>CEAH01016024.1_pt1 | contig 156457 bp, 166 predicted proteins | sample 557571 | NCBI WGS metagenome assembly CEAH01 (sample SAMEA3182092, study PRJEB8094) | gut metagenome | biome: human; feature: gut; material: Stool; isolation source: human stools | place: Canada | collected 2013-11-25
GAAAACGGCACAGGAACCGTTCCCCACTTCGGCGGCTTCCCCTTTCCCTTTGTCCCGGATCTCTGCTCCGTACGGACTCGGTACTCTTGTCGGCCGCGCCTCTATCTCGCTCAACTGAATTGAGCTTATTCAATTGTTGACGTGAAGATACTACGGCGGCGCGCAAATGTCAAGCCCCCGCAGAGCGGTTCTCAAATTCTTGACAATCTTGCGCCGAAAATCCTCGCGGGCTTGTAGGATTTTACCATTTGCACGGTTATTTATGCGCGGCAAAAGCGTACAGAAAGGCACGAGACGGCCGCTTAACAGAATATTTATGCGCTCTGCCGCGCGGTGTCGCTCACTCGCGGCGTCGCATGACCTCGCACATGAGCGCATATACCGGCTCTGGACGATGAACCGGTATCCTGCTGCGCGCAAGAAATCCCTGCCGTCTGAAAACAGACGCGGCAGGGGTTTCTTACAGTAAAGAGGAGACTGGGTATAGATATCGTTTTTACAGGATAGTGCAGCAACGAGAAATGGTTTAACGAGAGGGTAAGTGAGCAATTCTGCGGGCCGTGACCCAAGGAGCCTGCACGGCGGCAGAGGGAGCGGCCGGCGGCAAGGAAACGAACGGAAGGCTGTCCATGCTCTGTTTGCACGCAACGGTTACGGTGAAAGGGGTGCCATTAAATAGGAGACTATACGTATTTTGATCGTTCAATACATCTCACCTCTGCACATTGGGATAAGAACTGCATGTAGTATGACAAGAAAAATAATAATGTTCAATACGTTTTTTTTTAAGCAATCATAACGTATGAATTATGATTTCAGATCGTCGCCGCTGAATTTTTGCTTCAAAAAAGAGATAAAGGCTTTGGATGCATGGCTTAGATGACGGTCGTTCAGGTAGGTCAAAACGATCTCGCGGGTCTGATGGACATCTTCAATATCCAAAAAGCGAATATTATCGCTGTATAGATGGCGAAAGGAAGCGGACTGTGAAGCGATTGTTACCCCTGCGTTCGCGTTAATCAGTTCGCGGCGGAGCAGATGGTCACATTCCATGCTATAGAGAGGCGTGATGCCAAGCTCGGTAAAGATTCGGTCGGTCTGGATGCGAAAAGGCAGATCCTTGAGCAGCATAATAAATCGCTCATCCTGAATATCGCGCAGACGGACGCTTTTCTTCCGGGCGAGGGGATTATCCTTATGAACGGCGAGCTTAAATTCGTCATTGGAAAGAAGAATCGAGTGGTAGTCGTTGCCGTAGATGCCGGGGGACGTTACCGCCATATCGATTTGACCGAGGTTGAGCAGCGAGATGATCTCCTTATTGTCGGCGACACGCTGATGCCATTTGTAATCCAGGTGCTGGTACATAAATGTGTGCATTCCCTGTAGAAACTGTGAAGATGATACGGCGAGGGAGATCGTATTATCATGCTCGTTTGCCATTTCCTGCAGTTCGCGCTTTGAGCTGTCTACCTCTGTAAGGATGTGGTTCACGCGCTTGAGAAACCGGCGCCCGTTTTCGTTTAGTACGATGGAGCGGCCATTGTGATCGAACAGAGGAACGTTCAGTTCTTTTTCCAACCGGGTGATCATTGTGCTTAAAGCTGGCTGTGAAATGTTCAAGGCTTCTGCCGCACGCGAGATATGCTCGTAGTTGGCTGCGACCTGAAAATAGCGAAGCTGAGTCAGTTCCATCGTTTACACCTGCCTGATATATAATTTATATATTATGATAACATAAAAAAACAATAATTGCAATATATGAGAAAGCAATTAAACTAAAAATCAAAGATACAAACCGTTTCGCGTTGTATTACTTTTACAACGATGTTGTAATGGGCGGTACAAAGGGAGGTAAACGTTTTATGGAAGAAAAAACCAAGCTTCAGATCATGCTGGAGAAAAAGGAACACATCATGCAGGGCGGCGGCGAAAAGAAGGTTGCAAAGCAGCATGAAAAGGGGAAGCTGACGGCCCGCGAGCGCATCGCTTTGCTGTTTGATGAAGGCACATTTCAGGAATACAACATTTTTATGAAGCACCGCTGCCATAATTTTGGCATGGAGAAGGTGGACACGCCGGCCGAAGGCGTTGTGACCGGCTATGGCCTGGTTAATGGACGCGGAGTATTCGCCTTTGCGCATGACTTTACCGTGCTTGGCGGCGCCATGGGCGAAATGCAGGGCATGAAGGTCAAGCGGATTCAGGAGCTGGCGATGGACGCCGGCGTGCCGCTCGTGGGCATGAACGACTCCGGCGGCGGCCGTATTCAGGAAGGACCAGCGACCTCCTACGGCGCGATCTTTTATAACAACGTAATGGCCTCCGGTGTGATCCCGCAGATCTCCGCCATCATGGGTCCGTGTGCCGGCGGTACGGTGTATTCCCCGGCGCTGACGGATTTTATTCTCTCGGTGGACAAGACCAGTCAGTCGTTCATTACCGGCCCAAAAGTCATCAAGAACGTGACGGGCGAGGTGGTGGATGCCGAAAAACTGGGGGGAGCTTACACGCACAACACGGTTTCCGGCGTGTCGCACTTCTTCTGTGAAAACGATGAGGACTGCATTGAAAAGATCAAGACGCTTCTGAGCTACCTGCCGGAGAACTGCCGGGAAATGCCGCCGGAATTTCCGTGCGAGGACGATCCGGAACGCCGCTGCGAAATGCTTAATGATTTCATTCCGGAGGACCTGAAGAAGGCCTACGACATGAAAGAGATCATTCGTGAGATCGCGGACGATCATGTTTTCTTTGAAACGCAGGCGCTCTATGCCACAAACATGATCACGGGCTTTATCCGCATGGGCGGATGCTCGGTCGGCGTGGTCGCAAATCAGCCGCGCACGCTGGCCGGCTGCATTGATATCAACGCCTCCGACAAGGCGGCGCGCTTCATTCGCACCTGCGACTGCTTCAATATTCCGCTTTTGTCGATCGCAGATGTCCCTGGCTATATGCCCGGCACGAATCAGGAGTTCGGCGGCATCATCCGTCATGGAGCAAAAATGCTTTACGCCTGGTCTGAGGCAACGGTTCCCAAAATCGTGATGGCTGTCGGCAAGGTGGTCGGCGGCGCCCGTCCGGCTATGTGTTCATGGGAGTTGCATCCTGATTTTATCTTCGCCTGGCCCACCGCGCAGATGGTCGTGGTCGGCGCGGAGGGGGCTGTGGATATCTGCCGCAAGCACGAATTGAAAGCGGCGGAGGAAAACGGCGAGGACGTTGCTGCTCTGCGTGAGCGTTACATCGAGGAGTATAAAGAAGAATTCTTCAACCCCTATAAGGCAGCGGAATACGGAAAGTTTGAAGATGTTATCGAACCGGCCGATTCGCGGCGCATCATCATCAACACGCTTCGTCTGTTCAAAAACAAGCAGGTCGTGCTTCCTGCCAAAAAACATGGGAATATGCCCGTGTAAAAACGGAATGATGAAAGGATAAGGCAAGAAAAATGGCAAAAGGTTACGGTCCCCTGAGTGGACTTGTTGTAATTGATCTGACACAGTTTCTTTCCGGCCCGCTGGCAACGATGATCCTGGCGGACCTGGGCGCGGACGTTATTAAGATCGAACGACCGGATCGCCCAAAGGCCAGCGGCCCGTTCCTCAATGGCGAGCGCATCTATGACCTGTCCGTTCAGCGCAGCAAGCGGAGTGTTACCCTGAATTTGAAGATGGAAGCGGATAAGAAGATCCTGCTGGAGCTGGTGAAAAAAGCAGACGTGCTGGTGGAGAACTTCAAGCCCGGAACGATGGAGCGCATGGGACTTGGCTATGATGTGATCTCGAAGGTCAATCCCCGAGTGATCTATATGGCGATTTCCGGATTTGGCTACACAGGTCCATACCGTGAGCGCGGCGCGCTTGATATGATCATTCAGGGCATGAGCGGTCTGATGAGTCTGACCGGTGATCCGGACGGCCCCGCGATGCGCTGCGGCACCTCTGCCAGTGACGTTTTTACCGGTCTTTATGCCTTTGGCGCAATGTCTGCGGCACTCTATGACCGCGAAAAAACCGGGAAGGGGCAGTTTGTAGACGTTGCCATGCTTGATTCCACTTTCTCCTGCCTGGAGAACGCGGTCATCAATACCTGTGTATTCCATAAAAATCCGCAGCGTGTTGGGAACAGCCACCCGACCAGCGTTCCGTTCGGGACCTTCCCGACAGCGGACGACGGGGAGATCATCATCACCTGTTCGCGTGACGCGGCATTTTATAATCTCTGCCGCGCGCTTGGCCGTGAGGACATGATCACAGACCCCCGCTATTCTAAGGCCGAAGACAGACGGCAGCACAAGGCGGAGCTGACGGAGGAAATCTCCAAGTTTACCCGTGCCCATACGCTTGACGAGTGCGCGGCCATCCTGGAAGCTCACGACGTTCCCAACGGCCGCATCAACACGATGACCATGATTTGCGACGATCCGCAGATCGCGGCACGCGATATGATCGTTGAGGTCGAGCACCCTGTCGCTGGGAAATATAAGATGGCCGGCAGCCCGCTGAAGTTTGGCAATTATCCCGAGACGACCTACGAACCAGCCCCGATGCTTGGACAGCATACCCAAGAGGTGCTTAAGGAGTATCTTGGTATGCCGCAGGAGGAGATCGACGAGCTGCTGGAAGAGCATAAAAACATGTTGAAGAAATAGGAGATACAGGCGGCAGGCAGATATAAAGTTTTTTTATATCACCATATGCAAAGGCTGTATTATACAAAAGTTAGCGTTGGTGTTATCCTTATAACCAGCGAACCGACAGAAAGGACGGAAGAAAATATGAAGCTGAAGGCAAAGACCGCAAATCTTATTATGGCTGTTGCCGCAATTGTTCTGGGAGCAGCGATTTTGATCCTGACAAAGGTGCAGGGTCTGGAGCTTGTCAAGAGCGCAAAGATGGGTCCCGGCTTTTTCCCAATGGTGTGCGGCATTGCGATCATCGTCTGCGGTATCCTGATGCTGCTGGAGCTGAACACGCAGAACCGCAGAGCGAAAACGGATGAGGCAGAGACGGCCGAAATGGAAAAGGGTGTGCTTGACCCGCGGGAGCTGCGGAATCTGCTGGTGTTTGCGGTCCTCGGCATAGGCGTGCTGCTGCTTTCAAAGTATATCGGCCTGCTCACCAGCCTTGGGCTGTGTGTGATCGCTTACCTGAAGATCCAGGGTAAGGATTCGTGGCTCAAGTCGATCATCATAGGCGTATGCATGGTCGTATTCCTCTATCTGGTGTTTGTCCTGTTCTTGCATGTTCCCGTACCCAAAGGACCGCTCGGATTTTAAGAGAGGAGAATGTAGATATGAGTGTACTTTCCAATCTGATTCATGGCTTTTCCATTCTGGCAAACCCAATGACGATCGTTTATTCGCTTGTTGGCGTGATCTGCGGCGTCATCATTGGCGCACTCCCGGGCTTGGGCCCGTCTGTCGGTATCGCAGTGCTGTTGCCGATGTGCTACGGCCTTGATCCGGTCTGCGCGCTGTGTATGCTGTGCGGCATTTACTATGGTGCCATGTACGGCGGTTCGATCACCTCGATCCTGATCAACACTCCCGGCGACTCCGCGGCGATCATGACGACGCTCGACGGTTACCCGATGGCGCAGAAGGGACAAGCCGGCAAAGCACTCGGCATGGCCTGCCTGGCTTCCGTGATCGGCGGTACGATCTGCGTCGTGTTGTTTATGACCCTCGCTCCGGTGATTTCTAATTTTGCCACGGTGTTTGGCCCGTCGGAATACTTTGCGCTGATGGTGCTGGGCCTTACCTCTATCGCGGGCATGACCGGAAAGTCTCCGGCCAAAGGGTTCTTTGCCGCATTCCTCGGTCTGTTTGTAGCAGGCATTGGCATTGATTTGATTTTCGGCACGCCGAAGTTCGTGTTCGGCAACGTCAATCTTTACTCCGGCATCGACTTTGTTCCGGTCGCAATGGGCCTGTTTGGCATTGCGGAGATCACCTGCAACTTCCAGGATAACAACATCGTTGTAGACAAGGAAAACCTTAAACTCAAGAATCTGCTGCCGAATAAAGAGGAGTGGAAGCTCAGTTTGCCGCACATTGGCCGCGGTACGATCCTCGGCTTTATCGTCGGTATGCTGCCCGGTGCGGGAGCGACAATCGCATCTTTCCTTTCCTATGATATGGCAAAAAAGATCTCTAAGCGCGGGCATCTTTTTGGCACCGGCGTTATCGAAGGTGTTGCCGCGCCGGAATGTGCGAACAATGCCGCATCCATGGGCGCGATGGTCCCCATGCTGACGCTCGGTGTACCCGGGTCGGGGGCGACGGCGATCATGATGGGAGCCTTGATGATGCTCGGCATTTCTCCGGGGCCGTCCTTCTTTACCAAAGAAGCGGATGTCGCGTGGGGCCTGGTCGCCTCCATGTACCTCGGCAACGTGATTCTTGTCTGTATCGGGCTGGGAGCGCTTGGCCTGTTCGTCCGTATACTCAACGTCCGCACAACAACGCTGAATGCGCTGATCTTCGCATTCATTCTGATGGGCGCGTATGCATTGAACAACTCTATGTTTACGGTCGGCGTTACGCTCTTCTTTGGCCTGCTGGGATACTTCTTCAAAAAGGTGAATATTCCCGCTGCGCCGATGGTGCTCGCATTGGTCCTCGGAGCACTAACGGAGACCAACCTGAGACAGGCGCTGATCATTGACGACAATAATTTCTGGCGTGTGATCACGCACCCCATTTCCGGTGTTATCATCGTTCTGGCGATCCTGCTCGCGTTCGGCACGCCGATCAAATCGTTCCTCAAAAAGAGATTTGCCAAGAAGGCATGACTGATCCCCTTACGATATAAACAGAACATTCCTGTTTATATAAAAAATGAAACAAGAGAGAAAATGAGAAAGGAAGCACACACTATGAAAAGAGCACTTGCACTGATCCTTGCTGCCGTGATGGCGTTGGCACTTGTCGCCTGCGGTCAGAAGGAAACTCCCACCACACCGGACAACAGCGACCAGCAGCAAGAGGACCAGACTCCTGAGGGTTGGGTCCCCACCAAAGACATTGAGTTCGTGATTCCCTTTGGCGCCGGCGGCGGCAATGACGTTATGGTTCGCAAGATCGTTGAGATCATTGAGAAGAATAATCTTTGCCCTGTGAACATCGTTCCCGTGAACAAGTCCGGCGGTTCCGGCGTTGTCGGTTATACCTATCTCACCTCCAAGGGGGCCGGTGATGAGTATACGCTGGCTTCTACCTCTGCGAGCTTCTACACCCAGCCTTTGGCCGGCAATTCCCCCTTTACTCCGGATGAGACAAACTTCTCTTTCGTTGCGCATATGGTCAAGGACCCTGTTGTCCTTGTTGCCAACCCCAAGTACGGCTTTACCAGTATGCAGGATATCGTCGACTATGCTAAGGCTCATCCGGGCGAACTGAAGTGGGGCGGTATCGGCAATGCTTCCGATGACGCGATCATCATGTATATGTTCAATGATCTGGCTGGCATCGACCTGACCTATGTTCCCTATGACGACTCCGGTCTGCTTCAGGCGGCCGTTCTCGGTGGTCACATTGCCCTGTCTGTTAACTCTCTGGCTGAGGCGGAAGAGCACATGAAGGCTGGTACGATGACGCCGATCGCTGTCTGCGCGGATGAGCGCCTTGCCGGTCTGCCCGATGTTTCCACCACGGCGGAGCAGGGTTATGACATCTCCCACCAGCAGAGCCGCGGTATCGTTATGAATGCCGGCGTTAAGGAGGAAGTTCTCGCCTACTATTCCGACCTCTTCCAGCAGGTCGCTGAGACGGATGAGTGGAAGGATTTCACCGAAAAGAACGCGATGAGCAACATCTTCCTGCCCTATGACCAGTATGCGGCTTACGCCGAGGAAATGCTCGCGGACTACACCGAGTATCTCGCGCTGGCTAATGCAAACCAGTAAAATAAGGTACTGAAACCTCCTTCTCTATATTGAAAGAGCCGGCTGCATTGCTGCAGCCGGCTCTTTCATAATGTGTGTTAACCGTGTATGACGCCTGTGTCCAGTAAGCGGCTGTGTTCCTCCATAAATTTCAGAAAAGAATGCATACAGTGGGAGGCTTCCATTTCTTCCATGTAGGCAAACCAGAGCTGGCGCGTGAAGGGCGTGCCGTCCGGGTGGTTCAGCGGCAGAGCGTGGAGCGTGTGCCCATCCATATAGTAGTCGCCGAATACGATGGCGGCTCCGAAGCCGGAATCGACCATGCTGAAGCAGATGTCGAGATTTTTGACATTCATTCGCACATCCATAGGGGTATGAAAGGTCTCATCCCACCAAAGCTGCACGTTATCCTGCGAATACTTTGAGGTGTTGTGAAGAATAATGGGCATTTCCTTTAGCTCCTCAAGCGTGAGGGGCTGCTTGCAGACGGCATAGGCACGCATGGTAGAAAGCGGAAGCCGCGGCAGGTTTTCACAGTAGTCGCCATGGACAAAACCACAATAGGCTTTGCAGGAGGTAATGGCCCGCTCGACCTCGGAGGAGTTGACGACTTCAAGACGGAAGGTCGTCTCGGGCGAGAGCTTTTTATACTGCAGCAGCAGCGCGGGGAGAAAGTATTTTGCTATCGTAGACGGTGCAACGATCTTGATAATGCCGATGTCTTCGTTGGACGTCCCTTGGACATGGCGCAGGGTCTCGTTTACCAAGTCCATGATTTTCTGAGATTGCGTGGAAAGATACTCGCCTTCCGGAGTAAAGAGGAGCCCCTTGTTGCTTCGGATCGCGATTTGACAGCCGACCTCTTTTTCGATGTTTTGAAGTCTGATCGTAAGCGCTGGCTGGGAAATAAAGAGTTCTTTGGCGGCGCTGGAAAGGCTTTTGGTGCGGTAAATGACGGACAAGGTGAGCCAGTCTTCGGTTTTCATAAAGAAGACCTCCCTGAAATAGTGATGGCCCCGCCCATAAAGGGGAGAACGGGGGTAACGGCGATGAGCTGGTCAAAAGCTGCATAAAAACTGCTTATGGCAAACAATTAAGAAACGGTATTATGCAAAGGAATACGGCACTGCTACAATATAGGCAGAGAATATGTGGCATCTATTCTTATGTTTATTAAGATGAAAGAGAGGAAAAACATGAAGGTCGATTTAGAGAAATGTATTGGCTGCAAGAAATGCATACCGTTTTGCCCGCAGGGAGCGATCCATGTGGAGGACAAAAAGGCATTCATTGATCAAGAGGAGTGCGTAGAGTGCGGTATCTGCGTGCGACAGATCGAATGTCCCCGCAAGGCCTTTTATGAGCCGGAGGAGGTCCGTCAGTGGCCCCGCTCGGTGCGCAAGGTCTTTGGGGACCCGACGGAAAAGCACGAAAGCACGGGCGTCCGCGGCCGCGGCACGGAGGAGGTCAAGACCAACGATGTGACCGGCCGCGTCAAGCGTGGCGAGGTCGGCTTTGCGCTGGAATTCGGTCGGCCGTCCATCGGTTGTCGCGTAAAGGACGTGGAGGTCGTGACGATCCCGCTGGCAAAAATGGGGATTGAGTTTGAGCCGTGCAATCCGCTTACCTCTCTGCTCGATACGGAGACCGGCATCGTTCACGATGACGTGAGGAACGAGAAGATCCTCTCTGCCATTGTGGAGTTCAAGATCCCCGAGGAGCGGTTCGCAGAGGTCGCGGCGACGGTCTATGACGCGGCGCAGCACTGCAAGGGCACGGTATTTTCCTGGGGCCTGGTCGTCCGGTATGCCGAGGATGGTACGATCCCCGTGACGAAGATCCTTGATAAGATGGGGATCAAGTATCCCAAGAATGCAAAGGTAAACGTCGGCCTTGGCCGCCCGCTGACAAACGCATAAGGAGGAAACGATATGTCTCATACGTTACATAGATTTGGCCCGGAAGAGACCTTCCAGAATGACTTCCCGTTCATCTCCCGACCGGCCATGAAATTCAATGACAAGGGCGCGGCGCCCAAGATGCGCCGGGTCATGGAGATCTGTCTGGACGAAGGCCCTGTGAACTGGGGCTCGCTGACGACAAAGCAGAATCTGACGCTCGGGTTTGACCGCGAGGAGCTGCTCAACAAGACGGAGGACAACTCTCCGGCTATGGGCTGCTTTGATGATCGGCAGAAGGTCGTCAATGTGCTCAAAAAGCTCAAGGAGGAAGACCTCGGGATGTCGGTGGTCGTTACCGGCCTGCGTGACAAGGTGGAGGATATCTGCCGTGAGGTCGGCCTGACGCCGCATTCTGCCGACTTGGCGCTCGGTATCTTTGGCGATACCTCTCGCCTGCCTGATGATGAAACGATGTGCTACACGACCATGTGCGGCCACGCCATGATCTCGGCCGGCCTTGTCAAGCAGATCCGGAAGGCGGTCGTTGAAGGACGCATGGAGCCGGAGAAGGCGGCAAAGATCCTGGCCAAACCCTGCTACTGCGGCATCTTCAACATCACCCGTGCAGAGAACCTGCTGGAAGCGGAAAAGGAGCGGGAAAAGGGAAAATAAAGCCGTCTTTATTATATTTGAGAGTGGGAATAATGTCAACCGCGCTGCCGTGCTTTTCGCGGCAGCGCGGGCTTTGACAGACCCACCGTTTAGGACGGATTTTGAGGCGGATGAGAGAAAGGATAAGCAATGGTAATTGATCGTGAAAAATGTGTGGGCTGCGGGATATGCACCCTTTACTGCCCTGCCGATGCGATCCGCGTCGCTGTGGACGAAAACGGGAAAAGGAAGGCGTCGATTGATCAGGAGAGATGCCTGGAATGCGGGACGTGCATCCGGAAACGTGTGGTGAAATGCCCGAGAGACGCCATTTATGAGCTGCCGAAAGAGGAACGCTCGGTTGGACGCCAGATGAGGCGCTTCTTCTCGGACCCCTCTACAACGCACCCGCTGACCGGTGTGCCGGGGCGCGGCACGGAGGAGGTCAAGACCAACGATGTGACCGGTCGCGTCTGCCGCGGAGAGCTTGGCCTGTGTCTGGAAATGGGACGGCCCGTAGTGGGAACGTCTGTGCGTGAGATCGAGAAGGCGACGATGCGGCTGGCGCAGTGCGGCATTGAGATCGAACCGTGCAACCCGCTCAGCGACCTGCTTGAGGATCGAAAGACCGGCAAATTCAAAGAAGAGTATCTGGAGGAACGGTTTGTCAGCGCGATCATCGAGTTCTGTATTCCCTTTGAGCGAGGAGCGGAAATGCTGAAAGTATGTCAGGAGATCGCGGACCGGACAGAGACCGTCTTTTCCATGGACATGATTTGCTGTTATAATGAGGACGGGACCAATCCGGCGGTCAAGCTGTGCGAGGAGCTCGGAGTCACCGTGCGTCCCAATGCCAAAGTGAATATCGGCATCGGACGTCCTTACAAAATCGAAAGAGAGAGGTGCTGATATGTCTCATTCACTGCATCGGCGCGGAAGCATGGAATCGCTTCGGCACGATTATCTGCTGCTGGTTACGGCAGCGTCCGGCATCAACAGTGCCAACAGTAAGGAAAAGCTGCGGCGCGTGCTGGACCTTGTGTGGGAGATCGGCCCGATCAATACCGGCTCAAATGAAGTGGGAACGATCCTCTCCGGCGTGAGTGTGGAGGAGATCAAGGCCGGATTCACGGAGGTACCGCGCGTGCGCTGTGTGTTCGACAGCGAGGAAAAAATGCGGGAGATCATCGGACGCCTCATTGAGATGGATCTGGGGATCTCGGTCACCGTATCCGGACCGCGCGCAGAGGTGGAAAAAATGTGCCGGGACTTTGGCATCAAGCCGCATTCGGCAAACTTCTCGCTGGACATCTGGGGCCGGCGGGAAAAACTGCCCCCGGAGGAGATTCTGGAGTTTATCACCATGTGCGGCCACGGCATGATCTCCAAGGCGTTGGTGGTCGATACCATCGAGCGGGTCAAAGCGGGAAAGATGACGCCCGAAGAGGGCGCGGTCCGCATGGGAAGCCCTTGTGTGTGCGGCTTTTTTAATCCCACCCGCGCGATCATGGCGCTTGAAAAATACGTGCCGAAGGAAGGAAGCTGAATAGAGGAGTGTGCATAGCGCTCCGGTATGCGTGCGGCGTACCGGGGCGTGCCGAAAAGGGGAGGAAAGGCGGGTGAGATCGTGCAGATTATAATGACGGTCGCGTTGGCGACAGCGGGGGGACTATGTGCCCGGAAAATTGGGATTCCAGGGGGTATGCTCGTCGGTGCACTGTTGGCGGTCACAGGATTCAATATGCTGACCGGACAGGCGTTCCTTTGGCCGCAGACAAGAATCCTTGCGCAGGTGCTTACGGGGGCTTATATCGGCGGAATGATCTGTATGGAGGACCTGCGACGGATCCCCAAGATCGTTGGCCCGTATCTGATGATCATAGGATGCTTTGCTGTTGTCAATATGGTGACGGCGTTCTCCATTTTTTACCTCACGGATCTCGATTTTGTGACCTGCCTTTTCTGCGCTATGCCGGGCGGTATTACAGATGCTCCGCTCATTGCCATGGATATGGGGGCGGATGTCGTCTCGGTCACGGCGATGCAGCTTGTCCGGCTATTGTTTGGCATGGGCTGTCTGCCGACGATTATTATGTGGATCGGCCGAAAGCGGCATGAGGCAGACACGGCAGCGGCAATTGGGCCGGTGCAGAAAAATCGGGCCTCCCTCTGCCGCTTTTTACCGGTGCTGGCCGCTGCGTTGACAGCCGGACTGATCGGCCGTCGGACAGGGATCCCTGCCGGAACGATGACCTTTTCGCTTACGGCGACGGCGCTGCTTAAGCTGACAAAGGACGTTCCGCCGATGCCGCCGTGGCTGCGTAAGGCGGCACAGGTCATCACAGGCTGTTGCATTGGTTCACTGATCACGATTGAACAGGTGATCGCCATGAAGCAAATGCTCCTTCCGGCAGTCATCCTATGCCTGAATTATCTGTTGTGCTGCGTCGGCGGCGGAATGCTGCTTCGGCGCGTCTTTGGGTTGGACCGCTGCATTGCTATGCTGGCGCTATCGCCGGCGGGAGCAACGGAGATGACATTGATCGCGGCGGATCTCGGAATCGAGGACGTTGATTTGGTCGTACTGCAGATTTGCCGCTTGGTTGGTGTTTTGATGCTCTTTCCGCAACTGTTTGCTCTGCTGCTCAGATTTTCGGGGCGAACCTAACTGCGCCGCGGAATCTTTTGGAAATTGAGTGTAGAAAAATTCAGAATCGCAAAATAGTTTTCGATTTTGGCGCTGCCGCGCCACGAGAAAGGAAAGCGGAAGGCCGCAGGCAAGGTTGCCTGCGGCCTTCCGCTTTCAGTCAATGGTTCCCTTTGCGCGGTCTGGGTTCACGCACCCCTGCGCACCCTGGCGGCGACGAAAGTGAAGGCGGGAATGACGATCACGGGAATCGCCGTCCAGCCGACGATGGAGGTGCCCTGCTGCAGCATGGTCTGGAAGCCCAGCGCCGCGCCGACGGCAGCGATGCCGAGCAGAATGGCCGTGATGACGAAGCGGCGCAGCTGCTTGTTCGGGATGAATTGGAACAGCCCGTCGAAGCGGACGTTGCCCGCGTGCGCGAGTCCGGCTGCGCTCGTCAGCACGGCGAGCGTCATCAGAATGACATAGAGCCACTGCAGCCACTTCATGCCGAGCCGGTTTAACACCGCCATGACTGGCAGCGTCTCGGCGCAGACGTCAAAGACATTCGTGTAGCTGAAGAGCGTGAAAATCAGACATACCATCAGCACAATGGTGATAACGTAACCGGAGAGAATGGCCTTGCGCGCCTCCCTTTTATCCTTGAGCACGTCGGAGACGGACATGACGTTGAACACGATGGTGGACTGGAAGCAGCCGTACTGCATCGCGCCGAGGATGGCGTGGAGAAAGCTCGAGTCCTTGGCGTTTGCGGCGGAATTGGCGAACGCGCCGGTCACGTCACAGTCGCCGCGAGTGAGCGCCAGCACGGTGATGAGCAGCACCACGCCCACGATGGCGTACATCATGTAGCCCGAGGACTTTGCCAGCAGCTTGGAGCCGTACAGGCACAGCGCGGCGGAAACGAGGATGGTGACGATGGCGGTCGTCCAGTAATTGATGCCGAGAAAGCCTTGCAGCAGCTTGCCCTCGCCGGAGAAAGCGAGGCCGCCCGCGCACATCATCGTCATGAGGAAGCAGACGTCATAGAGCACGGCGACGACTCCGCCGAGCTTCTCGCCGTAGCACGAACGGGCAAAGGGCCGGTAGCCCGGCGTGCCGTGCTCGCGCGCGTATTCGAGCATATAGTACATCACACCGCCCGTGACGAACATGGCGAGCAGCGGCGTGACGAGCCCGACCCAGCCGTACTTCACATACCAGCGCACGCTGAACGCGCCGGTGGCAAAGCCGGGGCCGAAGTGACTGCCGATCCATACGGCGGCGACGCCCAAAAAGGCGGGGACTGCGGTTTTCTTCTTTTCCATGTGTGTTCTCCCTTTCTGCAATGCTCCGGCGCTCACTCCGCGTCGAACGACATGCGGGCGGCGACGGTGTCCTTCAGACCCTGTGCCAGCGCGACGTGCATGGGGTGGCTCAGATAATCACCGAGCTGTTCGGGAGCGTCGATGCGCATGACCATCATGATGTCCGCATTGGAATCGCGCACGGTGACGCAGCGGCTGACCCTGGCGTCGTGCAGAAAGGGCAGCTCGGCCTCCAGCGCGGCATAGACCGCCTGACACTGCGCGAGGATCGCGGCGGCGTCCGCGCCCTCCTTCAGCTTGAGCAAGTTGTAATGGACCATATTCTCATCCTCTGCTTTATGATGCTTTAACATAGCGCAAAGCGGACGCTTTGTCAAGTAAAAGTGATAGCGGTGCAAAGCGAAAAAGTGATTTTGGCGAAATGTACGGAATCACGAGAAATGTCACGCGAAATTTATCATTTTCGCACGGAGAAAAGGTCCCGTTTAAGATATCGCCATGAAGTGCAAAGGGGTTATAGCCCCTTTTCCGACAGACGGAGAGGCTCATCTGCTAAGGCAGATGGGCCTCTTTGCATCTCGCGCCGGTTCAGCTTCTGCTAAGCTGCGCGGCAAATTCGTGGGCGCGCCGGGCAATACCGGGCAGGCGGATCAGGCTGCCGCGCTCATTCGCGGTCTCCAGCAGACAGAAGTGCGGCGGCAGGAAGAAGGACTTGTTCATGTTCAGGGCAGAGATCAGCTGCCGCGCCAGCAGGTCGCCGCCGGAATAGCCGGAGACGATCAGGCCGAACAGTCGCTTGTCGTAAAAGCGCTGCTGACGGAACAGCGCGGTCAGCCGGTTCACACAGGCAGTCAGATTCGCCGAGAGCGCGTCGTTGTAATTGGCGCAGAGCATCACGAGCGCATCGCAGCAGCGCACCGCCGGATAGACCTCCTCGACCATCGGACCGCCGTAGAAGCAGCTGCCCTGCTCGCCGAAGTGCAGGCAGGCGGTGTAGCTGCACCCGTTGCAGTCCGGGACGCTTCCGCTGCGCAGACCGATCTCCTCGACCTCGATCGTCTCGGGCAGCCCCTCGCGCACCAGCTCCCAGAAGGCAAGCGTGTTGGAGGTGCTGCGCTGCGAGGCGTGCAGGGCGAGCACATGGCGGATAGGGGGAGGCTCCTGCCAGCCGTCCAGCCGCTCGATCAGCTCGGTCACCGCAGCGCGGAACGCAGTCCGCTCGTCCACACCGCCGATCTGCGCCTGCACGCGGAAATTGCGCATGGAGCCGGTCGCCTCCACCAACGGACGCCCCAGAAAGGCGCAGCCCGCCTGATTGGCCGCGAACACCATATCGCGCGCGACGTCCTTGGTGTAAAACTCTCCGACGCCGGTCACGACGACGCCCGCCACACAGCCCGCGAGCAGGCCGCTGTCCCGCCGGAGCTTGGAAAGCATCCGATAATAGGCTTCGTTGCAGCCGCTCTCGTCGAGCGCAACGGCGAAAAGCAGACAGCGGTCTCGCAGACCGGCCATCCCATCCTCGGGGTCGACAAAGCAGCTTCCATCCGGAAGGACTGTCTCCAGCATTGCGCACAGCGGCGCGCTGTATTCATTTTTCGGCAAAAGAACGGTCAATGCCATGACACGCCCTCCCTTTCAGTCGATCGCGCGCAGCTTTCGTTCCGTTTCCCGCAGCCGCGCCATCAGCGCGTCCGGCAGAGCAAGGCATTCCAGCTCCGTGCCGGCGGATGTTGCCCGGTTGCGCGCTCCCATAAAGATGCCGCCGAGATAGGTCGACGAGCAATGCCATTCCCCGCGCAGGCATAACAGCAGGTTCAGCGCGCCCGATGAGAGCGCGGGAGCAACGTACGGCTTGAAGCCGAGCCGCCGCATTTCAAGATTTGCGTGCGCTGCCTTATCCGTCAGTTCGCGCGATATGGCGTCGTCGTAGTGGGAAATGGAGTTGGCGATCACCAAGTCCTCGCCGTGCGGACCGAAGCTGCGGCCGTCCGTAAGGAAATCGGCAAAGCGGCGCTCCTTCTTCGCGTAATAGGCGGCGCGGGCGTTCATCACGCCGAGGCCGAAGCCGCGCACCTGCTGCGGGAAAAGACCCATTCCGTCAAGCCTGCCGTCCTCGCCGCGATTGCTCTCAAGCAGCACTGTGCGGCACAATGGGTCCACCGGGTCGCTGACCACGCAGAAAAGCCCCTTGTAGCGCGCCTCGCGCGCTTTTTTCGCGTACAGCGCCACCAACTCACGGTTGAGTCGGTACTGCGCCATACGCACGTCGCCGTCCTTGACGGACGTATCCGGCACGAAGCGCGACGCGCAGAACAGAAACACGTCACCGTCAAACAGCTTCTCCGGCGGGATGATCTCCACGGACGGCATCGCGTCGTAGGGGAAGGGCAGGCTGATCTGGTTCAACTCAAATTCCCAGCGCTCGACCACGTTCTCCCGCAGGTCGCAGATGCCGATGGACGAGACCACGTCTCCGCCGAGCAGGCGCAGCCCCATGAGCAGCGTGCTGCCGACGTCGCCGAGCGCCAGCAGGTTGACACGGTATTTTGCCGGCGGCGCGGGAAGCGTCAAAAGCTCCTCCCAGCGCGGGTGCAGACGGTTGACCGCGCGCACACGTCCTGCGCGGATTGCCGCCGTCAGCTCCGCTGGCAGCTCCGGCGCGGGCGCGGAGGCGTTGAGCGTTTCGACGCTCTCCTCCGCTGTCAGCAGGGCAGGGGCCGTTATGGGAAAGCTCTCCCGCCCTGCAAGAGGCTGCCGCGAAAACAGAAACACGATCTCCCCGTCAGCCGGAAGCCGGTCCAACGGCTCATAAGGCAGAGCCTCCTGTGAGCAAAGCGTATGCCCACAATAACGGTAGTAATTCATAATTAAGGTCGACTCTTCTAAATTGAGCAAAGGCATCAACGCTTGGCAAACCACTGCGCCGCAAGGGCTTTGAGCTGTATGGGATAGTGATTCGCTCGACTGGAAGGGCATCTCCGCTGCTGAGATCACCAAGCGCGTGACGGGGAAGGTGACGAACGGCTCCATCGTGCTCTTCCACAACGCGGGCGAGCACACGCCGGAGGCGCTGCCGGATATCCTCGACTACCTGCTCGGCGAGGGCTATGAGATCGTGCCGATCTCCAAGCTCCTGCTGACGAACGAAGAAACGTACATCGACCATACCGGACGGCAGTGCCGAAGCGCGGAAACATGAGCCGCCTGAGCCGCCTGCGCCCGCGGCGCGGCGGTTCCCTTGTGCCGTGGGCGGCTCGCAGGTCACATCGTATTCGCTCCATCGGTTGCGGCGGAAGGATGGTCCGTGCCGCGCGGCTTCGGATGTTTTTTATTGGTGAAACGGCACATACGGAGAAATTTTATTCGCATTTCCTTTGTGCGATAAAATAAATATTCATTTTACGCTTGACTTCTCTGGGGAAATATGTATAATCACTCACATCGAATAAATATTTTTCCAAAAGGAGAAGCCAATATGAAAAAGGAAGCCATCAAAAAAATCATTCTCGCCTATTCCGGCGGTCTGGACACCTCTATCATCATTCCGTGGCTGAAGGAGAACTACAACGATCCCGAGATCGTTGCCGTCGCCGCCGACGTCGGGCAGGGCGACGAGCTGGACGGGCTGGAGGAAAAGGCGCTCAAGACCGGCGCGAGCAAGCTCATCATCGCCGACCTCACCGATGAGATGTGCGACGAGGTCATCGTGCCCTCCCTGATGATGGACGCGAAGTACGAAAAATATCTGCTCGGCACCGCGTTCGCGCGGCCCGTTATCGGCAAGAAGCTCGCCGAGATCGCCAAGGTGGAGGGTGCAGACGCCATTGCTCACGGCTGCACCGGCAAGGGAAACGATCAGGCGCGTTTTGAAATGGCCATCAAGCGCTTCGCGCCCGATATGCCCATCATTGCGCCGTGGCGCGAGTGGGCGATCAAGTCCCGTGACGAGGAGATCGACTACGCCGAGGCGCACAAGGCCCCGCTGAAGATCAGCCGCGAGACGAACTACTCCAAGGATAAGAACCTCTGGCACCTCAGCCACGAGGGGCTTGATCTTGAGGACCCCGCGCTCGAGCCGGACCTCGATAAGCCGCTCTTCCTCGAAATGAGTGTGTCGCCCTATCAGGCACCCGACAAGCCCACGGAGGTCTCCGTGGAATTTGAGGCGGGCGTGCCCGTGGCGGTCAACAGCGAGAAAATGAAGGTCTCCGCCATCATCAAAAAGCTCAACGCGCTCGGCGGCGCGAACGGCATCGGCATCCTCGACATCGTGGAGAACCGTCTCATCGGCATGAAGGACCACGGCATCTACGAGACGCCGGGCGGCACCATCCTTTACTTCGCGCACGAGCAGCTGGAAATGCTCACGCTCGACAAGGAGACGGCGCACCTCAAGTCCAAGCTGGCTGTGGACTACGCCGACCTCATTTACAACGGCAAGTGGTACACGCCGCTGCAGGAGGCGCTGACCGCCTTTGCCAAAAAGGCGAACGAGCACTGCACCGGCACGGTCAAACTCAAGCTCTACAAGGGCAACATGATCAATGCGGGCATCACCTCGCCCTACTCGCAGTATTCCGAGGAGCTGGTCACCTTCGGCGAGAGCGACTTCGACCAGGCGGCCTCCGCAGGCTTCATCAGCATCTGGGGCCTGCCGACCAAGGTGCAGGCGCTGCTCGACGAGGGCGCGCTGAACAAATGAACGCAAAAGGGGAGCAACAGCATGGCTAAGATGTGGGCCGGACGGTCCGAAAAAGAGACGGCGCCGATCGCGGACGATTTCAATACCTCCATACACTTTGACTGCCGGATGTATCGTCAGGACATTATGGGCTCCATGGCGCACGCCGCCATGCTGGGGCACTGCGGCATCCTGACGCCCACCGAGGCCGCGGCACTGCAGGACGGTCTGGCTGGTATCCTCTCCGATCTGGACGAGGGCACGCTCACGATTGACCCCGCCGCCGAGGATATCCATATGTTCGTCGAGCAGACGCTCACCGAGCGCCTCGGCGACGTGGGCAAGAAGCTCCACACCGCGCGCTCACGCAACGATCAGGTGGCGCTCGACCTGCGGCTCTATCTGCTCGACGAGGTCAGGGAGATCCGCGCGCTGACGCTCGGCCTGCTCGCCGCCATCACCGATCAGGCGGAGCGGTACAAGGCGACCGTTATGCCGGGCTACACGCATCTGCAGCGGGCGCAGCCCATCACTTTCGGGCATCATCTCATGGCCTACGCCATGATGCTCCAGCGCGATATCAGCCGTCTGGACGACGCTGCCGCGCGCATGAACGTGTCGCCCATCGGCTGCTGCGCACTGGCGGGCACGAGCTTTCCCATCGACCGCGTGTGGGAGGCGCCGCAGCTCGGCTTCCCCGCCGTGACGAGCAACAGCATCGACGGCGTTTCCGACCGTGACTTCTGCGTGGAGTTCCTCTCCGCCTGCGCGGTGCTGATGATGCACCTCTCGCGGCTCTCGGAGGAGATCGTGCTGTGGTCGAGCTGGGAGTTTCACTTCATCGAGCTTGACGACGCCTACACCACCGGCTCGTCCATCATGCCGCAGAAGAAGAACCCCGACATGGCGGAGCTTTGCCGCGGCAAGACCGGCCGCGTCTACGGCGACCTCATCGCGCTGCTCACCACGCTCAAGGGTCTGCCGCTGGCGTACAACAAGGATATGCAGGAGGACAAGGTGGCCGTGTTCGACTGCGTGGACACCGTAAAAATGTGCCTGCGTGTGTTCACGCCGATGATCGCCGCGATGAAGGCCTGCACCTGCAATATGTACCGCGCGGCGCAGCGCGGCTTCCTGAACGCGACCGATCTCGCGGACTACCTGACGAAAAAGGGGCTGCCCTTCCGCGCGGCCTATAAGATCGCCGGTCAGCTCGTGGCCTACTGCATCGAGCACACCACCGTGCTCGAGGAGCTGCCGCTCGCGCTGCTCCGGCAGTACAGCGAGCGGTTCGGCGAGGACGTTTACGCCGCCATCGCACTCACCAACTGCGTGACGGGCCGCACCTCGCTCGGCGGCACCTGCGTCGCGTCGGTCGAGGCGCAGATCGCCTCCGTCCGCGACTTCCTTGCCGGACAGACAGAGGCTGCAAAGCAGGCAAAGAACGGTTGACAACACGGAGGATCGGACTATAATAAGCGATAGTCAGCGGGCAATGTCTCCGCTTACAAACAAGAATTTGAAGGAGAGCTTTTTGAAACACATCATCCTATCACCGGAGCGTGCGGCCTGACCGGGAGGTCCGGCAAATCCAACACACGCCGTTCCTCCCGAAGGATTTCGCATAATCTTTCTTCTGGAGGAAATACCATGAACCGCGAAAACAAACGCAAGACCTTTGAAAAAGGCTACTACAAGACGCACGCCTGCAAGGATACCTTTACCTGCAAGGTCTGCGGCCGGCTCTGCACGCCGCAGAACGCCGGCAGCGACCACCGCAACCACTGTCCGAACTGCCTTTCCAGCCTGCACGTTGACATCGAGCCCGGCGACCGGGCGTCCGACTGCGGCGGCATCATGGAGCCAGTGGCTGTTTGGGTGCGCAGAGGCGGCGAATGGGCTATCATCCACCGCTGCAAGCGCTGCGGGGCGCTCAGCTCCAACCGCGTGGCGGCGGACGACAACCCGATGAAGCTCATGAGCATCGCCATGAAGCCGCTGTGCGAGCCGCCGTTCCCGCTCGACTGCATCGAGGAGATGACCGCTCTCATGGGCGGCGACGGGCGGCTCCGCTGAAGCGGGAGCCAGCGAAGGCCAAAACGCAGAGCAGTACCGAAACGGTGCCGCTCTGCGTTTCCTTTTTTGAAGAATTTTTGAATAATAGATAAAAATGGTTGACGGCCGGACGGTGGAGGACTATAATGACGCCCTGAAACAGAGAAAAAGGGGGTCATGGTATTCTCACATTGTTTATCATCGGAATGGTCGTTCTGACCGTAAAGCTCGTGGCATTGACGCTCAGCGTCACCTGGGGACTGACCAAGACGATCCTGTTCGGCGTCGGCCTTCCGGTCATCCTGGCTGCGCTGTTCATCGCGGGGCTGACGGCCTTCGCCGTCCCGCTGCTGATCCTTGCGCTGCTGGGCGTGTTCCTGCTGCCGCTGTTCGGCATCTGAGGAAGCGGCTGCCGCGGAGTGCATGGGACGCGGCAGCGCGTTTGTCTTGATTTTGTACAAAAGGGCGATTGACTTTATCGAGTAGAAGTGTTAAAGTTTCGCTATTATAAAAAGTGCGCGGGCGGGAAGGACGCAGGCTCTGCCGACACGGACAAATGAGAAAGGGAGCAGTGATACCATGCAGGAACTGAGCAGAAGAAACGAGCATTTTACCGACTCCGTCATCCGACGGATGACTCGCATCAGCATCGACTGCGGCGCGATCAACCTGGCGCAGGGCTTTCCCGACTTTGACCCGCCCAAGGCGATGACCGACCGACTGGAGGAGGTCAGCCGGCTCGGCCCGCACCAGTATCCCATCACGATGGGCGCGCCGAACTTCCGTCAGGCGCTCTCGCGTAAGTGTGAGCGCTTCATGGGCATGAAATACGATCCCGAGACCGAGATGGTCGTGACCATCGGCTCGACCGAGGCGATGGTGGACACCATTTTTGCCCTCACGAATCCGGGCGACAAGATTGTGATGTTCTCTCCCTACTTTGAGAATTACCGCGCCCAGACCATCATGGCGGGCTGCGAGCCGGTGTTCGTGCCGCTCGTGCCGCCGACGTTCGGCTTCGATCCCGAGGTGCTGGAGGACGCCTTCCGTCAGCATCCCAAGGCAATTTTGATCTGCAACCCCTCGAACCCGAGCGGCAAGGTCTTTACCTACGACGAGCTCAAACTCATCGCGGATCTCTGCATCCGATATGACGTTTACGCCATCATGGACGAGGTCTACGAGCACATCGTCTACGAGGGTCACAAGCACACCTATATGAGCACGCTCCCCGGGATGCGCGAGCGCACGGTCTGCTGCTCGAGCCTGTCCAAGACCTATTCCGTCACCGGCTGGCGTCTGGGCTACGCCCTCGCGCCGCAGAACATCATGGACCGCATCAAGCAGTACCACGACTTCAACACCGTCGGCGCGCCCTCGCCGCTGATGGAGGCTGCTGTCGTCGGGTTGGATATGCCCATGAGTTACTACGAGGAGTTCGGCGCGCACTATGCGCACATGAAGGCGCTCTTCACCGGCGGCATGAAGGAGCTCGGCATTCCCTTCACCGACCCGCAGGGCACCTACTTCGTGCTGGCAGACATTTCCCCGTTCCTGAAGAAGGGACAGTCCGACGTGGACTTCTGCGTGGAAATGGCGCAGAAGATCGGCGTGGGCGCCGTGCCGGGAAGCTCATTCTTCGACGAGGACGTGAACCACATCATCCGTCTGCATTTTGCCAAGAAGGATGAAACGCTTAACACCGCGCTCGAGCGCTTGAGCCATTTGAAGGACCTTGCGCGCTGATACATGAAAGTGAAAACGGACGCTGCGAAAAAAGCAGCGTCCGTTTTTTGACAGGATGGGGGCTTCAGTTTTTCAGGCTGTGCAGCGGCGCGGGGACACGCCCGCCGCGGGCGATGAAGTCCGCGCTGGAATAGGGGTGTACGGCCTGCACCGGCGCGGAGCCGAGCAGCCCGCCGAACTCCACCGTGTCGCCGACCTTGCAGCCGGGCGCGGGAATGATGCGTACGGCGGTGGTCTTGGTGTTGACCATGCCGATGGCGGCCTCGTCCGCGATGATGGCGGCGATGGTCTCGGCGCTCGTGTCGCCGGGGACGGCGATCATGTCGAGCCCGACCGAGCACACGCAGGTCATGGCCTCGAGCTTATCGAGCGTCAGCGCACCGGAGGAGGCCGCGGCGATCATGCCCTCATCCTCGCTGACGGGAATAAACGCGCCGGAAAGTCCGCCGACGGAGCTGGATGCCATCACGCCGCCCTTTTTCACCGCGTCGTTCAACAGCGCAAGCGCGGCGGTGGTGCCGTGCGTGCCGCAGACCTCGAGGCCCATCTCCTCCAGAATACGGGCCACGCTGTCGCCGACGGCGGGCGTGGGCGCGAGGGAGAGATCGACGATGCCGAACGGCGTATTGAGCCGGCGGCTGGCCTCCTGCGCGACGAGCTGACCCATGCGCGTGATGCGGAAGGCAGTCTTTTTCACCGTCTCGGCGACCACATCAAAGGGCTGGCCCTTTACACTTTGCAGGGCATGGTATACCACGCCGGGGCCGGAAACGCCGACGTTGATGACGCGCTCCGGCTCGCCGACGCCGTGGAACGCGCCGGCCATAAAGGGGTTGTCCTCCACAGCGTTGCAGAACACCACGAGCTTCGCGCAGCCGAAGCCTCCGCAGTCGGCGGTGCGCTCCGCCGCGGCCTTGACGGTGCGGCCCATGAGCGCCACCGCGTCCATGTTGATGCCGGCCTTGGTCGAGCCGACGTTGACGGACGAGCACACAAGGTCGGTGACGGCCAGCGCCTCGGGAATGGCGGCGATGAGCCGGCGGTCGGCGTCGGTCATGCCCTTTTGCACGAGCGCGGAAAAGCCGCCGATGAAATTGACGCCCACGGCCTTGGCGGCGCGGTCGAGCGCGACGGCAAAGGGAACGTAGTCCTCCGTCTCCGAGGCGGCGGCCACGAGCGCGATGGGCGTGACGGAGATGCGCTTGTTGACGATGGGGATGCCGAACTCGCGCTCAATGTCCTCGCCGGTTTTAACGAGCCCTTCGGCATAGCGCGTGATCTTGTCGTAGATCTTCTCACACGCCGCCTTGGCGTCGCGGTCGGCGCAGGAGAGCAGGGAAATGCCCATGGTGATGGTGCGGATGTCGAGGTGCTGGCGGTCGATCATCTGCACGGTGGACAGCACGTCGTTTTTATCGAGCATGGCGCGGACCTCCTCTCAGATGCGGTGCATGGCGTTGAAGATGTCCTCCCGCTGGATGCGCACGGCAAGGCCGCGCTCGGTGCCGTAAGCGTCCAGTTTGTCGGCGATCTCCGGGAAGGATACCGTGCACGCGGAAATGTCCACCAGCAGGACCATGGTGAAGTAGCCCTGTTCGAGGATGGTCTGGCTGATGTCGAGAATGTTGATGTTGTACTCCGAGAGCAGGGCGCAGACGGAGGCGATGATGCCGACGCGGTCTCGGCCGAGAACGGTGACGATGGCTTTCATGCTGGATTCTCCTTCATTTATGATCATATATCCCATATTATAGCAGGAAACACGCAAAGAGTAAATATTCCGAATACCGGCTTTTGCCGGTATTCGGAATATTTTTTCCATGGCTTCAGCACACCGGACAGGTCCAGCCGAAGGGATCGGGCTTCGTGCCCCACTGGATGCCGGTCAGCTCGTCGTAGAGCTTCTGCGACAGCTCGCCGATACGGTTATGGTTGATCTCATAGCATTTGTCGCCCCAGCCGAGTGCGCCGATGGGGGAGATGACGGCGGCGGTGCCGATGCACCACGCCTCCTCGAGCGCGCCGGTCTTGGCGGCCTCGAACAGCTCGTCCACGCTCAGCAGCCGCTCCTCGACGGGAATGTCCCAGCTCTTCAAAAGCTCGATGGCGGATTTGCGCGTGACGCCGCGCAGGATGGAGCCGGTCAGCGCGGGAGTGACGATGGCGCCGTTGATCTTGAACATGACGTTCATGCCGCCGCCCTCCTCGACGTACTTACGCTCCACGCCGTCGAGCCACAGCACCTGCGAGTAGCCCTTGGCCTCGGCGCGCTCGCCGGCGCGGTTGGCCGCGCCGTAGTTGCCGCCGCACTTGGCTTCGCCCGTGCCGCCGCGCACCGCGCGCACATCCTCAGTCTCGACCATGATGGGCACAGGCTTGAGCCCGTCGGAGAAGTAGCTGCCGGATGGGGAGAGGATGATGACGAACGACGCCTCATGCACACCGTGCAGGGCCAGCGTCGGGTCGGTGGAATACAGGAACGGGCGGATGTAGAGCGACGTGCCGGGATCGTTCGGCACCCATCGCTGATCGACGCGGACGATCTCCTTGATGGCCTGCAGCGCATCGTCGGGATCGAGCTGCGGCAGACCCAGACGCTCGCAGGAGCGGTTCAGGCGGGCGACGTTCTCCCACGGACGGAAGAGCTGTACGCCGCCGTCGGGACGGCGGTAGGCCTTCAGACCCTCAAAGACCTCGGTGCCGTAGTGCAGGACGCTGGCGGCGGGGGAGAGCGAGATGGGACCGTAGGGCACGATGCGCGCGTCGTGCCAGCCCTTGCCGGCGCTGTAGTCCATGAGGAACATATGGTCGGTAAAGACGGAGCCGAAGCCGAGTTGATCGGACGGCGGCAGCGTGCCGGGATGGGTATTTTCGGTAAAAGCGATGTTCATAACGTTAACTCCTTTCGCGTTGTCTCAGATCTCTTTGAGATGCTCCATATTGTGGCGAATGCCCTCGCAGCAGGCGTGGAAGGTCGCCCTTTCCTCGCCCGTGAGCGGCAGCTCCACGACCTCCTCCACGCCGTTCGCGCCGATGACGCACGGCACGCCGGCAAAGAGGCCCGCTTCGCCGTATTCGCCGGTCAGCTCCGCGCTCGCGGGCAGAATGACTTTTTCATCGTGCAGCACGGCGTAGGCCATCCGGGCGGCGGTGGTGGCGATGCCGTACTCCGTGCAGAACTTGCCGGAGAATGTGACCCAGCCGCCGCCGATGGACTCCTTCTGCAGCGCGTCGCGGTCGAAGCGGAAGCGCTCGTCGCGCGCGGCCCAGGTGTCGAGCGGCATCCCGCGGAAGCTCACGCAGGACCAGGGGGCAAACTGCTGGTTGCCGTGCTCGCCCATCATGTAGCAGGTGATGGATTTGTGGTCAATGCCGGTCTGGCGCGCGAGCGCGCTGAGCAGACGCGAGGTGTCGAGCCCCGTGCCGGTGCCGAACACGCGGCCCTTGGGAAGACCGACGTGCAGCGCGAGCTCGCGGGTGACGATGTCGCAGGGGTTGGTGATGTTGATGAGCACGCCGTCAAAGCCGCTTGCCTTGATCTTCTCGGCGTAGCCGCGCACGGCGGGAATGGTGAAGTCCATCTCGGTCACGCGGTCATGTGTGCCGCGCAGCAGCTCGATCTTGCCGACGCTGTTGACGATGACGTCGCACGCGCCGAGGTCGGCGAAGTCACCGGCGCGGACGGTGACGCGGTGGGGCAGATACGCGACAGCGTCGCGCAGGTCCTGCACCTCGCTCGCGAGCTTCTGCTCGTTCTGGTCGACGAGCACCAGCTCGTCCGCGATGCCCTGGATCGCCAGCGCGTAGGCGACGTGCGCGCCGACGTGGCCAAGACCGATGACGCCTAAAACTCTTTTCTGAACCATAATAGAAACCTTCCTTTCTATAAATAAAACAGCATTTATCTTGGGCAACACCGCACAATGAAAGCTACGGCGCTGCCCTTACATCCCGTAATTGGGGAAGAGTACGCAGGTATAGAGCATGGCAAGCACCATGTAGAGCGCGAGCACGATGGCGAACGCGCGGAGCGTGTGCTTCATGACCTCGTTCTCGCGGCCGATCGCGTCCACGGTCGCGCAGGCGGCGACGGTGTTGTTCGGGCAGATAAGGTTGCCGAGGGAAGCGCCCGCGTTCTGACCGGCAAAGATGGTGATGGGGTTCATGCCGAGCGAGGCGGCGGCATCAATGTGCATCTGGGCGAACATGATGTTCGAGCCGAGGCCGGTGCCGGTGATGAACGCGCCGCTCGAGCCGATGAGCACGGCTGCCGCCGGGTAGAAGCGTCCGACCACCGCCGCGATATCGGAGGCGAGGAGGTTCATCATGCCGGTCGTGGGGGACTGCATGATGTAGGAGACGATGAGAAGGCTGCCCATCGTGATGAGCACGGGGAGAACATTGCCGACGGTCCTGGAGCAGACCGCGCGGTACTGCTTCGCGCTCACGCCGAGCGTTGCCGCGCCGAGCATACCGCACACGAGGATGACGACGTCCACCCAGAAGATGTAGCCGAACGTACACATGACGGCGAAGCCGTTGGGCACGACCGCCGGGAAGCCGTAGCGCACGAGCGGGAGCAGCACGAGCATATAAATGTAAGGCGACATGGCGCGGAACGCGCTGTATTTGCGCTGCTGCGCGGCGGCGTGGTGGCGAAACTCCTCCGGTGTCTTGACGCCGACGAGCTTGACGTAGGCGAGCGAGAGAAGCATGGAGATGAGGCCCGTGCCCATCGAGGTGACCTCCGCGCCGACGAAGTTGGAGAGGAAGAACATCACCGCGCAGGTGGAGACGCCGGCGAAGCAGAGATAGGGGACCGCGCCCTTGAAGCCCTTTTTGCCGAAGACCATGCCGACCATGATGAACGGTATGATGAGCACGCCGAACATATGGAAGCGGCCGACCATCGCCGCGTTGAGCGAAACGGTGGAGAGTCCCGCGTCCACGAGCGCCGCGCCGCCGTTGATGGTCGTCAGCCCCGCGCCGCCCCAGGAGGCGGGCGTCGCGTCGCCGAGCAGGGCGACGGCGATGGAGGTGACGGGATCAAAGCCGAGGGCTACGAGGAAGGGCGCCGCGATAGCGGCAGGAGCGCCCGCGCCGGCCGCGCCCTCGAGAAAGATGGGGAGCATCATGCCGATGACGATGAGCTGCACGCGGCGGTCGTCGCTGATGCGGGCGATAGTGGACTTGACGTCGTCAATGGCGCCGGTCTCGCGCAGCAGGTTCAGAATGGTGAACGCGCCGAAGACCATGAGCACGATCTTGAGACCCTCTTTGATGCCCTTCCAGACCAGGGGATCGAGGGTCTTGACGTTGTCGGCAAAGCTGGCGCCGGTGACGTTGAAGTAGGTGAAGGCCAGGATCAGCGTCCAGACAAGGGCGATGGGGGAGACCCTTTTGGCGGACTGTTTGAAGCCTAAAATGCCGACGAGGACAACAAGAATGGGGCTGAGCGCCATGACGAAATTTACGAAGTCCATGGGAGTTTTCTCGCTTTCTGTGAAATGATATTCTATTTCCGCTCCTTCGCCGGCCGAACGAAAAAGTGAAAAACAGGGGGAAGAAAGAAGAGGCCCCGCCGGACCGGCGGAGCCTCTTGGGAAGGAAACGTTTTCTTTGTTATCTCCTGCGGAGGTCAAGAGAAGAAACCGTTGGATGCGCCGTGATCCGGGATATGAAGCTGTTTTCCTTTCCCAAAAGGCAAATAAGAATGGACGCCAGCAGCAGGCTGACGTCCAGAATAATGGCGATGTTGGTCGTGGCAGGGCAGGCGAAAGCGGCACAGTCGGGCTGTGCGGAGGCAGACATACAGGTATTAGCAAAATTGATAGCTGACATCATTGCTTTCTCCTTTCCTGAAGATGGGAGAAGTGTAGCACACATTTTTATACAGCGCAAGAGGGTTTTTATCGGTTTGCCGCAAGATCGTCTGAAGCGACAAAATTTTGTGCGTTTGCGTTTTCCCTATTGGATAAATAGGTAAGCGGAGGGGTCAAAGCTCGGACGACATGAAGCCGCCGTGCAGCCAGTTGGACAGCTCTGCGGGCGTGCCCGGCGCGCCGACGGTGGCAAACTCCGTGCGCCCCGGGATCATTTTGGAGTTGTCGTTGCTCTCCGCCCACTGCACGCGCTGGAGAATGTGCTCCGTGCAGCGCGAAAGGTCGCCGTCCGGCGCGGGCTTGTATTGCAGCAGAATGGTCACATAGCGGTTGTCGGAGGTCCAGCGGCCGAAGTTGGTCGTCGGCTTGCGCCATTTCCAAAGGCATTCGTTTCCGCTCTCCTTACGCAGCTTCAGATAGCCGCCCGCAATGTCCTGCGTGCAGCGCATCAGCCAGATGACGTGGTAGCCCGCGCGCTGAAAATGCGCGCAGACGTCAAAAAAGCCCTGCTGCATCAAAAGCCCGTCCTGCAGCATCATCACGAAGTGGTTGATCTGCACATAGGCGGTCATCGTCTTTCCGTCCACCGTGACGGGGACGTTGCGGCACTCCGGCGGCACGAGGTCCTGCCATTGCTTCCGCCAGTCCTCGGTGGAGGACTGGACGAGAGGGGCGCTTTTCCGTTTTCCAAAGAATAGCATGGCGTGCTCCTTTTCGGCGTCTTTATTCTCTGTGTCCTTATTATTATATAAGAGCGGCGCTGTCCGTGCAAGCGCTATTTCGTGTCCGCCTGCACAGAAATGCGCCGGCTTTCACGGCGGAAATTGCAAAAACGGCTTGTTTTCCACACACGGCTGTAGTATAATACACGTTACGATTCTGCACTTTTTGCGGCGCGGCAGCGCGCCGCCGCATCAACTACGAAAGAGCGAGGGAAAAAGCTATGAATATGATCCAGAGCGCAAAGGACCAGATCGCCGCCCTGACGCGCAGCGCCTACCGCGCCGCCGTGCAGGAGGGTCTGCTGCCCGATGGCGTGGAGACCGTCCCCGCGGTCGAGATCCCCAAGGATACCGCCAACGGCGACTACACCACCACCTTCTGCCTGGCCGCATCCAAGGCCATGCGCAAGAACCCGCGCGAGGTCGCGAATATCCTCACCCAGCACATGAAGCTCGACGGCACCTACTTTACCTCCGTTGAGATCGCCGGCCCCGGCTTCCTGAACTTCCGTCTCGGCGAAAAGTGGTACGCCGACGTCGTTGAGGACGTGGAGCGCGAGGCGGACGCCTACGGCCGCAGCGAGGGCCTCAAGGGCAAGAAGTATATGGTCGAGTTCGTCTCCGCCAACCCCACCGGCCCCATGCACATGGGCAACGCCCGCGGCGGCGTGCTCGGCGACACGCTCGCGAGCGTGCTCGACTGGTCCGGCGCGAACGTGTGGCGTGAGTTCTATGTCAACGACTTCGGCAACCAGATCGAAAAGTTCGCCAAGAGCATCGAGGCCCGCTACTTCCAGCTCATCAAGGGCGAGGACGCCGTCGAGTTCCCCGAGGACGGCTACCACGGCGACGACATCAAGGAGCTTGCGCAGGCGTTCTACGCCGAGCACGGCGAGAGCTATCTGGACAAGACTGAGGCGGAGCGCCACGCCGATATGGCGCGCTTCGGCCTCGACCGCAACATCCCCAAGATGAAGAGCGACCTTGAGCGCTACGGCATCAAGTTCGACGAATGGTTCTTCGAGTCCTCCCTGCACGAGTCCGGCTTTGTCGCCGACACGGCGAAAAAGCTCACCGACCTCGGCTGGACCTACGAAAAGGACGGCGCGCTCTGGGTCAAGACTGCGGAGATCATGCGCGACCAGTACCGCAAGCAGGGCAAGAAGGATGAGGATATCGACAAGCTCGGCCTGAAGGACGACGTGCTGCGCCGCGCCAACGGCTTCTACACCTACCTCGCCGGCGACATCGCTTACCACCGCAACAAGTTCGAGGTCCGCGGCTTCGATAAGGTCATCAACATCTGGGGCGCCGACCACCACGGCCATGTCGCCCGCCTTAAGGGCGCGATCGACGCGCTGGGTCTCGACGGCACGAATCGTCTGGATATCGTGCTCATGCAGCTCGTCAAGCTCGTGCGCGACGGCGAGGTGGTGCGTATGTCCAAGCGCACCGGCAAGACCATCTCGCTCTCCGATCTGCTCGACGAGATCCCGGTCGACGCCTGCCGCTACTTCTTCAACGCCAAGCCCGATACGCAGATGGACTTCGACCTCGGCCTCGCCGTGCGCGAGGACAGTGAGAACCCCGTCTACTATATCCAGTACGCCTACGCGCGTATCTGCAGCCTGCTCAAGACGATGGCGGACGAGGGCCGCAGCGTTCCCGCCGCGGACAAGGCCGACCTGTCCCTGCTCTCCGGCGAGCAGGAGTGCGCGCTCATCAAGGAGCTTGCCAACTTCAGCGAGGAGATCCGCATGGCCGCCCGCGACTACGACCCGAGCTATATCAACCGCTATCTCATGCGGCTCGCCGGCGCGTTCCACCGCTTCTACAACGCCTGCCGCATCAAGGGCGAGGCGGACGACGTGGCGAACGCCCGTCTGCTGCTCGCTGCTGCGACCCGTCAGGTGCTCGCCAACGGCCTGACGATCCTCGGCCTGAGCAAGCCCGAGAAGATGTAAGCACACATTATATACAAATATATAATAAGGAAGAGGACAGCTGGTCGGCTGCCCTCTTTTCCTTTACCCCATCAGCACCCGCACCGCGGCGGCGGAGGTGAGGAACATCACCGCGTCCGCGCAGAGCGAGGCGGGGATGGTGTAGCGTGTTTTGACGATGCCGACCGAGCCGAAGTAGACGGCGATGGTGTAGAAGGTAGTCTCGCTTGACCCCAGCATGACCGCCGCCACGCGCCCGATGTAGCTGTCGGGGTCGTAGGTCGCCATCAGCTCGCTGCCGACCGCCAACGCGCCGCTGCCGGAGATGGGGCGGATAAAAAGGAGCGGCGCGACCTCCGGCGGAATGCCGACCCTTTCGAGCGCCGGCGCGAGCAGCGCGCCCAGATACTCCATCGCGCCCGACGCGCGGAACATATACACCGCCGTCAGCAGCGCGATGAGCGAGGGGAGGATATGCACCAGTACATTCAGCCCCTCCTCCGCGCCGCGGGTCAGCGCGGTGTAAACGTCTACCCGTTTCCCCAGTGCGTAGCAGGCGGTGAAACACAGCAGGACCGGCACGACCAGCTCGGAAAGCGACATTCCTTCACCCCCTCCAGATCCGCGCGAACAGCTTCGCCGCGGCAAGCCCCGCGAGGACAGAGAGCAGGGAGACGGTCCAGACGGCGGGCAGGATATCGAACGGATCGGCGCTGCCGAGCGCGCTGCGCACGCCGGCCACGGTCGTCGGCAGCAGCTGGATGGATGCGGAGTTGAGCACGACGAGCAGGCAGAGCTCATGCGACGCCGTACCGCCGCAGCCCTGCGCCATGCGCCGCGCGGCGCGGATGCCCAGCGGCGTCGCCGCGTTGCCGAGTCCGAGCAGGTCGGCGGAAAGATTGGCCGAGATCGCCGCGAGCGTTTCGGGATCGCGGCTGGCTTCCGGCAGCAGCCGCCGCAGCAGCGGGCGGAACAGCCGCGCGAGCGCGGCAGAGAGCCCGCACTGCTCCATGACCTCCATCACGCCGGTCCAGAGGCACATGATGCCTGCCATTGATACACACAGCTCTACCGCGGCAGTCGCGCCCTCCAGCGCTGCGCCTCCAAGCTCACCGACGCTTCCGGTCAGTATGCCGAACACCAGCGAGACCGCTACCATTCCGGTCCAGAGCCATGCCATCGCCATAAAAATTCCCCCTCCCGAAGCCGGTTTCGGCCTATTCTATGCCCGCGCGGCGGGGAAGTATGCCCTTAGGGCGGAACAGCCAAAATTTCTTTCCGATTTTCTCAAAAAAATTCAAAAAGATGCTTGACATTACCGCTCATATCTTGTATGATAGGCAGGTCCGCGAGTGGGAGTATCCTGCCCAAACGCGTGCAAAACTGCGATGAACCGGGAGATTGCTCAGGGCTTCTGAGGTAACTTCCGGGGAGTATGTCCGAGAATCGGGCGGCTGAGATGAGTATCTGTACGTTGCGTAGATCGCTGCGCCATGTGTGGACCGGCCGTTTATTCGTGCCGGTTTTCTTATGAGCCGGAATGATACGCACGGATAAGCGTATAAGAAAAAATCTCACCGTACGGCTTCGACAACCAGTGAAAAAACCGTACAACAATGAAGGAGAAACCGAAAATGGCAAAAGAAATGATTCGCATTCGCCTCAAGGCCTATGACCATCAGGTCATCGACCAGAGCGCAGAGAAGATCGTCGAGACCGCCAAGCGCACCGGCGCGACCGTCTCCGGCCCCATCCCTCTGCCCACCAAAAAGGAGATCGTCACCATCCTGCGCGCTGTTCATAAGTATAAGGACTCCCGTGAGCAGTTCGAGCGCCGCACCCACAAGCGCCTGATCGACATCACCAACTCCACCCCCAAGACCGTTGAGGCTCTGATGGGCCTCGAGCTTCCCGCCGGCGTGGAGATCGAGATCAAGCTCTGATTTTTCCGCCGTGCTTCGTTCCGCCGCCTTGCCGTATACCCGATACTGCCTGCGACGGCGCGCCTTGCCCGACGAAAAAATCACCCGCATGTTTGCGAACGCATGAGCGCGTGAAGCAAATTGTGAACCCTTGGCAAAAAACAAAATATTTTGTTTTTTGAAAATACTTTGTTGCTCTACCCAATCGTTCATCGACTTGCGTGAGATGAACGGGGTCATGTCGGCAGAGCAATGCGGCGCCGCCGCAACTAAGCCGACCAATAACCTATAGGAGGATCATACATGAAAGCAATCATTGGCAAAAAAGTTGGCATGTCTCAGATCTTCGACGAAAACGGCCACGTGATCCCGGTCACCGTGATCGAAGCGGGCCCCTGTGTCGTCACTCAGAAGAAGACCACCGAGAAGGATGGTTATGAGGCAGTCCAGCTGGGCTATGAGGACGTTGCTGAAAAGAAGCTGTCCAAGCCCGAAGTCGGCCATCTCAACAAGGCCGGCGTTTCCCCCAAGAAGTACCTGCGCGAGTTCGCCCTCGACAACGGCAGCGAGCTGGAGCTCGGCGCCGTCATCAAGGCGGATATGTTCCAGGTCGGCGATTTCGTTGACGTGACCGGCACCAGCAAGGGCCACGGCTACGAGGGCGTCGTCAAGCGCTGCGGCTATGCCATCCAGCGCAAGAGCCACGGCGGCGGCCCTGTCCACCGTCACGTCGGCTCCCGCGGCTCGGGCACCGATCCCAGCCGTATCTTCAAGGGCACCGGCGGCCCCGGCCAGATGGGCGGCGACACCGTCACCATCCAGAACCTTGAGGTCGTCAAGGTCGATCCCGAGCTCAATATGCTCGTCGTCCGCGGCGCGATCCCCGGCCCCAAGTACAGCCTTGTTACCGTGAAGAACACCGTCAAGGTCCACAAGGTCAAGCAGGCCGGCGCCGGCATCAGCAGCAACCCGCAGAAGGCTTCCGGCCGCAACCCGCAGAAGGCTTCCGCCAGAACGAAATAAGGAAAGGAGTGCTTAAAGAATGTCTACGATTAAAGTTGTCAGCATGACCGGCGCTGAAGTCGGTACCGTGGAGCTGAACGACGCGATCTTCGGCGTTGAGCCGAACATGAGCGTTGTCCACGAAGTCGTGAAGAACCACCTGGCCAACTGCCGTCAGGGCACCCAGAGCGCTCTGACCCGTGCTGAGGTTTCCGGCGGCGGCCGCAAGCCGTGGCGCCAGAAGGGCACCGGCCGCGCCCGTCAGGGCAGCACCCGCTCCCCGCAGTGGACGCACGGCGGCATCGCGTTTGCCCCCAAGCCCCGCACCTACAGCTACGTGCTCAACAAGAAGGTCAAGCGTCTGGCTCTCAAGTCCGTCCTGTCCTCCAAGGCTAAGGATGGCGAGATCGTCGTCGTCGACAAGATCGCGATGGACGAGATCAAGACCAAGAGCTTCAAGAACTTCCTGACCGCCGTCAACGCGGAAGGCAAGTCCGTCGTCGTGACTCCCGAGGTCAACGACATCGTCGTCAAGAGCGCCCGCAACATTCCGGGCGTCGTCACCAGCCCTGCAAAGCTCATCAACGTCTATGACCTGCTCAACGCCAAGACCCTGGTCATCGACAAGGATGCCCTCGCAGTGATCGAGGAGGTGTTCGCATAATGGCTAACGTTTACGATATCGTCATTCGTCCGATCATTACCGAACGCTCCATGGCCTCCGTCGCAGACAAGAAGTATGTCTTCGAGGTCGCCAAGGATGCCGGCAAGATCGAGATCAAGAACGCGGTCGAGCAGATCTTCGGCGTCAAGGTCGCCAAGGTCAACACGATCAACGTTTCCGGCAAGGCCAAGCGCATGGGCGCGGGCCGTCCCGGTACCACCCGCAGCTGGAAGAAGGCTTACGTCCAGCTGACGGCAGATTCCAAGACCATCGAAATGTTCGAGGGCATGGTGTAAGGAGGAGAATGAACAATGGCTATCAAGACTTATAAGCCCACTACCCCCTCCCGCCGTCACATGACTGTGTCCGCCTTCGAGGGGATCGACAAGAAGGCCAAGCCCGAGCGCAAGCTGACCGAGGTTCTCAAGAAGAACGCGGGCCGCAACAGCTATGGCCGCATCACCGTTCGCCATCACGGCGGCGGCAACAAGCAGAAGTACCGCATCATCGACTTCAAGCGTGACAAGACCGATATGTTCGCGACCGTCCTGCGCCTGGAGTACGACCCCAACCGCAGCGCCTACATCGCTCTCGTCGAGTACGAGGACAGCGAGCGCCGCTATGTGATCGCTCCCGTCGGCCTCACCGCCGGTGACAAGATCATTTCCTCCGCTTCCGCCGACATCAAGCCGGGCAACTGCCTGCCCATCGCCAACATCCCCGTCGGTACGGTCATCCACAACATCGAGATGCACCCCGGCAAGGGCGCCCAGCTCGTCCGCTCCGCCGGCGCTGCCGCGCAGCTGATGGCGAAGGAGAACGGCGACGCTCAGATCCGTATGCCCTCCGGTGAGGTGCGCATCGTCCGCACCAACTGCACCGCCTGCATCGGTCAGGTCGGCAATCTCGACCACGAGAACGTTCAGATCGGTAAGGCCGGCCGCAAGCGTCACATGGGTTGGCGTCCGACCGTCCGCGGCTCCGTCATGAACCCCTGCGACCACCCCCACGGCGGCGGCGAGGGCAAGGCGCCCGTTGGCCGTCCCGGCCCTGTCACTCCTTGGGGCAAGCCCGCGATGGGTTACAAGACCCGCTCCAAGAAGAACCCGACGAACAAGTTCATCGTCAAGCGTCGTAATGAGAAGTAAGGAGGCAAAGGAACAATGAGCAGAAGCATTAAAAAAGGCCCGTTTGTTGCCCCTGAGCTCATCAAGCGAGTCGAAGAAATGAACAAGACCGGCGAGAAGAAGGTCCTCAAGACCTGGAGCCGCAGCTCCACGATCTTCCCCTCCTTCGTCGGTCACACCATCGCGGTCTATGACGGCCGCAAGCACGTTCCCGTTTATGTCCAGGAAGATATGGTCGGTCACAAGCTCGGCGAGTTTGCTCCCACCCGTACCTTCCGCGGCCATGCCAAGAAAGCGTAAGAAGGAGGATGCAGAATATGGAAGCTAAAGCTTATCTGAGATATGTCCGCATCTCTCCGCGCAAGGTCCAGATCGTCTGCGATCTGATCCGCGGCAAGGATGTCGGCACGGCCATGGCGATTCTGATGCAGACCCCCAAGGCTGCGTCCGAACCCCTCATCAAGCTGCTCAAGAGCGCTGTCGCCAACGCTGAGAACAACTTCAGCATGGATACCGGCAAGCTCTACGTCAGCGAAGTCTACGCCACCGGCGGCCCGATCCTCAAGCGTATGATCCCCGCCAGCAAGGGCCGCGGCTATCGCATCAACAAGCGTACCTCTCACGTCACGCTCGCCGTGGCGGAGAAAGAATAAAGGGAGGAGACAGTTTTATGGGACAGAAAGTTAATCCCCACGGCATGCGCGTTGGCGTCATCAAAGACTGGGACTCCCGTTGGTATGCCAAGGACGAGAAGGTCGGCGACCTGATCGTTGAAGATTACAACATCCGCAAGTTCCTCAAGAAGACCCTGTACGGCGCGGGCGTGCCCAAGATCGAGATCGAGCGCTCCAACGACGTCGTCACCCTGTTCGTGCACTGCGCGCGTCCGGGTATGGTCATCGGCAAGGACGGCGCTGAGGTCGAGAAGGTCCGCGCCGCGGTCGAAGCCATGATCGGCAAGAAGGTCAAGCTCAACATTGTTGAGGTCCGCTCTCCCGACATGGACGCTCAGCTTGTCGCTGAGAACATCGCCCAGCAGCTTGAGAAGCGTATTTCTCACCGCCGCGCGATGAAGAACGCCATGGGCCGCGCCATGCGCGCCGGCGCCAAGGGCATCAAGTGCTGCTGCACCGGTCGTCTCGGCGGCCGCGAGATCGCGGGCGTTGAGCACTATCACGAGGGCACCATTCCCCTGCAGACCATCCGTGCCGACATCGACTACGGCTTCGCTGAGGCTGCCACCACCTTCGGCCGCATCGGCGTCAAGGTCTGGATCTACAAGGGCGAGGTCCTCACCCAGACCCTGCGCACCACTCCCCGCACGCTGGACACCACCAAGCCTTACGAGGAGCGCCGCGAGCGTCGTCCCCGTCGTGACGGCGACCGTCGTCCCCGTCGTGACGGCCAGGGCTTCCAGCGCCGCGATGGCCAGAACGGCTTCAACCGCAATGGCGGCCGTCCCCAGGGCGATCGTCCCCAGGGTGGCTTCCGCAAGCCCGCAGAGAATAAGGAAGGAGGGGCTCACTAATGCTTCTGCCGAAGAGAGTAAAGTATCGTCGCGTGCAGCGCGGCCGTATGACCGGTAAGGCCATGCGCGGCAACACCGTCACCTACGGTGAATTCGGTCTTGTCGCCACTGAGCCCGCCTGGATCACCAGCAATCAGATCGAGGCCGCCCGTATCGCCATGACCCGTTACACCAAGCGTGGCGGTCAGGTCTGGATCAAGATCTTCCCCGATAAGCCCGTCACTCAGAAGCCGGCTGAGACCCGTATGGGTTCCGGTAAGGGCTCCCCTGAGTATTGGGTTGCCGTTGTTAAGCCCGGCCGTGTCATGTTTGAGATCGCCGGCGTCCCCGAAGATGTCGCCCGCGAGGCGCTCCGTCTGGCCAGCCACAAGCTGCCCATCAAGACGAAGATCGTCAAGCGCGAGGACACCGAGACCCAGGAAGTAGGTGAATGAAGATGAAGGCAAGTGAAGTTCGTGCAATGAGCGTCGCTCAGCTCAATGAGAAGCTCGACGCCCTGAAGAAGGATCTGTTTTTCCTGCGTATGCAGCACGCGACCAATCAGCTTGACAATCCTCAGAAGCTCGTTGAGACCAAGCGTGATATTGCCCGAGTCAAAACCATGATCCGTGAAAAGGAGGAGAAGTAACATGGAAGAGAAGAGAATTTCCTCCCGTAAGGTCCGCGTGGGCAAGGTCGTCTCCGACAAGATGGATAAGACCGTCGTCGTCGCCATCGCCGACCGCGTCGCTCACCCCCTGTACAAGAAGATCGTCGGCCGCACCTATAAGCTCAAGGCCCACGATGAGAACAACGAATGCGGTATCGGCGATACCGTTAAGGTGATGGAGACCCGCCCCCTGTCCAAGGACAAGCGCTGGCGCGTGGTCGAGATCGTCGAAAAGGCTAAGTAAGGAGGTACCGGAAGTATGATTCAGCAAGAGAGTTTCCTCAAGGTTGCCGATAATACCGGTGCCAAGGAAATCAAGTGCATCCGTGTGCTCGGCGGCTCCAGCCGTAAGTACGGCAACATCGGCGACGTGATCGTTGCCTCTGTCCGTAAGGCTACCCCCGGCGGCACGGTCAAGAAGGGCGAGGTCGTCAAGGCCGTTATCGTCCGCAGCGCCAAGGGCGTCCGCCGCAACGACGGCACCTATGTCCGCTTTGACGAGAACGCCGCCGTCCTCATCAAGGACGACAAGAATCCCCGCGGCACCCGTATCTTTGGGCCCGTCGCCCGTGAGCTGCGCGACAAGGATTACATGAAGATCCTGTCCCTCGCTCCCGAAGTTGTGTAAGGAGGGCTTGAAGAAATGGCTATGAATGTGAAAAAGGGCGATACCGTTATCGTCCTGTCCGGCAAGGACAAGGGCAAGCAGGGCAAGGTGCTTGGCACCGTTCCCAGCGAAGCCAAGGTCGTGGTCGAGGGCATCAACAAGGTGACCTGCCACATCAAGCCCCGCAAGCAGGGCGAGACCGGCGGCATCGTGGAGCGCGAAGCGGCTCTGTATGCCTCCAAGGTCCAGGTGGTCTGCCCCAAGTGCGGCAAGGGCACCCGCGTCGCCCACAAGGTCGAGGGCGGCAAGAAGACCCGCGTCTGCAAGAAGTGCGGCGCTGAGCTGTAAGAAAGGAGAGTCGTAACACTATGGCAAGACTGAAAGACAAGTACGTTGCGGAAGTGGCGCCCGCTCTCTTTAAGAAGTTCGGCTACACCTCCACCATGCAGGTCCCCAAGATCGAGAAGGTCGTCGTCAACGTCGGCTGTGGCGAGGCTCGCGAGAACGCGAAGGTCCTCGAGGCCGTCGTCCGTGACCTCTCCACCATCACCGGCCAGAAGGCCATCATCACCAACGCCAAGAAGTCCGTTGCGAACTTCAAGCTGCGTGAAGGTATGCCCGTCGGCGCGAAGGTCACCCTCCGCGGCGATAAGATGTGGGAGTTCCTCGATCGTCTCTTTAACGTGGCGCTTCCCCGTGTCCGCGACTTCCGCGGCATCAGCGCGAACGCCTTCGACGGCCGCGGCAACTATGCCCTCGGCATCAAGGAGCAGCTGATCTTCCCCGAGATCGAGTACGACAAGATCGACAAGATCCGCGGCATGGACATCGTCATCTGCACCACCGCGCAGACCGACGAAGAGGCCCGCGAGCTGCTGACCCTGGTCGGCGCTCCCTTTGAACGCTAAGTAGGAGGATATGTGAAATGGCTAAGAAATCTATGATTCTCAAGCAGCAGGCTCCTGCTAAGTTCTCCACCCGCAAGTACAACCGCTGCAAGATCTGCGGCCGCCCCCACGCCTATCTGCGTGACTACGGCGTCTGCCGTATCTGCTTCCGCGAGCTGGCGTACAAGGGCGAGATCCCCGGCGTCCGCAAAGCCTCTTTCTAAGTCTTTTTCCGCCATACTTCGTTGAAGCTCCTTGCTGTACACAAAGTACAGCGGCGTCGCTTCGCCTCGTCTGACGAAAAAATCTCAGGAAGGGCCGTTTAGGAGAGCCTGCTCTCCGCCCCAACTCTTAACCACGAGCGTTGTGATATGGACGCTCTGGCGATAAGGATCGCGAAAGGTCACTGTCAATTACGCGTGGTCACACGCGTGTGGGCACGCTCCAAATTGGCAGTGATACCTCGTGGCCGAAACGGAGGAAACTCCGTAACTCTAAATTAGGAGGATTTACACTATGCATATCACCGATCCCATTGCGGATATGCTCACCCGTATCCGCAACGCCAACAGTGCCCGTCACGACACCGTTGACGTTCCCGCCTCCAACATGAAGAAGAGCATTGCTCAGATCCTGCTGGATGAGGGCTATATCAAGAGCTATCAGATCGTTGACGATGGTACCCAGGGCGTCATTCACATCACCCTGAAGTACAACGGCAAGGACAAGGTCATTACCGGTCTCCGCCGCGTCAGCAAGCCCGGCCTGCGTGTTTACGTCGGCGCGGACGAGCTGCCCCGCGTTCTCCGCGGCCTCGGCATTGCCATCGTCTCCACCTCTAAGGGCGTTATGACCGACAAGGCTGCTCGCGCGGCTCACGTCGGCGGCGAAGTCCTTGCGTTCGTGTGGTAAGGAGGGTATTGAACAATGAGTCGAATTGGTAGAATGCCCGTGCACATTCCCGCCGGTGTCGAAGTCACCATCGGCGAGGGCAACCTTGTCACCGTCAAGGGCCCCAAGGGTTCCCTGACCCAGCAGCTTTATCCCACGATGACTCTCACCCAGGAAGCCGGCGTCGTTCACGTCGCGCGTCCCAACGATGAGAAGGAAAACCGCGCTCTCCACGGCCTGACCCGCGCGCTGCTCCACAACATGGTGGTCGGCGTCAGCGAGGGCTACAAGAAGGAGCTCGAGATCAACGGCGTCGGTTACCGTGCCGCCAAGGAGGGCAGCAAGCTCATCCTGACCATCGGTTACTCCCACCCCGTTGAGGTGCCCGAGATCGAGGGCATCACCATCGACGTCCCCGCGCAGAACAAGATCGTCATTCACGGCTGCGACAAGCAGAAGGTCGGTCAGTTCGCCGCAGAGGTCCGCGAGAAGCGTCCTCCCGAGCCGTACAAGGGCAAGGGCATCAAGTATGCGGATGAAGTCATTCGCCGCAAGGTCGGTAAGACCGGCGCCAAGAAGTAAGGAGGTGTGCCGATATGATTAAAAGACCCGATACTAACGCGCAGCGCATTAAGCGCCACAAGAGAGTGCGTGCGAAGATCTCCGGCACTCCCGAGCGTCCCCGTCTGAACGTGTTCCGCAGCGAGAAGAACATCTATGCCCAGATCATCGACGATGTCGCGGGCAACACTCTCGTCGCGGCGTCCTCTCTGGACAAAGAGATCGAAGGCAACGGCGGCAACAAGGCTGCTGCCCGCGCCGTTGGCAAGCTGGTCGCTGAGCGCGCCAAGGCCAAGGGCATCGATGTGGTCGTGTTCGACCGCGGCGGTTACCTGTACCATGGTCGTGTTGCTGAGCTGGCCGAAGGCGCCCGTGAGGGCGGTCTGGAATTCTAAGAAGGAGGAACAACGAAATGCCCAGATTTGAACGTGAACCGAGCGAATACATGGAAAAGCTCGTTGCCCTCAACCGTGTTTCCAAGACCGTTAAGGGCGGCCGTGTCATGAAGTTCTCCGCGCTGATGGTCGTCGGCGACGGAAAAGGCAAGGTCGGTTACGGCCTTGGCAAAGCTGCTGAAGTTCCCGAAGCGATCCGCAAGGGTCTGGAGGCTGCCAAGAAGAACATGGTCACCGTGACCCTGTCCGGCACCACCATTCCTCACGAGACCATCGGTGAGTTCGGCGCGGGCCGCGTGCTCATGAAGCCCGCCGCCCCCGGTACCGGCGTCATCGCCGGCGGCGCTGTGCGTGCCGTCGTCGAGGCTGCGGGTATCAAGGATATTCGTACCAAGTGCCTGCGCTCCAACAACGCCAATAACGTTGTCGGCGCCGCTTTCGAGGGCCTGAAGGCTATGCGTAGCCCTGAGCAGGTCGCCAAGATCCGCGGCAAGAGCGTGGAAGAAATCGTGGGATAAGGAGGCAGTAAACATGGCTAATCTGAACGTCAAGCTCGTCAAGAGCCTCAATGGCAGACTGGAAAAGCACATCGCCACTGCCAACTCCCTCGGCCTGCGCAAGATCGGCGACGCCACCGTGCAGCCCGATAACGATCAGACCCGCGGCAAGATCGCCCAGATCGGCTACCTGCTGCAGGTCACCGAAGAAAAGTAAGGAGGAGCTGTCTAATGAAGTTACATGAACTGTCTCCTGCCGCCGGCTCCACCAAAGAGGCTTACCGCAAGGGTCGCGGTGCCGGTTCCGGCAACGGCAAGACCGGCGGCCGCGGTCACAAGGGTCAGAAGGCCCGCAGCGGCGGCGGTGTCCGCATCGGTTTTGAGGGCGGCCAGATGCCTCTGGCGCGCCGTACCCCGAAGCGCGGCTTCAACAACATTTTTGCAAAGCCCTATGAGATCATCAACCTCAGCGCGCTCAACGTGTTCGAGGACGGTGAGACCGTCAACGCCGAGGCTCTGCTTGCCAAGGGTATCCTGAACAAGTGCGAGTACGGCTACAAGGTCCTTGGCAACGGCAAGGTCACGAAGAAGGTCAATGTGGAGGCTTCTGCTTTCTCCGCTTCTGCCAAGGAGGCTATCGAGGCAGCAGGCGGAAAGGCAGAGGTGATCTAAGTGATCCAGACGATCCGTAAAGCTTGGGGCATCCCCGAACTGCGCAAGAAGATCGTATTCACTCTGCTGATCCTGCTCATCTTCCGCGTCGGTAACGCGATCCCCACCCCTTATATCAACACGGAACTGCTCGGTGCCTACATTGATTCCACCGGCGGCAGTCTCCTGAGTCTCTACAATGTGATGTCCGGCGGCGCCTTCGCGCAGGCTACGGTCTTCGCCCTCGGTGTGCAGCCCTACATCAACAGCTCGATCATCATCCAGCTGCTGACCATCGCCATCCCCGCCCTCGAGCGTCTCGCTCGTGAAGGCGGCGAGGCGGGCAAGAAGAAGATCGCCTCCATCACGCGCTACGCGACGGTCGCCATCGCTCTTCTTCAGGCCTTCGGCTACTACATGATCTGCAAGAACTACGGCATCCTCGAGCAGTCCGGCATTTGGCCGGCTCTGGTCATCATCGTGACCCTCGTTGCCGGTTCGTCCTTCGTCATGTGGCTCGGCGAGCAGGTCAACGAGTTCGGTATCGGCAACGGCATCTCCATGATCCTCTTCGCCGGTATCCTCGCCCGTATCCCCACCGCGTTCACCACCGGCCGCTACTTTGTTGCCCAGAAGGGCAGCATCGGCTACCTGTGGCTGGCGCTGGTGCTCCTCGGCATCCTTGCGATGATCGTCCTCATCGTCCACGTCAACGGCGCCGAGCGTCGTATCCCCGTGCAGTATGCGAAGCGTCAGGTCGGCCGCAAGATGTACGGCGGCCAGGCATCCACCCTTCCCATGAAGGTCAATATGTCCGGCGTTCTGCCCATCATCTTCGCGCAGTCCATCGCTTCTCTGCCTGCCACGGTCTGGGCCTTTGTCGGCACCCCCGACAAGGATACCAGCCCCGTCGCTTACTCCATCTACAGCGCGATCGACACGAAGTCCGTTCTTTACCTGATCGTGTACTTCCTGATGATCATCGGCTTCAGCTACTTCTACGCTACCATTCAGTTCAACCCCGTTGAGATCTCCAACAACCTCAAGAAGAACGGCGGCTTCATCCCCGGCTTCCGTCCGGGTCAGCCCACCAGCCAGTTCATCGCGAAGGTGCTCAACAAGGTCACGCTGTTCGGTGCGATCTACCTCGGCATCGTGGCCATCGCGCCGCTGATCGTCGGCAAGGCTCTGGATAACTACAGCCTCGCCATCGGCGGCACCTCGGTCATCATCGTTGTCGGTGTTGCGCTGGAGACCGTTCAGGCTTTGGAGTCCCAGATGCTGATGCGTCAGTACAAGGGCTTCCTCGAGTAAGAAAGGCGAAGACATGAAACTGATTTTATTGGGCGCTCCCGGCGCGGGAAAGGGCACACAGGCCGCGATCCTCGCCGCCGAGCTCGGGATCCCGACGATCTCCACCGGAAACATTCTGCGCGCGGCCATCAAAAACGGCACGCCGACGGGAATGAAGGCCAAGACCTATATGGATGAAGGCCATCTGGTGCCCGATGAGGTCATCATCGGCATTATCACCGAGCGTCTTGCCGAATCCGATTGTGCGAAGGGCTACATCCTCGACGGTGTGCCCCGCACGATCGCGCAGGCGGAAGCGCTCGAGGCAGCCGGTATCCGGTTTGATCATGTCGTTTCCCTCGAGGTCTCCGACGAGACCATCGAGGAGCGCATGAGCGGACGCAGGGTGTGCGAGCACTGCGGCGCGAGCTACCATATCAAGGCGGTTCCGCCCAGGACCGAGGGCGTCTGCGACGTCTGCGGCGGCAAGCTCGTCACCCGTAAGGATGATGCACCGGAGACGGTGAAGAACCGTCTTGCGGTCTATCATAGGGAGACGGAACCGCTCAAGGACTTCTATAAGTCCCGCAGCGTTCTGTACCCGGTGGAGGATATGGGCTCGGTCGAGGCCACCTCCAAGGCGATCCTCGCCGTGCTGAAATGAGAGGTGTACAATGATCACTTTGAAATCGGCACACGAGATCGAATTGATGCGTCGAGCGGGAAAAATTACCGCGGCTGCCCGTGCGTTAGCAGGGGAAATGGTAAAGCCCGGCGTAACAACCCACGAAATTGACAAAGCAGTGTACAGGTTCATCAAATCGCAGGGAGCCGAGCCGTCGTTCCTTAATTACAGCGGCTATCCGGCCAGCGTCTGCGTCAGCGTGAACGATGAGATCATCCACGGCATCCCGGGTCCCCGGGTGCTCAAGGAGGGCGACATCGTGAGCGTGGATGTGGGCGCCTACATCGGCGGCTTCCACGGCGACTGCGCGGCCACTTACCCCTGCGGAAAAATTTCCGCCGAGGCCCAGCGGCTCATTGACGTCACACAGCAGAGCTTCTTCGAAGGCATCCGATTCGCCCGCGAGGGCCAGCGCCTTTCGGACATCTCTGCGGCGGTGCAGAAATACGTTGAGGACAATGGCTACAGCGTCGTGCGCGAATATGTCGGTCACGGTATCGGCAGAAAGATGCACGAGAGCCCCGAGGTGCCGAACTTCGGCGCGCCGGGCCACGGTCCGAGACTGCTGCGCGGCATGACGATCGCAGTCGAACCCATGGTGAACGCGGGTGGCGCGGCAGTCCGGGTCATGCCGGACGGTTGGACTGTCAAGACCCAAGACGGTTCGCTTGCCGCACACTACGAAAACACGATCCTCATCACCGACGGCGAAGCGGAGCTTCTGACGCTTCCCGAGATCTGAGGACGTGCGGATGGACATTGCGAAGAGCGACCTTGTTTTAGCGACGGCGGGCAGGGAGAAGGGCAAGCTCTTCTTCGTTGTGGATATTCAGAACGAATATCTTCTGCTCGCGGACGGCAGGTCCAGACGGCTCGAAGCCCCCAAGCGCAAGAAGTGCAGGCACGTTCAGCGCGCGGGAGCCGCGCCGGAGGAACTCGCCGCAAAGCTCAGAAGCAGCGAGATCATTACAAACAGTGAGCTTCGTAAAGCCCTCGCCGTCTATCGCGGCGAGCACGGTAATCAAGACCAGGAGGGATCAACACTTTGGCAAAATCCGACATGATCGAAGTGGAAGGCACTGTCGTTGAGGCGATGCCCAACACCACATTCCAAGTAGACATTGGAAATGGACACACGATATTGGCGCATATTTCCGGAAAGCTCAGAATGAATTTCATCAGGATCCTGCCAGGTGACAAGGTCACGGTGGAGATGTCTCCCTACGACCTGACCCGCGGTCGCATTACCTGGCGTACTAAGTAATGGAGGTTTATCGACATGAAAGTAAGACCGTCCGTGAAGCCCATGTGCGAGAAGTGCAAGATCATTCGTCGTAAAGGCCGTGTCATGGTCATTTGCGAGAATCCCAAGCACAAGCAGCGCCAGGGCTAAGACTTAATTGGAGGTTAAAGAGTATGGCACGTATTGCCGGTATTGACCTGCCCAAGGATAAGCGAATCGAAATCGGTTTGACTTACATCTACGGCATTGGCAGAAAGAGCGCTCAGGACATTCTGGCGCAGACAGGCATTAACCCCGACACCCGCGTCAAGGATCTGACTGATGCAGAAGAGGCCAAGCTGCGTGAAGCCATCGACCACGGCTACATGGTCGAGGGCGACCTGCGCCGCCAGACCGCGCTCGACATCAAGCGTCTGAGCGAGATCGGCTGCTATCGCGGCACCCGTCATCGCCGCGGCCTGCCCGTTCGCGGTCAGCGCAGCAAGACCAACGCACGCACCCGCAAGGGCCCCAAGAAGACCATTGCGAACAAGAAGAAGTAAGGAGGGAGAATAGAATATGGCTACTGCTAAGGCTAACGGCAAGAAGGTTATCCGCCGCCGTCGCGAAAAGAAGAACATTGAGCGTGGACAGGTCCACATTCGTTCTTCCTTCAACAACACCATGGTCACGGTGACCGACTCTCAGGGCAACGCCCTTTCCTGGGCTTCCTCCGGTGGTCTCGGTTTCCGCGGCAGCAAGAAGTCCACTCCCTTCGCCGCGCAGAGCGCTGCTGAGACGGCGGCTACCGCCGCTATGGAGCATGGTCTCAAGACCGTTGAGGTCTTTGTCAAGGGTCCCGGTCAGGGTCGTGAAGCGGCCATCCGCGCCCTGCAGGCTGTGGGTCTCGAGGTCACCATGATCAAGGACGTTACGCCGATTCCTCACAATGGCTGCCGTCCCCCGAAGCGCCGCCGCGTTTAATCGAAAGAGGAGGTAACAAGCAATATGGCTAAGAATATGCAGCCGATCGCCAAGCGCTGCAAGGCTTTAGGCATTTCTCCTGCCGTTATGGGTTATGCGAAGAAGACCACGAACCGCAACCCCGGCAGCCAGATGAAGAGAAAAAAGAGCGAGTATGGCATCCAGCTTGCTGAGAAGCAGAAGGTCAAGTTCATCTACGGTATCCTGGAAAAGCAGTTCCATGATTACTATGAGAAGGCCGCTGCGGCTCCCGGCAAGACCGGTGACAACCTGCTCATCACCGTCGAGCGCCGTCTGGACAACGTCGTCTATCGCATGGGCTTTGCGATGACCCGCCGTCAGGCCCGTCAGCTCGTCAGTCACGCCCACTTCACCGTCAACGGCAAGAAGGTCAACATTCCTTCCTACCTCGTCAAGGCCGGCGATGTGATCGAGGTCGCAGAGAGCAGCCGCTCCGCCGAGTGCTTCAAGCGCCTGCTGGGTCAGGACGCGCCCGTGTTCCTGCAGCCCGTGTGGATGGAGCGCGAGAAGAATGCTCTCAAGGGCACCATCACTCGTCTTCCCGCCCGCGAGGAGATCGACGTTCCTGTTGAGGAGCACCTCATCGTTGAGTTGTACTCCAAGTAATCGGAGGATACCCTCAATAATGATAGGAATTGCCGGCGGGGCGCAGCAATGCGCCACCGCAATGAGAAGATGAAGGAGGGTAACTGCATGATTGAAATTGAAAAGCCCCAGATCGAGTGTATCGAAGACTCCGCAAACAGCTCCTACGGCAAGTACGTTGTCGAGCCTCTGGAGCGTGGATACGGCATTACGCTGGGCAACGCCCTGCGCCGCATTATGCTCTCTTCGCTCCCCGGCACCGCAGCTACCGCCATCAAGATCGCCGGTGTGCAGCATGAGTTCTCCACCATCCCCGGCGTCAAGGAGGATGTGACGGAGATCGTCCTCAACGTCAAGAGCCTGATCACCAAGCTCCACAACGCGGAGGGCACCAAGACGGTCTTCATCGAGGCCACCGGTCCCTGCGAGGTCAAGGCCGGCGACATCAAGTGCGACAGCGAGGTCGAGGTCCTCAATCCCGACCTGCACATCGCAACGCTCGACGCCGGAGCGACACTCAACATGGAGCTGACGCTCAGCCACGGCCGCGGCTATGTCCCCGCTGACCGCAACAAGCCGGCGCAGACCACGATCGGCCTCATTCCGGTCGATTCGATCTACACGCCTGTTTACAAGGTCAACTACACCGTGGAAAACACCCGCGTGGGCAACATGACCGACTTCGACAAGCTGACGCTCGAGGTCTGGACCGACGGCACCATCTCGTCCCGTGACGCGGTGTCCCTCGGCGCCAAGATTCTCTGCGATCACTTCGCTCTCTTCACCGACCTGTCCGACGCCATGGGCGGCAAGTCCACCGTCGTCGAGAAGGCTGAGACCCAGCGCGACAAGGTTCTGGAGCTGACCATCGAGGAGCTCGATCTCTCCGTGCGCAGCTTCAACTGCCTCAAGCGTGCCAACATCAACACCGTCGAGGACTTGATCTCCAAGACTGAGGACGATATGATGAAGGTCCGCAACCTGGGCCGCAAGAGCCTCGAAGAGGTCATCAACAAGCTGGCAATGATGGGCCTGTCCCTCGCCAGCGACGACAACAACTGACAGGGGTTGTCGCCTGCGGCAGCGCCGCAGGACGAAGACCCGCTAACTTATCCTGATAAGGAGGAAAACCAACATGCCCGGAACTCGTAAGCTCGGTAAGACTACCGATCAGCGTATGGCGATGCTCCGTCAGCAGGTCACCGACCTTCTGGACAACGGCAAGATGGAAACGACCGTCACCCGCGCCAAGGAGATCAAGCCCCTGGCTGAGAAGATGATCACCCTCGGCAAGAAGGGCGATCTGGCGGCTTATCGTCAGGCGATGGCTTTCATCACCCGCGAAGACGTCTGCAAGAAGACCTTCAAGGAGCTGGCCCCCGCCTATGCTGAGCGCAACGGCGGCTATACCCGCATCGTCCGCACCGGCGTTCGCCGCGGCGACGCTGCCGAGACGGCCATCATCGAGCTGGTCTAAGCATAACAGCGTAAGTAAAAAGTCCTTTTGTATGGCAGATCGCGAAGCCATACAAAAGGACTTTTTATGCTTCTCTGCCGCATGGTCGGAAACGCCCGTTTTCCTTGCAGCGCAAAACGCCCTCTGTTGCACGCCGCAGTGCATCGGAGGGAAAAGAATGATCCGCGGCCCGTCCCGCAGGGATAAGCGCGCCGCCGGGCGCATAAGTTCCTCCGAGGGGGCGATGGAATGACAAGAAAAAAGCGGCGGGCGCTGCTGTGTATGCTCGCCGTACCGCTGCTGGCGCTTGCGCCGCGTTCGGAGGAAAGCCTGCCGGCCTCTGCCGCGGAGCCGGCGGCTATGCCGGAGAAATATGTGGCGCTGACCTTCGACGACGGCCCATGGCCCGAGACCACCGAGCAGCTGCTCGACGGCCTCGCGGAGCGCGGCGCCAAGGCGACCTTCTTCCTGATCGGCGAGCAGCTCGCCGGGCACGAGGACACCGTGCGCCGCATGGCAGACGAGGGGCATCAGGTCGGTAGCCATACCTTTACGCACATGGATCTCAGCCGCGGCGACCCCGCCGAGCGCCTGCGCGAGATCGCTGCGACCGACGAGACGCTGCGCGCGCTTCTTGGCGACGGCGTCTATTGGCTCCGCCCTCCGTGGGGCTTTCTCGCCCCGCAGACCGCCGCGGCAGTCGAGGTGCCGATGGTCTACTGGTCGCTGGATACGGAGGACTGGCGCAGGCTGGACGCCGACGCCGTAGCGCAGGACATCATCGACCATGCCCGCGACGGCGACATCATTCTCCTGCACGACCCTTACGCCACAAGCGTCGAGGCGGCGCTGCGCGCCATCGACGCCCTGACCCCGCAGGGCTACCGCTTTGTCACCTTAGAGGAGCTCTTTCGGCAAAAGGGCGTCGAGCCGGAGCCGGGAAAGCTCTACATCCGTCCCGACGAGCTCAAGCGGATCGCGTGAGACAGAGAAAAAGAGCTGCCGAAGCGAGGCTTCGGCAGCTCTTTTCGATTACAGTTTGTCGAATATGCGCGAAAAATTACAGCATGTTGAGAACGAGCGTCAGGACGATGAACGCAGCACCGACCCACTTGGTCGCGCGAGCGAGCTTGGCGTCCATGCTCTTGGCCTTGTTCTTCGCCATAAAGGAATCGGCCACGCCGCCGATGGCGCCGCTCAGGCCGGCGGACTTGCCGCTCTGGAAGAGCACGATGCCGATGACGATCAGACCGCAGATGAGCTGAAGAATGGTGATAAACAGTTCCATAACAGGAGACCTCCAATCAGTTGATAAACGCAGAGCGCGCTGTATTCACAGGATGTAATTATACCACAGTCCCGGACAAAAAGCAAGCGGAAATTAGCAGTTTTTCACCCAAAACGCAGCGAATGTGCAAAGCCTCAAGGGACCTTGCACATTCGCAGTAAGCTCCGGCGGGAAGGAAGATCGGGATGGGGGTGGCCGGAGTTTCCTCGGTAGCGGGTAAATATGAATTTATATTCGCGGATCAAAATGATGACATAGTATAAGAGGATATTCATGCAAAGTCAATCGGTTTGATATTCAAAATTCACGCACAATAATTAAATTTTCTTATGCAAAATGACAAGAATCCGTTGCAGATGCAAAAGAGACTTGCAATCCAAAAAGAAAAGAGATAAAATACGAAAAAATTGAGTGAATACCGAATGAAAATACGAAAAACGGCTGTATACGCCGAATGAAATCTCAAAAGTACAAGGGCGCATCTCGGCTCGTTCGCGAGGTGTGCGGGAAGTGAGGATAGGATATGAATACGACCTACGGAGTGCTCAACAACTCAAGCCTGATCATTGATACCGACAAGCTGCGCGAAAACGTGCGCACGATCTTGCGCTCGCTCCCGGCGGGGACAAAGCTCATCCCTGTCGTCAAGGACGACGCCTACGGCATGGGAATGGTCGGCGTCGCGCGGACGCTCAGCGCCTTTCCGGAGATCGGCTGCTTTGCCGTCGCCAACGTCTCCGAGGGCGTGACACTGCGCCGTGAGGGCATCCGTCAGGACATCCTGATCATGGGCAGCACGCTGCCGTTCCAGTATGTGCCGGCGGTCGAATGTGACCTGACCGTGACCGTCTCGCGTCTCGACATGGTGCCGGAGCTTGCGGAGGTCTGCAAGGCGCAGAGCAAGCCGCTGAACGTGCAGATCAAGCTGGAGACCGGTATGCACCGCATCGGCGTGGAGCCGGGCGAGGAGCTCGCCGCGCTGATCGGGGAGCTCAAGGCGGCGCAGGAGTGGGTCCATGTCACCGGCGCGTTCTCTCATTTCGCGTGGCCCGGCAACGCCGAGGTCTGCGAGACGCAGTATAAGAAGCTGTTTGCCGGCGCGGAGCAGCTCAAGGCGGCGGGCATTCCGGTCCCGATGTGCCACATCAGCGCCTCGGAGAGCTCCGAGCTCTTCCCGCAGTACGCGCTCGACGCCGTGCGCATTGGCCGCCGGCTCTATATGGACCATCCGAAAAAGCCGCTCGGCAACATTCAGGAGGTCGTCTCCTGGCGCAGTTACCTCACCAACGTCAAGCAGCGCCACGCGGGCGACTCGCTCGCCTACTTCGGCAAGTACGTTCTGGATAAGGATACCGTCGTGGCGACCGTCGGCGTCGGCTACGGCGACGGCCTGAACGAAAAGCTCGTGGCGTGCCACGCGCCGGTGCTCGTGGGCGGCAAGCGCTGCCCGCTGCTGGCGTGCTGCATGGACCAGTGCTTCGTGGACGTCACCGGCGTGGAGGATGCCAAGGTCGGCGACGAGATCACCTTCTTCGGCTATGACAGCGACGGTAATTTCCTCTCCTCGCAGGAAACGGCGAACCTCATCGGCGACGACGAGGGCTGCGGCCTGACCTCCGCCCTGATGCACCGCGTCGCCCGCGTATTCCACTGATTTCCGCGCGGCGTGTGCCGCATGTGCCAGTGAACGGTTATTTTTGCATACATCGTTGCATAATTTTTGATATTACGGTATAATAGCCGCAGAACCACGCATGAAATAACATACGGTGGGGGTAGGCTATGAAGAGCAAGCGACAGGAGAAGATCCTTGAACTGATCGCGCAGTATGCGATCGAAACGCAGGAGGAGCTGCTCGAGCGGCTTTCCGAGTGCGGCATCCCCAGCACGCAGGCGACCGTTTCCCGCGACATCAAGCAGCTGCACCTGTATAAAGAGCCGTGCGGCGGCGGACGCTACCGTTACGCCTCCTCGGCGCGCTCGACGGGCTGCGACTTTAACGACCGGCTCCAGCGCATCCTGCGCGAGTGCAGCCTGAGTGTGGACTACGCGCAGAACCTTGTGGTCCTCAAGACGATGCCGGGGCTTGCCAGCGCAGCGGGCGCGGCCTTCGATGCGATGGACGATCTGCCCGCCATGATCGGCTGCGTCTGCGGCGACGATACGGTGCTCGTTGTCATGCGGGACGAAGCCTCGGCGCAGAGCTTCTGCGAGGAGCTGAGCGGACTGTGCAAGTAAAAAACGATCGGAAAAGGCAAGGCGCCCGCCTTGCCTTTTCTCCTGCCCTGTGCTATAGTTTTCCGAGAATATCAGGAAGGCAGGTCACGCCATGAAAGCAGAAAGAGCCTATCCCCGCTTCACCATCACCGCCAAGGGGACCCGCTGGGTCGAGGGCGGCCACCCGTGGATCTACGCGCAGGAGATCGTCTCCGCGCCCGAGGGCGTGGAAAACGGCGCGCTCGTGGACGCGGTGAGCGAGAAAGGGAAATACCTTGGCAGCGGCTTTTTCTCCCGCGAGAGCAAGATCCGTATCCGTCTGCTCTCCCGCAACGCGAACGACCGCTTCGATGCGGACTTCTGGCGCCGCCGCATCCGCTACGCCTGGGACTACCGCAAGACGGTCATGGGCGCGGACGTTTCCTGCTGCCGCGTCATCTTCGGCGAGGCGGACGGCTTCCCCGGCCTGACGGTGGATCGCTTTGAAAACCTGCTCGTCACGCAGACCCTCTCCGTCGGCATGGAGCGCATCAAGGAGATGCTTTTCCCGCTGCTCGTCGAGGTCCTCGCCGAGGACGGCGTTGTGATCGACGGCGTTTTCGAGCGCAATGACGCGGCCATCCGCGCCCTTGAGGGTATGGAGCAGGGGAAGGGCTGGTTCCCGCTCGAGGGCAGGGACGTGCCCACGAGCGCCGTGACGGAGATCTGCGAGAACGGCGTCTATTACCGCGTGGACGTGGAGAACGGCCAGAAGACCGGCTTCTTCCTCGACCAGAAGTATAACCGCCTCGCGGTCGCGCGCCTTGCCCGCGGCCGCCGCGTGCTCGACTGCTTCACCCACACCGGCTCCTTTGCGCTCAATGCCGCGCGGGGCGGCGCGGAGCACGTCACCGCCGTGGACATCTCGCAGAGCGCCATCGACATGGCCCGCGCGAACGCCGTGCGCAATGGGCTGGAGGGCCGCATGGACTTCCTGACCGCGGACGTGTTCGACCTTCTCACCGAGCTGGAGAAAAAGGGCGGCAAGCCGTATGACTTTATCATCCTCGACCCGCCGGCCTTCACCAAGTCGCGCAAAACGGTGAAGAGCGCCGAACGCGGCTATAAGGACATCAACCTCCGCGCCCTGCGGCTGCTGCCGCGCGGCGGCTACTTCGCCACCGCCTCGTGCAGCCACTTCATGCCGAGCGAGCTGTTTGAAAAAATGCTGCGCTCCGCCGCGCTGGACGCGGGCGTGGAGCTGCGCCAGATCGAGGCCCGTCAGCAATCCCCCGACCATCCGATCCTCTGGAACGTGCCGGAGACGGACTACCTCAAATTCTACCTCTTTCAGGTGGTGTAAAGGAGAAGCGCCATGTACCATTGCTTTCGCCTGCATCGCGGCGACGATCTGTATGAGAGCATCCAACGCTATGCCGACGCGCATCATATCGCCGCGGGCGTCGTGCTCTCTGCCGTCGGCTGCGTCTACCGCTGGGAGCTGCGCGACGCGAGCGGCGTCGATGTGCAGAGCGGCACGGAGGATGTGGAGATCGTCTCGCTCATGGGCACAGTCAGCGAGCACGGCAGCCACCTGCACGCGAGCCTTGCCCGCCGTGACCTGAGCGTGTTCGGCGGACATCTGCGCCCCGGCTGCCTTGTGAACACCACGGCGGAGATCGTCCTCGCCGAGCTGCCGGACACCGTCTTTACCCGCGAGCGCGACGAGACGACCGGCTACGAGGAGCTGGCGATCCGGAAAATTGATAGACAATTCTAATTGATCTGCATCTTCGATAGAAAACTTAAATACATCGCCAAATCCGGGCGCGAAAAAGAGAAAAATTTGGCGGATTTGAACAATTCCCGAAAAAGAGAAAGAAAACGGCTGCTTTGCAGCCGTTTTCTCCTCTCTCCGTTCAGAGCGCGTTAAAATCCCTGTTGACAAGCGGCGAAAAGGCGGGTATCCTGTTCTTAGTTCGTAGAAGCCCCTTGAATCCGCAGGGAGACTGGGGGTGGAGATGGCTCTGGAAAATCTCAGCAATGAGTGCCGAAGGTGTAAGGCCCCGCGCGGGTTGAATCTCTCAGGCAAAGAGGACAGGGCAGGAAACCGTTATGCGGTTTTGCTGCGCTGTTTTTTCATGGATGGGAATTTGGATCAGGGCTGTCGATTTCTTCGACGGCCCTGTTTTTTGCTTTGTCTGCAAAGCGAGAGGAGGAAGAAAAGCGGGGCACAATATTTTTAGGAGGAAATTTCCCATGACTGAAGCACTTCTCCCCATTGTGCAGAAGATCAACGGCTACCTGTCCGACTACATTCTGGTCGCGCTGCTCATCGCCGTTGGTCTGTGGTACTCCATCAAGACCCGCTTTGTGCAGGTCCGTCACTTCAAAGAGGGCTGGAACAGCGTGTTCGGCAGCCTCAGTCTCCGCGGCGGAAAGCAGGAGAGCGGCATGAGCTCTTTCCAGGCGCTCGCCACCGCCATTGCGGCGCAGGTCGGCACCGGCAATATCGTCGGCGCGTCCGGCGCGATCCTCACCGGCGGCCCCGGCGCCATCTTCTGGATGTGGGTCATCGCCTTCCTCGGCATGGCGACCATCTACGCGGAAGCCACGCTCGCGCAGGAAACGCGCACCGTGGATAAGGACGGCAACGTCCTCGGCGGCCCTGTTTACTATATCACCACCGCCTTCAATGGCGGCTTCGGCAAGTTCCTTGCGGGCTTCTTCGCCGTCGCCATCATTCTGGCGCTCGGCTTCTTCGGCTGCATGGTGCAGTCCAACTCCATCGGCGAGACCTTCTCCAACGCCTTCAACGTGCCGACGTGGATCATCGGCGTGGTGCTCGTCGCCATCTGCGGCTTCATCTTCCTCGGCGGCGTGCAGCGCCTCGCCTCCGTGACTGAGAAGATCGTGCCCATCATGGCGGCTGTTTTCCTGGCCGGCGGACTGATCGTCCTCATCGCCCGCATCAAGTACGTCCCCGCGACCTTCGGCATGATCTTCCGGTATGCCTTCGCTCCGCAGGCCATCATCGGCGGCGGCTTCGGCGCGGCGCTGAAGATCGCGCTCTCCCAGGGCGCGAAGCGCGGCCTGTTCTCCAATGAGGCCGGTATGGGCTCCACGCCTCACGCCCACGCGCAGGCCAACGTCAAGAATCCCCACCAGCAGGGCGTCGTCGCCATGATCGGCGTGTTCATCGACACCTTCGTGGTCCTCACCCTCAACGCCCTCGTCATCATCTCCACCCTCTACACCGAGGGCGGCCCGCTCCACGGCTGCGGCGCGGCTGCGGCGCAGGACGTGCTCAGGAAGACCAACCTCGCCCAGACCGCCTTCGGCGTCGTCTTTGGCGAGAGCGCGGGCGCGATGTTCGTCGCGGTCTGCCTGTTCTTCTTCGCTTTCTCCACCATCCTCGGCTGGAACCTCTTCGGCAAGATCAACATGGCTTATCTCTTCGGTCAGAGATCCACGGTCGTCTACACCGTCATCGCGCTGGTGTTCATCTTCCTCGGCACGCTGACCTCCAGCGACCTCGTGTGGGAGCTGAGCGATATGTTCAATAACCTCATGGTCATCCCCAACGCCATCGCCCTCTTTGCCCTGACGGGACTGGTCGTCAAGCACGTGAACGGCACGCCCGAGGCGGACCGCTGGGAGTAATTTCTCCCGAAAACAGCAGATAAAAAATCGCTTCCCGATCAGGGAAGCGATTTTTTTACGTTATTTGACCACGCCGAACCGATAGAGCTCGTCGCGCCATTGCACATAGTAGGGCGCGCGGACATGAACGCCATCGCCGGAGTAGTCGGCGCGCAGCGCGCCGTTCTCGTCGTCGAAGAGCGGATTGAGGTCGAGGTAGAAGAGCGTTTTGCCGTCCGCCAGCTGCGCGATGGCGGCGTTGCGCTCGTTGATGACCTCGTTTTTGAAGTAGGAGCTATCCGACTTCTTCTGCGTGGTGTGGAAGATGGACTGGATGAAAATGACCGCGTCGGGCTGCTTTTCGCGCACGAGATCGAGCAGCGATTTGTACTGGGCCGCCCAGTCCGCGGCGGTGTAAGCGCCGATCTCGTTGATGCCGAGAAGAATATAGACCTTGCCGAACTGCCTCGTGCCGAGCGCCTCGGCGAGCGTGACCTTTTTGCCGTCCAGCTCGATGAAGCTCTTTTCCACGGCGTCCTTTACCGTCAGACCGTTCTTGGTGAAGTAGGTCGCGTTGCCCAGCCCCGCGTAGTCGTGGAAGCCGTCGGTGTGCGAGTCGCCGAGAAAGAGCGCGTCGTCAAAATAGCTCGCGTCCACCGTGGTAAATTGGCTGACCGGCTCCTCCGGCTCGTCGGGGATCACCGGATCGACCACCTCGGGCGGCTGGGGCAGGAGATCGGGCACAGGGCTTGGGATCGGCTCGGACACGCCGGGGATCGTCCACGGAAAGACGCCGCTCTCGGCGGCATCAAAAAAGGCGGCGATGGCGGGCGTATTCTCGCCCAGCGCGTCGAGATACTGCTCGTAAGCGCCGGTGGGGTCGAGCGCGGTGAAGGAATTGAGCGCTGCGGCGCTCACCGCACACAGCCACAGCAGGGGAGAAAAGTGGGACATGGAAAGACCTCCTTCGGAAAAATTCAGAAGCGGGCGTAGAGGAACGGGTTGCCTGTGCCGGTCGCGATGAGATAGAGACACAGCCAGAACACCGCGAACAGCGGCAGCCAGACGAGCGGCGTCGCGCGGTATTTTTCATAGAAGCGGCGCGGCCACGGCGTGGCGAGGAGAATGCCGAGAGCAAAGAGCCACCAGTAGCTTTTGAGCTGGCGCAGGAGATCGCCGGCAAACACGCTCTCGCCGCTGCTGAGGAAGGGATAGAGACGGGAGAAGTAGTCCCCCAGCTCGCCGAGATCAGAGATGCGGAACACCACCCACGTCTGCGGAATAAGAAAGAGAAAATAGAGACGCGAGAGGAAGCGGTGCCGCTCTAAAAAGCCGCCGATGCAGAACTTTTCCAGCGCGATGAACACAAAGAGCACAAGGCCCCACAGAACGAAATTCCACGCCGCGCCGTGCCAGAGACCCGTGAGCGTCCATACAACGAACAGGCTCAGAAGGAGTCGGCGCTTGCCGTTCCGGCTGCCGCCGAGCGGGATATAGAGGTAGTCGCGGAACCAGATGCCGAGCGTGATGTGCCAGCGCCGCCAGAATTCGGAGATGGAGCGTGAGCAGTAGGGCAGGTCGAAGTTGCGCGGGATCACAAAGCCGAGCATACGGGCAAGCCCCATCGCCATGAGCGAGTAGCCCGCGAAGTCGTAGTAAAGCTGCAGGCTGTAGCCCACCGCGCCGAACCACGCCAGCGGCGCGGAGAGATAGGCGAAGCCGATACGTTCGAGCGCCGTCCACAGCGAGGCGAGCTGGTCGGCCAGAACGACCTTGCAGCCAAGCCCGACCACAAAAAGCGAAAAGCCGCTCTCGACCGCCGCGCAGGAGAAGGGACGCTTCGTGTGCAGCTCTGCGCTCACATCGCGCAGGCGCAGGATGGGACCCATGACGAGCTGAGGGAACATCGCCTGAAAGGCGGCGTAGTCCAAAAGGCTGCGCTCGGCCTCGGCGTCGCCGCGGTAGACGTCCGCGACGTAGGCGATGCTCTGAAATACATAGAAGCTCACGCCGAGCGGCAGGGCGACACGGAAAAAGAAAAAGTCGGTATTCGTCAGTCTGCCCAGATTTTCCAGAAACCAACCCATGTACTTGAAATAAAAGAGACTGCCCACATCGCACGCGAGCGCGAGGATGAGCCAGGCGCGCCGCTCGTCGCCGTGCGCGTCCTCGATCAGCCGCCCTGCGGCAAAGTTGACGAGAATGAGCGCGACCAGCACGAGAAGCGCGCCTGTACCCGCGCCGAGCCAATAGAAGAGCAGGCTCCCCAGTGCGAGCACAGCGTTGCGGAAGCGGGCGGGGACAATATAGTATACCGCCAGAAAGGCGGGCAGAAAATAAAAGAGAAACGGTAAGGTCGAAAAGCTCACAGTGGATGCTCCTACAGTAAAATGAAAAAGGAAGAGTGGTTTACAAACGGCGGAATGCGTGCTACAATATCCGCGCCGCAAGCCACTGCAATACCTTATTGTAGGTGCTTCGGCGCCGTTCGTCAACAACAAAACGGTTACAAATTTCAGGAAATGAGCAGGAGGCGGGCGATACGGTGAGTAAGGAGAAAATTTTTGCGCTGCTCAGCGCGCAGGCGGGAGACTTCGTCTCCGGCGAGGACATCTCCGCGCAGCTCGGCATCTCCCGCGCGGCGGTGTGGAAGGCGGTCAGCGCCCTGCGGCGCGACGGCTACACCATCGAGGCGCAGACGGGGTTGGGCTACCGGCTGGCGGATTCGCCGGAAGTGCTCAGCGAGCGCGAGCTGCGCCGCCGCCTTGGCGAGACGAAAATAGTCGGGCGCACACTTGAGTGCTTTGAGAGCGTGGATTCCACGAACAGCTATCTCAAGCGCATTGCCGCGGAGGGCGCGCCGGACGGCACGGTGGCGGTGGCCGACGAGCAGACTGCGGGGCGCGGACGGCGCGGCCGCAGCTTCTCCAGCGGCCCGGGGCGCGGCGTGTATCTCTCGGCGCTGCTGCGCCCGCAGCTCGCGCCGGAGAAGATACTGCCGCTCACGGCGCTCGGCGCGGTGGCGGCCTGCGATGCGGTGGAGCGCACCTGCGGCGTGCGGCCGCAGATCAAGTGGACGAACGATCTTGTCCTGAACGGCAAGAAGCTCAGCGGCACGCTTACCGAGCTGTCGCTCGAGGGCGAGAGCGGTGCGCTGCAATACGCCGTCATCGGCATCGGCGTCAACTGCAACAATGCGTCGGAGGACTTCCCACCGGAGCTCCGCGATGTGGCGACCTCGCTCTATCTGGAAACAGGGAAGCGCGTACAGCGCGCGGCGTTGGCCGCCGCGCTCATTGAGGAGCTTGACAAGCTCTACGCCGCGCTGCAAAGCGGCGACACGGCGTCCTACCTCACGTCCTACCGCCGCGACTGCCTGACGCTCGGACGCGAGGTGCAGCTTTTGTGGCAGAATGTTAAGGAGAAGGTCACGGCGCTGGATGTGGACGATCAGTTCGGCCTTGTCGTGCGGCATGAGGACGGCAGGGTCGAGACCATCCGCACGGGGGAGGTCTCCGTGCGCGGTCTATACGGCTATGTGGAATAAAAAGGAGACGCTATGGCAAAGAGACTCTGGGAACTGTTTTATACCTTCGCCAAGGTCGGCGTGATGACCTTCGGCGGCGGCTACGCGATGCTGCCCATTTTGCAGCGCGAGGTCGTGGAGAATAAGGGTTGGGCGACGGAGGAGGAGCTGGCGGACTGGTTCGCCATCGGCCAGTGTACCCCGGGCGTCATCGCGGTGAACACCGCGACCTTTGCGGGACGCAAGGTGCTCGGCAATATCGGCGGCGTGGCGGCTACCCTCGGCGTCGTGTTTCCCTCGCTCATTATTATATCCCTCCTCGCCGGCGTTATCACGACCTTTGCCGAGGTCGCGTGGGTCAGGAACGCCTTCGCGGGCATCCGTGTGTGCGTGTGCGTGCTGATCTTCAACGCGGTGGTGAAGCTGTGGAAGAAGTCCGTCGTCGACAAAAAGACGCTGGCGCTCTATGCGGTCATCCTGCTCGCGTCGCTGCTCACCGACCTTTCGCCGGTGATCTTCGTGCTGTTCGCGGCGGTCAGCGGCATTGTGCTGCAGGTCGCGCTCAAGAAAGGTGGCGAGGCGGAATGATGCTCTATTTACAGCTCTTCTGGGAATTTTTCAAGACCGGCCTTTTCGCCATCGGCGGCGGCATGGCCACACTTCCGTTCCTCTACAATATGGCGGATAAGACCGGCTGGTTCACCCGCGCACAGCTCGCGGACATGATCGCCGTGTCCGAGTCCACCCCCGGCCCCATCGGCGTCAACATGGCGACCTACGTCGGCTTCCTGACCGGGGGCGTGCCCGGCGCGGTGACGGCGACGATTGGCCTCATTGTGCCGAGCGTCATTGTGATCCTCATCGTCGCGGCTTTCCTGCAGGCGTTCCGCGACAGTAAGTACGTCGCGGGCGCGTTCTACGGCCTGCGTCCCGCGTCCACCGCGCTCATCACGGCGGCGGGACTTGTCGTCGTGCGCGAGACCTTCTGGCTCACCGGCGGCGTGCTCTTCTGGCAGGGGACCGTCCTTGCCGCCGTGCTGCTCGTGCTCACGCGCTGGGTCAGGCAGACGAAGAACTGGCACCCCATCGTGTTCATCGGACTCTCCGCCCTCGTGGGCGTGGTGTTCCGCTTTGCGGGCGCGTAAATGCAAAAAGAAAAAGCAGCCGGCCGGCTGCTTTTTTTTGCTGTGTGCCTTGCTCAGTCCTCGCTCGCGATGTGGCTGGCGATGCGCTGCATGATCATGTCGAGCGCGACGAGGTTGTGCCCGCCCTCGAGCACGATGATGTCCGCGTACTTGCGGCTTGGCTCAACGTACTGCTCGTGCATGGGCTTGACGGTCGTGAGGTACTGTGTGATGACGCTCTCGAGCGTGCGGCCGCGGTCGCGGATGTCGCGCAGGGCGCGGCGCAGGATGCGCACGTCGGCGTCGGTCTCGACGAAAATTTTAATGTCGAACATATCGCGCAGGGTCGGGTCCTGGAAAATGAGGATGCCCTCGACGATGATGACCTTGGTGGGGAAGACCTCAACGGTCTCGTCCGTGCGGTTGTGGTCCACATAGGAGTAGACGGGGCATTGGATGCTGCGGCCCGCCTTGAGCGCCTTGAGGTGCTCAACGAGCAGGCTCGTTTCAAAGGCGTCGGGATGGTCGTAGTTGACCTTGGAGCGCTCCTCGTAGGTCTTGCCGTCCTGCCGCTTATAATAGCTGTCGTGTCCGATAACGGTGACGGCGTCGCCGAAATGCTCCTTGAGATGGCGCGTGAGCGTGGTCTTGCCGGAGCCGGTGCCGCCGGCAATGTCGATGAAAATGGTGCTCATAGGCGTGATATCCTCCCCCGTTGTTCGCTTGTCTGTCTCTATTATAAAAAGCGCGGCGGCAAATTGCAAGGGCGATCGACCGTCGGCGAAAAAAATTCCTCGAAAAAAGGGAAGAACGGTTGACGGCGGGGCAAAAAGAAAGTATTATGTAAATAAGTTTTTCGCGCGGGCGCCCTGCGTCCGTGTTTTCGGGAGGATAATGTATGGACCTCATCAAATGCCCCGTCTGCGGAGAAAAGTATTCCTCAAGCTATCGCCGCTGTCCCTTCTGCGAAGAGGAGGATCGCCCGCGCAAGGTGTCCGGCAAGCGCAGAGGCGGGCATCACGTGGCGGAACGAAAGCACACGCACTCCGCCCGCGGACCGCTCATCGCGGTGCTGCTGGTGGTGCTGGTCGTCTTTTCCTGGTATCTCTTCGGCGGCAAATTCATGGAAAAAATTCAGGAGGACCGCGCGAACGATGTGGAGAACGTCGACCCCGCGCCGGTCGACCCGACGCCCGTCGATCCCACGCCGGTTGACCCGACACCCGATGACCCGACGCCCGACGAGCCGACGCCGCCGGTGGCGGAGGACCCGGAGCCGGCGACGCCCACGGTCGATCCCTCGGCGCTGACGGTCGGGACGAACGTCGGCACGACGCTGAAGAAGGACGACAGCGGCCGCTTCGACTGCACGATCCGGATGAGCGATTCCATTCAGCTCATTCTGCGCGGCACCGACGCGGCGGCGACCTGGTCGAGCGAGGACACCTCCGTGGTGACGGTCAGCGCGGACGGTAAGCTCAAGCCGGTCAAGGCCGGCACGGCCAACGTGACGGCGAGCGTCGGCGGCACCACGGTCCGCTGCGTGGTGCGCATCAACAATTGAAAGCTGACAGAGAACGACCCCTCGGGGTCGTTCTCTGAGGCTGTCGAAAAAGTGGCAAAGCCACTTTTTCGAAAAAGATTCGCTGCGCTCTGCGCCTCGGTTGTCCGCTGACAGCGGACAATTCGACGCTTGCTCCGCGCAAAGTGTTTTCTGCCACGCACAGGTTGCGGCAGAAAACGGATCAAACATCTTTCGCGTCTGCGGACGCGAAACTCTGCGAGGCTTTCCGATAGACTGAGAACGACCCCGAGGGGTCGTTCTGTTTTTTGCTGTGCAAAAGCACAGCAAAAATTGAAATGCGCCCTTTCCTCGCCCCTGTGGGGCAACCGGAAAGGATGCACAAAAGCTTCATGCGTCGGCATTTGCGCCGATTTGCGATGCGGTGCGCGTGCATGAAGTTTTATACACTGTCTATTGAAAGTGCGTCGGTTTTGTGATAGGATACCCTTGTACCAATAGTACCTGAAAAATAACGGATGGAAACGATACCATGGATCGACGGAGCTTATTGGACCGCGCAGCGAAAAGCGCGGAGGAGCGTGTGCTTTTGGGGCACATATTGGATAAATATGACCAGTGCCGGCAGCGGAACCTGCCCACGAACACGGCGTTTTTAAGCCCGGCTGAGGCGCAGGGCGCGCGGGACCTGCTCCGCGCCGCCGCGATCCACAAGGGCTTCGCCCTCCTCGGCGGCTACGAGGGCGCGGAGCGCCGGATGCTCTTTTTCCTGCCCGACTGGCAGGAGGAGGCCGACGCGTCCGACGCGATGGCGTTTCTCCGCGCGGCGTGGCACGAGAGCGAGCACCCCACGCACCGCGACCTGCTCGGCAGCCTCATGGCGCTCGGCGTAGAGCGCGAGACGCTCGGCGACATCCTCGTGAGCGAGGGGAGCGCCGACCTCATTGTGAGCATGGGCGTCGCGCAATATCTGCTCGACAACTGGACGGGCGCGGGGCGCACGGCGCTGCGCCTGACGGCCATCGGCGCGGACGCGCTTCGCGTGCCGGAGCAGAAGGTCAAGGAGATCCGGGACACGGTGGCGACGCTGCGGCTCGACGCCGTGACCGCCGCGGGCTTTTCGATGAGCCGCGGCAAGGCCGCAGAGCTGATCGCCGCGGGAAGAGTGCAAAAGAACTATCGCGAGGTCACCAAGGGCGACGCGAGCGTGGCACAGGGCGACGTCATTTCCGCGCGGGGACTGGGAAAATTTGAGGTCGCCGAGGTCGGCGGCCTGAGCAAAAAGGGGCGCACGGGCATTCTGCTGCGCCGGTATCTGTAAGGAGAAGCAAGATGGAACAGAAGAAGATCGACCGCATCAACGAGCTTGCCAAGCTCGCGAAGGAGCGGGAGCTGACCGACGAGGAGAAGGTCGAGCGCGCGGCGCTGCGGCAGGAGTATGTGAATTCCGTGCTCGGCGACCTGCGAAATCAGCTCAACAACACCTATGTGATGGACGAAAAGGGCAACAAGACCAAGCTCACTCAATGGAGCGAGGACCGCAAGCTGAGCGAGTAGATCCGACGTTTTTCGCGCCCGCGGGCGCGTATGCTGAAAAGAGGGAGGACAAGCGCCATGGAGCATTTTGATCTCGCCGCCTTTTATGGCGGCAGCGCAACGGAGCTGTACCGCACGCTCGGCGCGCACCGCACGCCGGACGGCTGGGTGTTCCGCGTCTGGGCGCCGCACGCGGGGAGCGTGAGCGTCGTGGGCGATTTCTGCGCGTGGGACCCCACCGCGCATCCGATGCGCCGTCTCGACGGCGGCATCTGGGAGACGGAGGTCGCGGGCCTTTCAGAGTATGACACCTATAAGTTCGCCGTCACCGCGCAGAGCGGCGCGGTGACCTTCAAGGCTGACCCCTACGCCTTCCACGCCGAGACGCGCCCCGGCACGGCGAGCAAGCTCTACGAGCTTGCGGGCTACGACTGGGGCGACGGCGCGTACCTTGCGGCAAAGCAGCCGGTCTATGACCGTCCGCTCAACATCTACGAGGTCCACCTCGGCTCGTGGCGGCGGCGCGAAAACGGCGATTTTTACGACTACCGCTCACTCGCGGACGAGCTGAGCGAGTACGCCGCCGACCTCGGCTACAACTGCGTGGAGCTGATGCCCGTGACCGAGTATCCGCTCGACGACTCGTGGGGCTACCAGTGCACCGGCTACTTCGCGCCGACCTCGCGCTACGGCACGCCGCACGACTTCATGTACTTCGTGGACATGATGCACCGAAGGGGCATCTCCGTCATTCTTGACTGGGTGCCCGCGCACTTCTGCAAGGACGAGCACGGCCTCATCGACTTCGACGGCGAGCCGTGCTACGAGTACGCCGACCCAAAAAAGCGCGAGCACGCGGGCTGGGGCACGCGCGTATTCGACTACGGGCGCGGCGAGGTGAAGAGCTTCCTGCTCTCGTCCGCCGCCTACTGGCTGCGGGAATACCACCTTGACGGCCTGCGCGTGGACGCGGTGGCGTCCATGCTCTACCTCGACTACGGGCGCGAGGCGGGCGAGTGGACGCCGAACAAAAACGGCGGCCACGAGAACTTGGAGGCCATCGACTTCCTGCGCGCGCTCAACACCGCTGCCTTTGCCATTGATCCGAACGTGATGATGGTGGCGGAGGAATCGACCGCGTGGCCGCTCGTGACCTATCCGGTCTCGGACGGCGGGCTGGGCTTCAACCTCAAGTGGAACATGGGCTGGATGAACGATATGTGCCACTACCTCAAGCTCGACCCGTGGTTCCGCCAGTTTCATCATAAGGACCTCACCTTCTCGCTGATGTACGCCTTTTCCGAAAACTTCGTGCTGCCCATCTCGCATGACGAGGTGGTGTACATGAAGGGCAGCCTGCGCGGCAAGATGCCGGGCGACGAGTGGCGGCAGCTCGCGGGCGTGCGCAGCTTCATGGTCTATATGCTCACGCACCCGGGTAAGAAGCTCACCTTCATGGGCGCGGAGCTGGGCCAGTGGCACGAGTGGGATTTTGCCGGTCAGCTCGACTGGTATCTGCTCGAAAACGATGCCAACCGCAGGATGCAGGATTTCTTCCGTGCTGTCAACCGGTACTACCTGACGAATCCCGCACTCTGGCGCATCGACTTTGACTGGGCGGGCTTTGAGTGGCTCGTCGCGGACGACAACGAGGATAACACCGTCGTCTTTGTCCGCCGCGACGGCGCGGGCGAGGAGCTGCTGGTCGCGGTCAACTTCTCGCCCAACGGCTACCGGGACTACCGCTTTGGCGTCCCGCCGCGGAAAACGTGGCGCGAGGAGCTTTCCACGGATGATACCGCGTTCGGCGGCACGGGCGAGTGGCGCAACGAAAAGCCGGTCCGAACGCAGGCGATCCCCTCGCACGGACGCGAGCAGTCTATTGCCATCACCATCCCCCCGCTCGGCGCGGTCATCCTGCGCGGCGCGGGCGAATATAAGAAACCGAAAGCGAAAAAAAGCAAGGCAAGGGAGGAATTACCGGCATGAAAAAAGAGTGCATCGCCATGCTGCTCGCCGGCGGACAGGGCAGCCGCCTTTACGTCCTGACGGAGAACATGGCAAAGCCCGCCGTCCCGTTCGGCGGGAAGTTCCGCATCATCGACTTTCCCCTTTCCAACTGCGCGAACTCCGGCATCGACACCATCGGCGTGCTCACGCAGTACCGCCCGCTGGAGCTCAACCGCTACATCGGCAACGGCCAACCCTGGGACCTTGACCGCTCGGACGGCGGCGTACACATTCTCCCGCCCTACCAGAGCGCGAAGGGCGCGACGTGGTTCAAGGGCACGGCGAACGCCATCTACCAGAACATCGGCTTCGTGGATATGTACGATCCCGACTATGTGCTCGTTCTCTCCGGCGACCACATTTACAAGATGGACTACGCCGCCATGCTCGCGCACCACAAGCGCGTGCACGCCGACTGCACCATCGCCGTGATGGAGGTGCCATGGGACGAGGCGAGCCGCTTCGGCATCATGAACGTCGACGGCGAGGACACCATCACGGAGTTTGAGGAAAAGCCGAAGCAGCCCAGGAGCAACCTTGCCTCGATGGGCATTTACGTTTTCTCGTGGAAGAAGCTGCGCGCCTACCTCATCGCGGACGAGAACGACGCGGACTCGAGCAATGACTTCGGCAAGAACATCATCCCTGCCATGCTGAATGCCGGCGAGAAGATGTCCGCCTACCGCTTCGAGGGCTACTGGAAGGACGTCGGCACGCTCGATTCCCTCTGGGACGCGAACATGGATATGCTCGCGCAGGGCAGCGGGCTGAACCTGCTCGATAAGGACTGGCCCATCTACGCCCGCGCGGAGAGCGAGCCGCCCGCCTACCTCGGCGAGACGGCGGAGGTCGACCACAGCGTCGTCACCCGCGGCTCGGAGGTCGAGGGCGCGGTGCGCAATTCCGTGCTCTCGCAGCGCTGCACCGTCGCCGAGGGCGCGGAGGTGGAGTATTCCATCCTCATGCCCGGCGCGGTCGTCGAGCGCGGCGCGAGGGTCGCCTACGCCATCCTCGGCGAGAACGTCCGCGTGGGCGAGAACGCCCGCGTCGGCGCGTCGCCCGATGCGGCGCCGCCGGAGGAATGGGGCATCACGGTCGTCGGCCCCGAGGCACAGATCGAGGCGGGCCGCACGCTCAAGGCGAACCGGATGCTCAACCGCGAAGGAAAGGAGACGGTACGATGAACGGACTGCACGGCATTATTTTCTCCTACGAACAGGAGCCGGGACTGCGCGAGCTGGCGGAACGCCGGATGCCCGCCTCCATCCCGTTCGGCGGACGCTACCGCGTCGTCGATTTCATGCTCTCCAATCTGCACGCCGCCGGCATCACCGACGTCGGCGTGGTGCTGCACGGCAATTACCAGAGCCTGCTTGACCACATCGGCAACGGCAAGACCTGGGACATGGCGCGCAAGTACGGCGGGCTGCGTATCCTGCCGCCCTTCGCCGATACCCGCGCCTACCGCAGCGGCGAGTTCCGCGGCAAGATGGAGGCCCTTGCCGGCGTCCGCTCATATTTACAGGGGATACGGCAGGACTACGTCGTGCTCTCCGACAGTGACCTTATCATCAATCTGCCGCTCGCGGACGTGTTTGCCGCGCATCTGGAGAGCGGCGCGGACATCACCGCCGTCTGCACGGTGAACGGCGGCTTCGTGGACAACGCGACCTACCTCACGCTCGAGAGCGACGGCGCGATCGGGCAGGTCTGGTGCGCGCCGACCGCGCCGCGCGGCCACCGCTCGCTGGAGATCTACATTCTCAGCAAGCAGCTGCTGCTCACGCTCGTGGACGAGTGCTCCGCGCAGGATAAATACAGCTTCCGCCGCGACGTGCTCGCGGGCATGACCGGACGGCTGAAGCTTCAGAGCTACGTCTGGGACGGCTACGCCGCCCAGCTCCGCTCCGTGCAGGAGTATTACGACCGCTCGATGGAGCTGCTGCAGGGCTCCATCCGCGCCGAGCTCTTTGCCGCCGCGCGGCCCATCCTCGCCAAGGAGGATGATGAGGCGTCGAGCTATTTCGCGCCGGGCAGCCGCGTGAAGAATTCGCTCGTCGCCGACGGCTGCACCATCGAGGGCAGCGTGGAGAACTGCATCCTCTTCCCCGGCGTGACGGTGGAAAAGGGCGCGGAGCTGCGCGACTCCATTCTCTTCAAGGGCACGCGCGTGCGCGACGGCGTGACGCTCCGCTACGTCATCACCGACAAATATGTGGAGGTCCTGCCCGGGCGCACGCTCATGGGGCATGAGAGCTACCCCATCGTCATTTCCAAGGGCAGCATCGTCTGAAGCATACACGGAATAAGGAGGAAAGCTATGAACATTCTCTATGTCACATCTGAGGCCGTTCCCTTCTGCAAGACCGGCGGCCTTGCGGACGTTGCGGGCAGCCTGCCGCAGTCGCTTGCCGCGAACGGCGACCGCGTGAGCGTCATTCTGCCGCTCTACCAGAGCGTCGCGGACGCGTGGCGCGACCGGCTGCACTTTGAGCGCTACACCTATGTGCGCCTTGCCTGGCGCAGCCTGTACTGCGGACTTTTCTCCTACGAGCGGCAGGGCGTGACGTGGTACTTCGTGGACAACGAGCAGTATTTCAAGCGTCCCGAGCTTTACGGCTATTATGACGACGGCGAGCGCTTCGCCTTCTTCTGCCGCGCGGTGACGGAGCTGCTGCCGCTGCTGCCGGAGAAGCCGGACGTCGTCCACTGCAACGACTGGCAGACCGCGCTCGTGCCCATCTACATCCGCGACGAGGCGGTGCGCGAGGAATTCTACAAGTCCGTCCGCACGGTCATCACCGTCCACAACATCGAGTATCAGGGCCGCTACGGCCGCGAGACGGTCGAGGACCTTTTCGGCCTCGACGCGGGCTGGTTCACCGGCGGCACGCTTGCCTTCGACGGCGACGTGAACCTGCTCAAGGGCGCGATCGTCACGGCGGACGCCGTGACCGCCGTCAGCCCCACCTACGCGCAGGAGCTCAAGTATGCCTACTTCGCCCACGGCCTTGAGAGCGTGATGCAGATGGTGGAGGGCAAGCTCCACGGCGTGCTCAACGGCATCGACATGGAGCGCTACGATCCCGCGAGCGACCCCAACCTGACGGCGAACTACTCGCTCCGGCGCATGGCCGGCAAGGCGAAGGACAAGGCGGCGCTGCAGCGCATGATGGGCCTTGCCGAAAGAAAGGACACGCCCGTGATCGCGATGGTCTCGCGGCTTGTGAGTCACAAGGGACTCGACCTCGTGTGCGAGACGCTCGATTACTTCATGGAAAAGGATATGCAGCTCGTCGTGCTCGGCAAGGGCGACGGGAAGTACGAGTCCTTCTTCTCCTGGGCGCAGGCGAAGTACCCGGGCCGCGTGGCGGTGCATCTCGGCTACTCCGAGAGCCTTGCCATGCAGATCTACGCGGGCGCGGACCTGTTCCTCATGCCGTCCAAGAGCGAGCCGTGCGGCCTGAGCCAGATGATCGCCATGCGCTACGGCGCGGTGCCCATCGTGCGCGAGACCGGCGGGCTGAAGGACACCGTTCACGCCTACGAGGCGTGGAACGGCGCGGGCAATGGCTTTTCCTTTACAAATTATAACGCGGGCGATATGTGCTACGTCATCGGCGAGGCGGTGGACCTTTACCATCAGAAGCCGGAGGCCTACAAGGCTCTGCGCAAGCGCGGCATGGCCGAGGATTTCAGCTGGGCGCGCAGCGCGAAAAAATACCGCGAAATTTACGATTCCATCTGCAAATAAGGTAGGTACAAAGAAATATGGATATCACTACGACACAGGGAATGAAGCAGGCGCTTACGGATAAGCTGCGCTTGGGCTTCGGCGTGACGCCCGAGGAGGCCGACGACGCGCAGGTGATGCGCGCCGCGGCGCTGGTGCTGCGCGACGTGATGACCGAGCGCGGTGTGGAGAGCCGAATGGCCACGCGCCGCGAGGAAAAGAGGAAGGTGCATTACCTTTCCATGGAATTCCTGCTGGGCCGCAGCCTGGAAAAGAACGCCTACAACCTCGGCGTGAGCGGCGTGCTGCGCGAGGCGATCGGCGAGCTGGGCTTCCGCGCGGCGGATATTTTCGAGGTCGAGCCCGACGCGGGCCTCGGCAACGGCGGCCTCGGCCGCCTCGCCGCCTGCTATCTGGATTCCATAACCACGCTCGACATCCCCGCCGCGGGCTACTCCATCTGCTATGAGCTGGGCATCTTCCGCCAGCGCATCGTGGACGGGCAGCAGGTCGAGCTGCCGGACAACTGGAAGGACATCGGCGGCGCGTGGCTGATGCCCAAGCCGCAGGAGACGGAGGAGGTGCTCTTCGGCGGCACGGTCCGCAAGTTCTGGGACAACGGACGGCTGCACGTCGTGCCCGAGGGCGCGACGAAGGTGCTCGCCGTGCCCTGCGACATGGAGATCACGGGCTACGGCACCGAGCACGTCAACCCCCTGCGCCTGTGGGACGCGAAGTCCCCGACGCCGGTGGATATGAGCCTGTTCTCGCAGGGCGAGTACCTGCGCGCGAGCGAGCAGGAGGCGATGGCGGAGACCATCGCCAAGATCCTCTATCCCGAGGACAACCACTATGAGGGCAAGTCGCTGCGCCTCAAGCAGCAGTATTTCTTCGTCTCCGCCACGATGCAGTCCATCATGCGCAAGCACATCGAGGTCTACGGCACGGCGGCGAACTTCCACGAGAAGAACGTCATCCAGATCAACGATACGCACCCCGCGCTGGTCATTCCCGAGCTGATGCGTATTCTGATGGACGACGCGGGCTTCGACTGGGATACCGCGTGGAACATCACGAAAAATTCCGTCGCCTACACGAACCACACCGTGCTCGCTGAGGCGCTCGAGCGCTGGCCGCAGCAGCTCATGGAGACGCTGCTCCCGCGCGTGTGGGAGATCATCACCGAGATCGCGCACCGCTATCAGAAGCAGGTCGAGAACTTCTACCATGACCCCGCCAAGACCGCGGAGCTGGCCATCGTCTGGGATGGGCAGGTGCGTATGGCGAACCTGTGCATCGCGGGCGGCATGGCGGTCAACGGCGTTTCCGCGCTGCACTCCGACATCCTGCGCCACGACGTATTCCGCTGGCAGTACCAGATGGAGCCGGAGAAGTTCAAGAACGTCACCAACGGCATCGACCACCGCCGCTGGCTCGCGCAGATCAACCCGCGGCTCGACGGCCTGATCGCCGACCTCTGCGGCGGGCGCGGCTATCTGCTCCATCCCGAGGAGCTCAAGAAGCTCGAGGCCTTCGCCGGCGATGGCGCGGTGCTCGCGCGGCTGGACGAGATCAAGCGCGCCAACAAGCTCGACTTTGCCGCCTACGTCAAAAAGACGCAGGGCGTGGCACTCAACACCGACGCCATCTTTGACGTGCAGGTCAAGCGCCTGCATGAGTACAAGCGTCAGCTGCTCAACGCCATGCACATCATTTATCTGTACCAGAAATTGCAGGACGATCCGAGCATGGAGCTGCAGCCGCGGACCTTCCTCTTCGGCGCGAAGGCCGCGCCGGGCTACGCGGTCGCCAAGCGCATCATCCACCTTATCAACTCGCTGGCGAACCAGATCAACGGCGATCCGCTGTGCCGCGGGAGATTGCAGGTCGTCTTTCTGGAGAATTACCGCGTGTCCCTCGCCGAGCATCTGATGCCCGCGAGCGAGGTCAGCCAGCAGATCTCCACCGCCGGCAAGGAGGCCAGCGGCACGGGCAACATGAAGTTCATGATGAACGGTGCGCTGACCGTCGGCACGCTCGACGGCGCGAACGTCGAGATGCACGAGGTGCTTGGCGACGAGAATATGTTCCTCTTCGGCCTGCACGCAGACGAGGTCGCGCGCCTGAAGGCGCAGGGCTACGCGCCCCAGCGGCTCTGCGAGCGCGACGACGCGCTCAAGCGCGTGGTCGATCAGCTCCGCACGGGCTTCTCCGACGGTGTGAGCTACGACGATCTCGCCCAGCGCCTGCTCCAGCGCGACGAATATATGCTCCTGCAGGACTTCGCCTCCTACTGCGCCGCCGAGCAGCGCATGGCGAAGACCTACGCCGACCGCGCGGCGTGGGACCGTATGTCGCTTCTCAACATCGCGCGCAGCGGTATCTTCGCCGCCGACCGCGCGGTCGCGCAGTACGCGGACAACATCTGGCACGTCCCACACAAGTAAGCAAAGCGGAGGAAAGAGACGGCGGCGCCGTCTCTTTTCCGCGCTATTGACAGGCATGATATAATTTCTCTGACTGAAAATCACGAGAACAGAGGAAAACGCTATGGAATTCACACAGGGCGTGCGCTTCGACAGCCTTGGACTGCTGCCGGAAATGACGCGCGCATTGGAAAAGAAAAACATCGAATGGTCCACCCCCGTGCAGGCGGGCTGCATCCCGCCGATGCGCGCGTGGAAGGACGTGATCGCCAAGGCCCCCACCGGCACGGGCAAGACCTTTGCCTTCGGCATTCCCATCATCGAGCACATTGACCCCGAAAGCGAGGAGGTGCAGGCGGTCATCATGGCGCCTACGCGCGAGCTTGCCATGCAGATCACGGCGGAGCTGCGCGACCTGGCCGTTTTTATGAGCGGCATTCGCGTGGTGTGCCTCTACGGCGGCGCGCCCATTGGCAAGCAGATCGACGCGCTGAAGAAAAAGCCGCAGATCGTTGTGGCGACCCCGGGCCGCCTGTCCGACCACATGAAGCGCCGCACCGTGCGGCTCGACCGGGTGCAGACCGTTGTGCTCGACGAGGCCGACCGAATGCTCGACATGGGCTTCATCCACGACGTGACCCGTATTTTGGACAAGATCCCATCCCGCCGCAACCTCGGTATGTTCTCCGCGACCATCTCGCGCGAGGTCATGGACATCAGCTGGGTCTACCAGCGCGACCCCGAGGAGATCACCGTCCGCGCGGACGAGCAGAATAAGCCCGACATCCTCCAGTATGCCGTCACGGTCGAGCAGACCGACAAGGTCGCGGCGATGGCGCGCATCATCCGGCAGGAGAAGCTGGAGCGCGTGATGGTGTTCTGCAACACCAAGGGCATGGTCGAGCGCCTGACGAAGTACCTTGAGATGGAGGGACTGGACGCCGCCTGCATCCACGGCGACATCCCGCAGAAAAAGCGTGAGCAGGTCATGGCGCGCTTCCGCCGCGGCGAGCTGCCTGTGTTCGTCGCCACCGACGTCGCCGCCCGCGGCATCGACGTGGACGACGTGGACGCGGTGTTCAACTACGACGTGCCGCAGGAGAACGAATATTACGTCCACCGCATCGGACGCACGGGCCGCGCGAAGCGTCACGGCGTCGCCTACACGCTCGTGGCGGACTACCCGAGCAAGATGCGGCTCGACGCCATCGCCAAGTTCACCGGAAACGACGTCAAGCCCGCCCACTTCGAGGGTGATACGCTGGTCGTGGACGCCAAATAATAACAATTTGTAACTTTTTGCCCCGCTCGTCTTTACAAGCGGGGCAAATTTTTATATAATCATTTAGATGTTTGCCTGTGCGGCGCGCTTCGCGCCGCGTTTTACGATAGAGAAAGAGGAGACGCTCCCGATGAAAATGCTGCGAAGATCCGTCTGTCTGCTGCTCTGTGCGGCGCTGTTTTTGACCCTGCTCGCCGGCTGCGGCAAGCAGGAGGAGCCCGCGGAGGACTTTGTGGTGAGCGCCGCGGTCTGCGGTCCGCTGGAGACGCTTGACCCGACCATGAACACCGACGTGGGGGCGGAGAGCCTGCTCTCCACGCTCTTTGAGGGCCTGATGCGGATGCGCGACGACGGCGCCGGCAAGGCGGTCGCCGTGGCGGGCATCGCCAAGGAATACATCGAGGAAAAGAATTACGACGACACCGTGACCTATACGTTCACGCTGCGCTCCGCGGCCCGCTGGTCGGACGGCGAGCGCGTGACGGCGGAGGACTTCGTTTACGCCTGGCAGCGCCTGGTCGATCCCGCGACGGCATCGCCCAACGCCTCGCTTCTGAGCATGGTCGCGGGCTATGACGAGGTGCGCGAGAGCGGCGACGTGTCGCTGCTCGGTGTGAAGGCCAAGGGCGAGAGCACCTTTCTCGTGACGCTCAGCAGGCCCTGCGCTTACTTCATCACCAGCGTCTGCACGTCGCCGGCGACGGCCCCGCTGCGCCGCGATCTGGTGGAGGGGAATGCGAGCTGGGCGGTGACCGCCGACATCGTGACGAACGGCCCCTATACCGTGGGCACATGGGTAAAGGCCGCGCAGCTTCAGACGAAGAGAAACGGCGAATACTACGAGAGTAAGCTTGTCGTGCCGGACAGCATTTGCTTCCGCTTCGAGACGGACGCGCAGACGAACTACGATCAGCTTCTTGCCGGCGAGCTGGACTACACCGCGAAGCTGTCCTACGCGGCCATCGAGCAGTTGGCGGAGGATGAGACGTGGCAGCCCGCTCCGCTGGCGGAGACGGTCTGTGTGCTCTACAACCATCTGACCGACACCTTCTCCGACGCGCAGCTGCGCCGTGCCTTTGACCTTGCCATCGACCGCGCGGCGCTCGCCGAACAGCTCGGTGTGACGGCGATGGCGGCGACCGGCTGCGTGCCCGACGGCATCAGCGACGTGCCCGAGAGCGGGGAGGACTTCCGCACGGCGGGCGGTGAGCTCTGTGCGGCGAACGCCGCGGGCTATGCCGAGCGCAGCGCCGAGGCGGCGCGGCTGATGACCTCTGCCGGACACTATCAGGGCGCGGGCCTGCCGACGCTCCGCTTCCTCTTTGTGGAGGGGGAGCAGACGCGCGCGGCGGCGCTGAGTCTGTTCAATATGTGGAGGACCGCCACGGGCGTGGCGGTCGAGCTGGTGGGCGTGAGCGCCGAGGAGCTTGACGCGGCGCTCGCCGCCGGTGATTTTGACCTCGCGCTCACCACGCTCACGGCTCGCTGCGACGATCCGATGGAGTACCTGCTGCCGTTCCGCGGCACGTCGGAGAGCAACGTCTGCGGCTACCGCAACGACACCTTTGACCTGCTCGTCGGCGTGGCGGAATCGACCGGCGATCTGACTGCCCGCGCGGCGTTCCTGCACGACGCGGAGGCGATGCTGCTTGAGGACAGCGCTGTTTCGCCGCTTTGCTTCTCCGGCACGGCCTACCTCCTGCGCGAGGGCCTCACCGGTGTGAGCCACGACTGCTTCGGCCACAGCTACTTCACCGCGGTCTCCCGCGCGGAGACGGGACCGGCTGCGTAATAGACACAACAAAAAACCGGCGTCCGCTTGAAACGGACGCCGGTTTTCTGCACTGTTTAGAGACCCTGCAGCAGAATGATGACGATCAGGATCGGCAGCACCCACTGGAAGTAGGGCTTGAGCCAGCGGGCGAACCTGAGACCCGTGCCCTTGTTGGCCTCGGCAAGATACTTGTCGAAGCCCCAGCCCCACTTCGTCACGCAGAAGAGGAGGTAGACGAGCGAGCCGATGGGCAGCAGGAGGTTGCTCACGAGGAAGTCCTCGCTGTCGAGCACGTCCTTGCCGAGGATGGGACGGAAGTCGCTCCAGATGTTGTAGCCGAACACGCAGGGCAGACTGAGAGCGGCGATCAGGATGCCGTTGATGAGCACGGCCTTCCTGCGGCTGATCCCGAAGGTGTCCATGCAGATGGCGAGGATGTTTTCAAACACCGCCAGCACGGTGGAGAAGCTCGCGAAGATCATGAACAGGAAGAACAGCGCGCCCCAGAAGCGCCCACCCGCCATGTTGATGAAGACCGGCGGCAGCGTCTGGAAAATCAGGGAGGGGCCGTTGTCCGGCGTCACGCCGAAGGTGAAGCAGGCGGGGAAGATGATGGTGCCCGCCATCAGCGCCACAAAGGTGTCGAGCGCGCAGATGCGCACGGCTTCGCCGGGCAGGGTGTGCTCGTCGCTCATGTAGCTGCCGAAGATCTCCATGGCGGCGATGCCGAGCGAGAGCGTGAAGAACGCCTGATTCATTGCGTCGGTGACGAGACTGCCGAAGCCGTTTTCGCGGATGGAATCCATCGAGGGGACCAGATAGAACTTCATGCCCTCCGCCGCGCCGGAGAGCGTCAGGCTGTGAACGGCGAGCACAAGAATGAGCACCAGCAGGCAGAGCATCATGACTTTCGTCACGCGCTCAAGACCCTTTTGCAGGCCGAAGGAGCAGACCAGAAAGCCCGCGACGACCACGATCTCGGCCCAGAGCGCCATTTCGCCGGGGGAGGAGAGCATCGCGCCGAAGGCGCTCGCGACCTCATCCGTGCTCATGCCGGAATGGAACGCGCCGGTGAGGAACTTGCCAAAGTAGCTGACCATCCAGCCGGAGACGGTGGTGTAGTACATCATCAGCAGGTAGCAGCCGAGCAGACAGAACCAGCCGTGGATGTGCCATTTCTGGCCGGGCTTTTCCAGCGTCTTATAGGAGAGCACGGCGCTCCTGCGGCTCGCGCGGCCGACCGCCAGTTCCATCGTCAGCACGGGCACGCCCATCACGAGCAGGCAGAGCAGATAGAAGAGAACGAAGTAGCCGCCGCCGTTCTTGCCGGCGATGTAGGGGAAGCGCCACACGTTGCCGATGCCGATGGCGCAGCCCGCGCTCACCAGCAGGAAGCCCAGACGGGAGCGGAAGGATTCGCGTTTCATGCTTTCTGAACACCTCGTTTGTTGATAAACTTGACCGCCGCCAAGGCGGCAGTCTGATTATTCTACCGCAAAGAGCCGCCCTTTGCAAGGGCGGCTCTCGAAAAAAATGCACAAAATTGCCGTTTGGCCGTTCATCCGAATTTCGCGCGGAAGCGCCCCTGTGCGGCGCGGCCCGCGTCGGTCAGGCCGTCACGGTCGCCGAGCAGATAGGCGACGATGCGGGAGAACATATCGAGGTCGTAGCTGTCGGTGAGCGAGGCGCGGTAGGCGCTCAGCCTTTCGAGTGCGCGGTCCTGCTCGGCAGCGTCGTATTGACCCAGCCAGTTGAGGAAGCTAATGCCGCTGCTGCTCATCACCTCTTTCAGCCCGCCGCCGTCCAGAGCGTCGGGGCGGAGGACATTGTTTTTCGCCAGCAGCGCGGTCAGATCGGCATAATAAGCGGGGCTGCCCGTGCTGCAATCGCCGCTCATGCTGCCCTCTAACATGCGTCGCGTGCCGCTGTCCATGAGGCAGACGATATAGGGACCGTCCAGGACCGTGTCGCCGTCCAGAAAGGCCCAGCCGTCCTCGTCCACCTCAGTGCCGCCCGCGAGCAGGATATTTTCCGGCTTTTGCGCGTGGTAATGCTGGCTGAAGCTGTAAACCTCCAGCGTCAGACCCTCATAGCGGGTCTCCGCACCGAGGAAGGAGACGTCTGTGTACCAGTCGTCATACTGCGCGGCGCTGCCCGCAAGGGTGTCGTACCGCTGCCGAACAAGCTGCTTTGCCCGCGCGACGATTTCGGCGGGAACGCTCGGATCGGCAAGCGTCGCGTCGGCGACGTGGTCGGTGTGGCTGCGGTCGGGCTTGTAGAGCAGCAGGCTTTCACCGTCGAAGTAGAGATAGCGCGTGAAGTTGGCCCCATCGCCGGGGACATCGCCCGCAGACAAGCCGCTGAAGAGGATCGAACGGCCGGTGGGAGCGTCGGACGTGTAATCCCAGTAGCTCATCTCCGGCCACGCGGCGGTGATGACGGACTTGAGGTCGACGCCGTAGAGCTCGCCGCCGCGCTTGTAGTAGATCGCGGGGAAGTTGGGAGAGCTGTTGACGATCTCACACACGCCGTCGCCGTCCATGTCCATCTGCGTGAGCCAGTCAAGGGCATCGGAGGGGATGCGGCGGTCGGTGACGCGCTGTGCCTTCCCGGCAAGGGGAATGGTCATCCACGGCTCCCGCGCGGGCAGGATGTCCGCGAGCGGCGTCGGCGCGGCGGTCTCAAAGTCCGGCAAAGGCGCGGGCGAGGCTTCCAGACTGTCGATGCACGCCATCAGCGCGGGACTGTCGATCCAGAGCGTCGGGCGGTCGCTGGGATAGCTGGAGGAGAGGGCCGACTCAAAGGTGGGATGCAGGAGCCGCACGCAGTCGAAGCCGCAGAGGAAGGTGTATTGTGTGCCGTCCCGCAGATTCACCGTGAGCGTGTAGTACGCGGAGTCGCCGTAGCCGCGCTGCGTGTAAAGCTCCGCTTCGGTGAGGGCGTTGAGGGCGGGCACGAGCTGCGCCGAGAGCGCGGTCAGCTCCGCATCGACGAGATAGCGCGAGCCGCTGCCGCTCTGAAATCGCAGGTTGAGAATATCCTCTGCGCGCAGAGCTTGCGCCCAGTGCAGGAAGCTGTCGACGGCGTCACGCTGTGCCGCCGTCAGACCGTCAAGAAGTGCGGGGCGGAGCAATCGGTACAGAGCCTGTGTCAGTTCCGCGTTGTCCACGACGGCGACGGCCTTCATGTAGGGAAATGGCTCTCCCTCGGTTTCGTACTCCGCGGGTGCTTCCAGTGTAACTTGCCCATTCTCGCTCAGCGAAAAGCCATAATAGCCGGTATAATCATCGTTGAAGGAGAGCGTATAACGGACTTCTCCATCGCGGGCTGCGAATGGAGTAAGCTCCTCCGCACGGACGCTGCGGAGAATGCCCTCGAGTGCTTCGATCTGCGCGGATGTATCATCGGAGGGCTCCTCCAGAAGGAAGCGGGCTGCGCCGGTCTCGGCGTCCCATGCGCCGCAGCCTGTTATTTTGCTGCCGTCAAGCTCCGCCGCCCAGTCGAGGAACTCGAGACAGGCCTGCGCGTCCTCGGTCGTGAAGCCCGCGTCGTACCATTCCTGCGTGACCTCGGGCGTCGTATCCGGCGCGCCGGTGAAGCTCACCGCGCACAAGAGCGCCGCGAGCGCGACGACGGCGAACACCGCTGCGGCCTTGGCCTGCCGGTTCTCCGCGATGCGTGTGATGCGCTCCTTGAGGCTCCTTTTGCCGCTGGTCATGGTCGTCGCGCCGAGCAGCGGGTTCTGCGGCTTATCGCACACGGGCACGAGCGCGAGCAGTGTTTTGCCGTAGGCAGCGCGCTCGTCCGCGCCGAGCGCGCGGAGCGTCCCCTCGTCGCAGGCCAGCTCGCAGTCCTCGCGCGAGAGCACCGCCGCGAGCCACACGAGCGGGTCGAACCAGTAGACGGTCAGGCACACGCCGCGCAGCAGCGACCACAGCGGGTCAAGGTGCCGCGCGTGCGTCTGCTCGTGCGCGAGCACGAAGCGCAGGGCGTCGGGGCTTTGCAGCGCCTTTTCGTTCAGGTAAACGGCGGGGCGCAGCACACCGAACAGGCACGGCGAGGGCAGCGCGGACACGAGATAGACCGGATAGCGGCAGCCCTCGACGCGGTAAGGTGTGCGCGCCTTGCGCAGCGCGCGGGCGAAGCGCAGGTTGGTTACAAGGAACCACGCGCCCACGCCGGCCATTCCGGCGTACCAGACGTAGGTGAGCGCTTCGGAAAGCGTGACGGTTCGGTAGGTCGGCGTCACGATAGAATATTCGTCGGCAGGGGCGCTCTGCGCTGCGTCGGACGGCGGAGACTGCGGCTCACCCTGCGACTCCTTGCCGGGCAAAAGCTGTGCGGGGCGCCGCTCCGTGCCGTCCTGAACGTACAGCACGGGGGTATCCAGCCGCTCCTCCACAACGGCCTGCACCGGCGCGGCAGCCGAGAGAACGTTGTGCGCCAGTGTGCCGACGTTCACCGGCACGAGCAGCCGCACGAGCACCAGAAGCCAGAGCGCGTACTGCATCCGGCGCGAGACGGTGCGGCGGAACAGCTGCCGCAGCGCCAGCAGCGCAAGGATCAAAACAGAGGAAGTCAAAAGGATCTCTTTCATTTCGTGTTCCCTCCCGCTTGCTCCAAAATGGCGGTCAGCTCGTCGATGTCTTCCTGTGTGAGCGCGCGGCCCTCGACCATGGCGCTCATCATCAGGCCCAGGCTGCCGCCGTAGACCTTACCGAGAAAGCTCTCGGTCTCGGTGCGGGCGGCGTCGCTCTGCGCGACGGCGGGATAGAACTGCTTGGCGCGCCCGCCGGCCTCGTGGCGCACCGCGCCCTTGGCCTCCAGCCGTGTGAGCATGGTGATGACGGTGTGCTTTTCCCAGCCGGTCTCGGCGGAAAGCGCGGCGGTGAGCTGCGTGATGGTCTGCGGGGACTGCTCCCAGAGACGGTGCATCAGCTTCCACTCCGCGTCGGTCAGATTGCAGGACACGGGACATTCCTCCTTTCGGTATACAGCTGTATACCTGTCTGAACCCAGCATAGCAGAAAGGTATACAGTTGTCAACCAAAATTTGCGGAGAAAAGCCGCACCCGTGGGAGCGGCTTTGGCACAGATTTATTTTTTCCGCCACACGGACGGCAGGAACAGCACGAGCAGGGGCATGATCTCCAGTCGCCCGAGGAGCATCGTAAACGAGAGCACGAGCTTTGAGAGCGGTGAGAGAAAGCCGAAGTTGCACGTCGGGCCGACAAGACCGAGGCCGGGGCCAACGTTGCTGATGCAGGTCAGGGAAGCCGTGAAGGCGGAGGTGAAATCCAGCTCGTCGAGCGAGACGATCAGCGCGGAGAAAAAGAGGATGATCATGTAGGCAAAGAAAAAGAGGGAAACGGAGGAGATGGTATCCTCCTCCACGCGCTGCCCGTCGAGCGTGATGGGGCGCACCTCGCGCGTGTGCAGGATGCGGCGCAGGTCGCGCTTGAGTCCCTTGAAGAGCAGCACGATGCGCGAGACCTTGATGCCGCCGGCGGTCGAGCCGGCGCAGCCGCCGGCGAACATCACAACGAGCAGCACAAGACGGCTGAACTGCGGCCAGAGGTCGAAATCCTCTGTGCAGTAGCCGGTGGTGGAAATGAGCGTTGTGACCTGAAAGGCCGCGTGCTCGATGGCGGAGCCGACGGGACGGCCCGTTTTGAGAACAAGATCGAGCGCGATGAGCGCGGACGAGCCGAACACGATGCCGGAGTAGACGCGCAGCTCGTCGCTGCGCAGGACCTCCCGCCAGCGCCGTGTACCGGCCAGAAACAGAAGCGTGAAATTGACCGACGAGACGAACATGAAGACCACGATGATCCAGTTGACCGCCGAGGACTGGTAGTAGGCGATGCTTTCGTTGCGGACGGAGAAGCCGCCGGTCGAGATGGTCGTGAGCGCGGTGGTCACCGCGTCGAACCACGGCATCCGCGCCGCGCGGAGCGCGAGCGTTTCCGCCGCCGTGAGGAGAATGTAGATGCTGTAAAGCATTTTGGCCGTGTCGTTCGTGCGCGGCAGCAGCTTGGAGGAGATGGGGCCGGGGCTTTCGGCCTTCATCAGGTTGACGCTGCCCTCGCCGAGCTTCGGCATCAGCGCGAGCAGCAGGACGAGAACGCCCATGCCGCCGAGCCATTGCGTCAGCGCGCGCCAGAGCTGGATGCCGCGCGGCAGCGAGGCCGGCGCGCCGAAGATGGAGGCGCCCGTCGTCGTGAAGCCGGAAACGGTCTCAAACAGCGCGTCCACATAGCCGCAGCAGCCGCTGAGCGCATAGGGCAGCGCGCCGAAGGCGGACAGCACGATCCAGCCGAGCGCCACGGCGACATAGCCGTCGCGGTTCTGCAGGCGTGATTTGGCCGTATGCAGCCGGCTCAGCGGCAGACCGACCGCGAGGCAGAGCAGCGCCGTGACGCCGAAGACGGCGGTATTTTCCCGGCAGACGAGCGCGATGACGAAGGGAATGAGCAGGGACACGCCCTCGATGCCCAGGATGATGCCGAGAATTTTGAAAATGAGCTTTTTGTTCATGTCGCGCCTTCCTCCGTGCAGCGGATCAACGGACCAGAATGTCGTTGAGGTCCTTGAGGAACAGAGATTTTGCCACCACGATCACGCGGTCGCCCTCCGAGATGATGGAGTGGCCGCCGGGAATGAGGAGCTTGCCGCCGTGGACGATGGCGGCGACCAGCAGCCCCGGCTTGAAGTTCAGGTCCTTGAGGGGCGTATTGAGGAAGTGCGTCGCGCCGGTCGCGGTGAATTCCACCGCCTCCATCGCGCCGCCGAGGATCTTATGCAGGCTCTCCACGGCGCTGCCCTGCGAGTTGGCGAGGCCGCGGACGTAGCTGGAGATCTGGCTGGCCGTCACGTCCTTGGGGGAGATGACGGTGTCGATGCCGAGGTCGTGCACCAGCGCGGTGTAGTTCGGGCGCGACATCTTCGGCAGGACCTTGGCAACGCCGGAGTCCTTCGCGGTGAGCGCCATGAGCAGATTCTCCTCGTCGCGCCCCGTGAGGGAGACGAAGGCATCCGCGTCGAAGATGCCCTCGGATTCGAGCAGGTCATGGTCCGTGCCGTCGCCGTGGAGGATGGTCGCCTTCGGCAGCTTCTCGGCGATCGCCATGCACTTTTCCTCGTTCTGCTCAACGATGGTGATGTGCATCCCCATGCCGTCGAGCGCCCAGGCGAGGTAGAGCGCGATACGCCCGCCGCCGATCACACTCAGCTGGCGGATGGGCGAGGTGTCGCGGCCCATGCTGCGCAGCACGCGGGCGGTCTCGGTCGGTGTGCCGATGGCGTAAACGCGGTCGCCGGCCTGCGGGACAAAGTGGCCGTTCGGCACCAGCACCTCGCAGCCGCGCTTGGCCGCGCACAGCAGCAGCGCGTTGGGATGGAGCTTGTTGTATTCGATCAGGCTCTTGCCGGCCATGCCGTCCTGCTCGGTGATCTGGAAGCCGATGAGCTCCACGGTGCCGCGGGCGAAGCTCTCCACGCTGAACGCGGCGGGCACGCGCAGGATGCGCGCGATCTCCTGCGCGGCGGCGTATTCGGGGTTAATGATCATGTCCAGACCGATCTCGCGGCGCAGGATCGGCGCGTCGCGGAAGTATTCGGGATTGCGCACACGGGCGACCGTGTGCTTGGCACCCAGCTTTTTCGCCATCAGCGAGCAGACGAGGTTCACCTCGTCGTCCGCCGTGGCGGCGATGACCAGGTCGGCGTCGCGCACACCGGCGCGCAGCAGCACGCTCGCGCACGCACCGTTGCCCTCGACGCACATGGCGTCGAGCGTGGCGTCGGCGTGCTCGATCACGGCGGCGCTCTCGTCCACCAAAATCAGGTCGTGCTCCTCGCCGACCATCTGCTGGGCAATGGCGTAGCCGACCTTGCCCAGACCGACAATGATGATCTTCATGCTTTGTTCTCCGTTCTGCCGCGCACCGCGCGGCGCGTAATATCCCCGGTATCCGCGCGCCTCAGCCGCGCGCGGTCTTCATTTCCATCAGAACGCTGTTGAATTCCGCGCCCATGATCATCATGGTCGCCGAAAGATACAGCCACAGCAGCAGCACGATGATGGCGCCGATGGAGCCGTAGATGACGGAATAGTTCGCCGCGTTTTCCACATAAAGCGAGAAAAGCAGCGAGAGGATCATCCAGGCCGTGAGCGAAAAGAGCACGCCGGGCCAGACGTAGTGAACGCTCCGCGTCTCCTGCGCGAGACCGTAGAGCACGGCGAGCGCGAGGAAGACGATGCAGCCGAGGAACACGAAGCGCAGCGTCGACCACAGCTCGATGAAGCCGTCGGTCAGGATGGCGCTGAAATGGAAGTAGTCCGCGCAGAGGTTCAGCACGCTGCGGCCCACCGTCACGAGCACCAGCGAGAGCAGGATCGTGAGGATCAGGCAGATGGTGTAAAGGAACACCTTGGCCTGATGGCGGAGGAACTGCGTGGGACGCCCCATGCCGTAGGCCTTGCGCACGCTCAGCAGCAGCGCGTTGGCCGCGCGCATCGGGAACCAGATGGAAAAGATCAGGCTGAAGGTCATCAGCGTCCGGCTCGATACGCGCGAAACGTAGCGCAGGTACTGGATCAGCAGGTCCAGCACCTCGGCGGGGATGATGGTGCCGAGCTGGCACAGGAAGCCCTCAATGTCCACGGCGAAGAAGCCGACGAGGTTGCTCAGGAAGATGAGCAGCGGGAACATCGCAAAGAGCAGGTAATACGTCAGCGCCGCGCTGTCGCGGGCCACGCGGTGGTCAAAGTAGCGGCGCACGAACAGCGCCGTGCCGCGAAAAAATCGGTTGTGCATCACGCGCTCGAGCAAATCCCGCTCACCTCCGCCCTGTTTATTCTTCACGAAGCCCTATAAAAACAACAATACTATAGCACAGCAAGATCGAAAAGGAAAGAGAAAGATTTCCGACGCGCCGCAGCGAGGAAAACGGGCCGAAAAAATCGGGAAAATGCTTGACAAAGAAAGAAAATGCGCATACTATGATAAGGTAAATAAATATTCGTCCGGTAGGTAAGGCTACCATCAGGATATGGACTGCTGCCGCAGAGTCGTGGAGACACGATGCGAGGGTTTGAACAGTTGGCATCGAAACCAAGGTGCCATCTAATGCAGTTTCACCGCCTGGTGATGCTAAAGCTTGAACGGTAGGGAAGATCGCAAAGCGCGATTTTTATCATTGTCGCTCCCGCAGCCTTGGTACCGGAGGAAGGCTTGCGGGCTTTTTTTATCCCTTGGCCCGCGCCGGTCAGCTTTGGAGAAAGGAGGAACAGCGCATGATCGATTTTGAAGACCGCCGTGACGAGCTGCTGGAGAAAATAGAGGAGATGACCCGCCGAAAGCAGTATAAGGCGCTGCGCGACATTTTAGTCGAGCTGGAGCCCGCCGATATCGCAGACCTGTTCGACGATCTGCCCGAGGAGATGCTGCCGCTGCTGTTCCGCCTGCTGCCCAAGGAGCCGGCGGCGGAGCTGTTCGTCGAGCTGGAGCCGGATGTGCAGGAAATGCTCATCCGCGGCTTTTCCAACACCGAGCTGAAAGAGGTGCTCGACGAGCTGTATCTCGACGACGCCGTCGATATCGTCGAGGAGATGCCCGCGGGCGTGGTCAAGCGCATTCTGAAGCACGCCGACCCCGACACCCGCAAGAGCATCAATGAAATTCTCAAATATCCCGAGGATACCGCCGGCGCGCTGATGACGACGGAGTTCGTCGACCTCAAGCGCGACATGACGGTCGAGGACGCCCTCAAGCGCATCCGCCGCACCGGCACGGACAAGGAGACCATCAACGTCTGCTATGTGGTGGATCCCGCGCGCAAGCTGCTCGGCATCGTTTCCCTGCGCACGATCCTCCTCTCCGACGAGGACGATATCATCGAGGATATCATGGAGACGCATGTCATCTCCGTCGGCACCCTCGAGGATAAGGAGGACGTCGCCCAGACCTTCTCGAAGTACGACTTCATCGCCCTGCCGGTCGTCGATAAGGAAGACCGTCTCGTCGGCATCATCACCGTTGACGACGCCATGGACGTCATGGAGGCGGAGGCCACCGAGGATATCGAAAAGATGGCGGCCATGCTGCCGACCGACAAACCCTATCTCAAAACGAGCGTGTTCGAGACCTTCAAGTCCCGTATCCCGTGGCTCCTCCTGCTGATGGTCTCGGCGACCTTCACCGGCCAGATCATCGCGAAATTCGAGGACGCCCTCGGCGCCTGCGCTATCCTGACCGCCTATATCCCCATGCTGATGGATACCGGCGGAAACTGCGGCTCGCAGGCGAGCGTCACGGTCATCCGCGGCATTTCGCTCGATGAGATCGAGTTTTCCGACCTCCTCCGCGTCATCTGGAAGGAGATCCGCGTGGCGGTGCTCTGCGCCGCGGTGCTCAGCGCGGCGAACTTTGCCAAGCTGCTGCTGGTGGATAAGATGATTTTCGGCAATCCCATCACGATGACGGTGGCGGCGGTCATCTGCCTGACGCTGATCGTCACGGTGTTTGCCGCCAAGCTCGTCGGCTGCACGCTGCCGCTGCTGGCCAAGAAGATCGGCTTCGACCCCGCGGTCATGGCCTCGCCGTTCATCACCACGGTGGTGGACGCGATCTCGCTGGCCATCTATTTCCGCTTCGCCTCGCTCCTGCTGGGCATCTGAGTTTTCCGGCCTTGCCGCCGAATTTCCCCTTTCCAAGCGCGGCGGGGCGTGGTATTCTGTTCCTATGAAAAGCACCGTAGGGTAAGCATACCCGATTTTCAAGGAGGTATTTTTGTGGAAGAAAAGCTGCGCGAATACGCGCATCTGATCGTTTCCGTCGGACTGAACCTGCAAAAGGGGCAGACGCTCATTCTTTCGTCCCCCGTGGAGTGCGCGCCGTTTGCGCGGCTGTGCGCGTCGGCGGCCTATGACCTCGGCGCGGGCGAGGTCGTGCTGAACTGGACGGACGACTATATCACCCGCGAGCGCTTCCTGCGTGCGCAGGACGCCGCCTTTGAAACGCCGCGCCCGTGGCGCAGGGCGTTCTTTACCGACTACGCCAACGAGGGCGCGGCCTATCTGCGCATCGACGCGGAGGACCCCGAAACGCTGCTGGGCGTATCGCCCGCGCGGCTCGTCGCCGCGCAGCGCACCTCGTCCGCCGAGCGCGAGACCTTTGACCGGCTCCAGATGGCGAACGGCTTTCCGTGGTGCGTCGCGGGCGCACCCATCGCCGCGTGGGCGAGGAAGGTCTTCCCCGACCGGAGCGAGGGCGATGCGGTCGCCGCGCTCTGGGACGCGATCCTGAAAACCGTGCGCGTCACCGGCGACGGAAACGCCGAGGCGCGCTGGCGCGAGCACATCGCGCTGCTGACCGCGCGCAAGGAAAAGCTCAACGCGCTGCGCTTTAAGAGCCTGCACTACACCAATTCCCTCGGCACCGACCTCACCATCGCGCTGCCGGACGATCACCTCTGGGCGGCGGGCAACTCCGAAACGCCCGCGGGCGTCGGCTTCGTCGCCAATCTGCCCACCGAGGAGATCTTCACCGCACCCCTTAAAACGGGCGTCAACGGCACGGTCTGCGCGGCGCTGCCGCTGGTGAACAACGGCAGCATCATCGAAGACATCCGCTTCACCGTGAGGGAGGGCCGCATCGTCGAGGCTAAGGCCTCGCGCGGCGAGGATGTGCTCAATGCCGCCATCTCGGTGGACGACGGCGCACGCTATTTCGGCGAGGTCGCGCTGGTGCCCTACGACAGTCCCATCCGCAGCAGCGGTCTGCTGTTCTACAACACGCTCTACGACGAGAATGCCTCCTGCCACCTCGCCTTCGGCGAGGCGTACCCCGAGTGTATCGCTGGCGGTGAGCGGATGACGCGCGAGGAGCTGGACGCCCACGGGCTGAACCACTCGCTCACGCACGTCGATTTCATGGTCGGCACCGCCGACCTCTCCATCACCGGCACGACGCACGACGGCCGCGAGCTGCCGGTGTTCCGCAGCGGAAATTTTGCCCTGTAAGGGCGCAGATACAGAAAAAACGGAGGAGAACACGATGAATTTCAAGCCCATTGAAACGGACGAGAACGTCCTTGTCATGCCCGGCGCGGTGGTCTGCGGCGATGTGACCGTCGGCGAGGGCACCGCCTTCTGGTTCAACAGCGTCTGCCGCGCGGAGCTGCAGCCCATCAAGATCGGCAAGCGCTGCAACATTCAGGACTGCGCGGTGATCCACAACCTCTGCACTCTCGGCGACGATGTATCCGTCGGCCACGGCGCCATCGTCCACGGCGCGACGGTCGGCGACCGCGTGATCGTCGGCATGGGCGCCATCGTGCTCGACGGCGCAAAGATCGGCGACGACTGCATCATTGCCGCCGGCGCGGTCGTGACCGGCAAGATGGACGCGCCTGCGGGCAGCCTGCTCGTCGGCTCTCCCGCCGTGGTCGCAAAGCCCCTGAACGACAAGCAGAAGGCGTCCTGCCTGGAAAACAGCGAGCTTTACTACCGCAAGAGCGTGGAGTACCGCGCGTTCCTTGCTCAGCAGGGCAAATAAGCACGGACGGAGAGGAGAAAACGCCATGAAAATTCTGGTCATCAACGGCGCGAACATGAACCTGCTCGGCAAGCGTGAGCCGGATATCTACGGCCGCGAGGACTACGCCGCCCTCTGCGCCTGCATCTACGCCCACGCCCAAAGCCGCGGCATCGCGGTCGAGTGCTTCCAGTCCAACCACGAGGGCGCGATCATCGACGCCATTCAGGAGGCGGACGGGATGTTCGACGGCATCGTCATCAACCCCGGCGCTTACGCGCACTACAGCTACGCCATCCGCGACGCCATCAAGGCCATCACCATTCCGGTGGTGGAGGTCCACATCTCCGACATTGAAAAGCGCGAGGAGTTTCGCCATCTCTCCGTCACCGCGCCGGTCTGCATCGCGCAGATCCGCGGTCACGGCTTTGAGAGCTACACCATGGGCATCGACCTGCTCGCGGGCGCAAAGCAGTAAAAGCAAGATCAGAGGAGCCGTTCTCCGCCGGGGGACGGCTCCCGTTCTGCAAAGCGGTATTTAGAAATTTTTCTAAATACCGCTTGACATTCCGGCGGGATGGTGCTACTCTCTATTTAGAAAATTTTCTAAATACCATGAAGGAGGCGAGCGGCGTGGGCCTGAGTGAAACCATGAAGGCGCTGGGCGATCCCGTGCGGCGCGAGATACTGAATCTGCTCAAGGGCGGGCGCATGACCGCGGGCGACATCGCGAGCCGCTTTGACATGACGGCGGCGACGGTCTCCTACCACCTCGCCCAGCTCAAGAAGGCGGGACTCATTTTTGAGAGCCGCGAGAAGAACTTTATCTACTACAGCCTCAACGCCTCGGTGCTCGAGGAGGTGCTGCTGTGGTTACAGGATTTGAAAGGGGAGAAGGAACCGTGAAGGCAAACAAGAAAGAGCTGCTGCTGACCTCGGCGGTCTGCCTGCTGCCGCTGCTGGCGGGCGTCATTCTCTACCCGCGCCTGCCGGAGACGATGGCGACGCATTGGGGCTTTGACGGAACGGTAAACGGCTGGTCGTCGCGTGCCGCCACGGTGTTCGGCCTGCCGCTGTTTATTCTGGCACTGCATCTCGTCTGCTCCTACGCCGAGAGCCGCGACACAAAGCGAAAGAATGTAAATCCGGTGCTGCGGACGGTGATGCTGTGGTTCTGCCCGGCAGTCTCGCTGCTCGGCGGAGCGCTCACACTCGGTACGGGACTGGGCTATGAGATGCACGTCGGCACCGTGGCGCCGGTGTTCGTGGGACTGCTGTTCCTGATCCTCGGCAACTACCTGCCGAAGATCCGGCGGAACCGCACCATGGGCATCAAGCTGCCGTGGACGCTTGCGAGCGAGGAGAACTGGACCCGCACGCACCGCGTCGCGGGCTTTACCTGGGTCGCCGCGGGACTGCTGATGGTCGTGTCCGCGTTTTGGCAGCTGCATGGGCCGATGGTGACCGTAGTTCTTCTTGCGCTGGCGGTGGGCATTCCGGTGCTGTACTCCTATCTCTACTACCGCCGCCATGAGAAGGGGGGAGCGCAATGACCGTTCCGACCTCGTCGCTCATCGCCATGGGCGCGGCTGCGGCGTTCTGCGCTCTGCTGCCCATCGGCATTCTGATTTGGTGGCGCAGGACCGAGCGTACCCGCCTGCTGCCCGCGCTCTGGGGTGCGCTGACCTTTCTTCTCTTCGCACGGGGTCTGGAGATGGGACTGCACTACCTCTGCATCCTCTCCGACAATGCCGTTTCCCGCGCGATCCTGAGCAGCCCGTGGCTCTATATGCTCTACGGCGCGCTGACAGCGGGCATTTTCGAGGAGTGCGGCCGCTTTTGTATGTATAAGACCGTCATGCGCCGTTATGACGGGCGCGCCGCCGCCGTCACGGCGGGCATCGGCCACGGCGGCATCGAGGCGATATCCATTACCGCCGTGTCGCTGGCGCTGTCCCTTGTGTTTGCCCTCTGTTGGAACGCGGGCGACACGGACGCGCTTTTGAAGCTCGCCGGCAGCGCGGAGACGGCGCAGACCGTCGCCGCTTCCCTCGGCAAATACACCGTCGGCTACTGCCTGCTCGCCTGTCTCGAGCGCGTGAGCGCGATGCTGCTGCACATCTCGCTCTCCGTTTTTGTGTTTGCCGCGGCGCGGAGCCGCGCAAAGCGCGGCTATCTCGCCTTCGCCATCGGCCTGCACGCGATTTTCGATATGCCCGCCGCGCTCTACCAGTTCGGCTATGTCAAGCAGCTTTTCCCGGTCGAGCTGTGGCTTGCCGTCTGTGCGCTCTATGCGCTGCGCAGCGCCCGCAAATGCTATCTTGAGGAATGTGACGCATAAACCTAAAGGAGGAAATCTGTATGGAACCCATTAAATTAGGCCGCTACCGCCACTTCAAGGGCAACGAATACGAGGTCATCGGCCTTGCGAAGCACAGCGAAACCTTGGAGGATATGGTCGTCTATCGCGCGCTCTACGGGGAGTTCGGCTTGTGGGTGCGCCCCGCCGCCATGTGGAACGAAACCGTCGAGCGCGACGGCAAGACCTACCGCCGCTTCACCTATCTCGGGGAATGACGGACTATACGCTCGTCCGTTCACGGCGGCGAACGCTCTCGATGGAGCTGAAGCGCGACGGCACGGTGGTCGTCCACGCGCCGCTGAGGCTCGGCGTGGAGAAGATCGACGCGTTTGTCGCCGCGCATGAGGCGTGGCTCGCCCGCGCCCGCACCCGTCAGGCGGAACGCCTTGCCGCGCATCCCGAGCCGACAGAGGCCGAGCGCGAAGCGCTCCTTGCGCGCGCGAGGTCCGAGCTGCCGCAGCGCGTGGCGCATTGGAGCCGCGTGACCGGCCTTGTGCCGACCGGCGTGAAGATCACCGGCGCGAAAACGCGCTTCGGGAGCTGTAACAGCCGGAACAGCCTTTGCTTTTCCTGGCGGCTCATGCAGTACCCCGACGAGGCCATTGACCTCGTGGTGGTGCATGAGCTCTGCCATATCGCGCATCACGACCACGGCCCGGGCTTCTACGCCCTGCTCGGCAGTATCCTGCCGGATCACCGCGAGCGCATGAAGCTGCTCAAACAATAAGAAAAACCGGAAGGCCAGTTGGCTTTCCGGTTTTTTTCATCCAATATGCGGAGGCTCAGTCCTCTTCGATGAGCCGCAGGCCCGCCGTGGCGGAGACGGGCAGGGTGAAGCAGATGGACTTCGCCTTGCTCGCCATGCCCGCGTCGCGCATGATGGCGGACATGATGTCGTTGCGCTTGTCGCGGTGGACGACGATGTAGATCATTTCCTTTTCGGCGGCAAGGGAAATGCCGAGGAATTTTTCCGCGCCCTCCATGCCGGTGCCCTTGGCGTGGATGACCGTGCCGCCCGCCGCGCCCGCGCCGCGGGCCGCGTCCATGATCAGATCGCTGTAGCCGTGGTTGGCGATGACGACCAGAAGCTCGTATTTCGTGTCCTTCATGGTGGATTCCTCCCCCTTTTGGTAGTTTTGGTGCTCGGTCAGGAATTGCAGCTCGCGCCGCCCGCCGATGGAGCTGAGCGGGACCGTAAAGGCGATGCCCATGCCGGGCACGTCGATCTGCAGCTCGCGCCGCAGGCCGCGGCGCAGCTCCTCCCATTTCTCGTCGGTGACGAAGCTCGCGAACACGCATTTGTCGCTGCGCTCGAGACCGAGGTAATTGAGCGTTTCGTTGCTCGCCGTGCCGAGAGCCAGCGAGATGAACTGCACCGGCACCTGCCGCTCGCGGTAAAACGAGAGGAAGGTCGTGAGCTTGCTGCGCTCGGTGATGGTGACCATCATGGATAATTCACTCATGCTGCGCCCTCCTTACAGGTCGATGATGGCAAGGTCATCCAAGGCGAACGCATCGCCGGAGACTGCGGGGGCGGGAGTCACCGCACCGTGCTTTGTGCGCAGACGGTAAATGAGACCCAAGCCCTGAATGGTGATGAGCGGCGTCATGGCGACCATGGCGACCACGCCGAAGGCGTCGGTGACGATATTGCCGCCGACCGCCGAGCACGCGCCCATCGCAAAGGGCAGCAGGAAGGTCGTCGCCATGGGGCCCGAGGCCACGCCGCCGGAGTCGAACGCGATGGCGGTGAAGAGCTTCGGCACGAAGAACGAGAGCGCGATGGCAACGGTGTAACCCGGCACGAGCAGGTAAAAGATGGAAATGCCGGTCAGCACGCGGATCATCGCAAGACCGACCGAGACGGCTACGCCGATGGAGAGCGAATGCTTCATTGCGCTGCCCGGGATCGCGCCGTCGGTCAGCTCCTCGACCTGCCGCATGAGAACGTAGACCGCCGGCTCGGCCATGACGATGAAGTAGCCGATAAGCATACCGATGGGAATGATGATCCAGTTGCAGGAAAGTCCCGCGATGACGCTGCCGAGGTAGTTGCCCGCGGGCATGAAGCCGACGTTCACGCCGGTGAGGAAGATGACAAGGCCGAAGTATGTATACGCAAGGCCCACGCCGATGCGGATGAGCTGCTTGCGCTCGAGATGCAGGGAGACAAGATCGAACACCGCGAAGAACGCCGCGATGGGGAGAAGCGAGACGGCGATCTCCTTGAAATACGTCGGGAAGGCGACGAAGAAGAGCTGCCAGAGCGCGGCGCTGTCGCCGATCTCGGGGATGACGACGGGGGTGTAGCTGCCGCCGTCCGGATGGAAGATGAGACTCAGAATGAGCACCGCGAGGATGGGACCGATGGAGCAGAGCGCGACGAGGCCGAAGCTGTCGTTTGCGCTGTGCTTATCGCTTCGGATGGCGGAAACACCGACGCCCATCGCCATGATGAACGGCACGGTCATCGGGCCGGTCGTCACACCGCCGGAGTCGAATGCTACGGCAAGGAAATCCTTGGGCACGAACATGGCGAGAACAAAGACCACGATGTAGAAGCCCACCAGCATCGTGTTGAGCGGGACGGAGAGCAGCATACGCAGCATGGCGAAGCAGAGAAACAATCCCACGCCGACCGCCACGGTGACGATGAGCACCATATTCGGCACGGCCTGCACCTGATTGGCGAGCACCTGCAGGTCCGGCTCGGAAATGGTGATGAGAAAGCCCAGCAGAAAGCCGAGCGTCAGCATGATGCCGACCCTGCGCGTCTTGGTGATGCACGCGCCCACGCGCTCGCCCATCGGCGACATGGCCAGCTCCGCGCCGAGGGAGAAGAACATCATGCCCACCACCAGCAGCACCGCGCCGAAGAGGAACGCCATCAGCACGCTCGTCGGGAGCGGGGCGATGGTGAAGCTCAGGATCAGCACGATGGCGAGGATGGGCAGCACCGCGGCAAGCGATTCCTGTAATTTTTCGTTGAGTTTGCTGCGATACAAGGCAAAAGCTCCTTTCCGGATATAGTCCTATCATACCGTAGTATAGCATGGAAAAGTGTTACAATTGTGTTAAGATTGGCCGCTTTGGGCATTTCGCCGCGGCTGCATAAAACGCCCGCCTTCGCGCGAAAGGCGCAGAAACGTAAATTTCTCTTGTTATTCTCCCCGGTATCGTATATAATACCATTGATTACGCAATGACGGAAACGATTTTCCAAACGCAGCTTTGCAGAAAGGATGCGCGAATATGATAGAACTGAAAAACGAAAAGGGCAGCGTCTTCGTGAGCGACACCGCGCTCTCGAGCATCACCGGCGCGGCGGCGACGAGCTGCTTCGGCGTGAAGGGCATGGCCTACCGCTCCATGACGGACGGCATCGTCCACCTGCTGCGCCGCGAGGCGATGAGCAAGGGCGTCCACATCACGCAGCACGACGACCATGAGATCTCCATCGAGCTGCACATCGTCGTCGAGCACGGCGTGAACATTTCGGCGGTCTGCCAGGCCATCATCGGTCAGGTGCGTTACCTTGTCACCGAGAATACCGGCGCGGTCGTGCGCGGCGTGAATGTCTGCGTCGACAGCATGACCATGTAAACAAGAGGAGGAACCTTTCCTATGCACGATACCATTACCGGGCCTGTTTTCCAGGAGATGCTGATCTTCGGCGCGGCCTCGATCGCCAAGGAAAAACAGAGCATCAACGATCTCAACGTTTTCCCCGTGCCGGACGGCGACACGGGCACCAATATGAGCCTGACCATGCACGCCGCGGCGCAGGAGCTGCAAAAGCGCAGCCCCGCGACCGTGGACCTCGCCTCGTCCATTACCGCCAGCGCTCTGCTGCGCGGCGCGCGCGGCAACTCCGGCGTCATTCTCTCGCTGCTCTTCCGCGGAATGTCCAAGAGCCTCAAGGGCTGCGTCACCGCGGACGGCTGCACCTTTGCCGCCGCCATGCAGGAGGGCGTGAGCGCTGCCTACAACGCGGTGATGAAGCCTGCCGAGGGCACGATCCTCACCGTCTCCCGCCTCGCCGCAGACCGCGCGATGGCGGCCAGCGCCGAGAAAAACAGCGTGGAGTACGTCATTGAGCAGGCCATCGCACAGGGCGAGGAGACGCTGCGCCAGACCGTAGATATGAACCCCGTGCTCAAGAAGGCCGGCGTCGTGGACGCGGGCGGCAAGGGCTTCCTTGTGATCCTGAAGGGAATGCTCGCGGCGCTGCGCGGCGAGACCATGCCCGCACTCGAGACCGAGCACGCCGCGCGCGACAAGGCGGACTTCGCCTCCGTCGGCGACGAGGACATCACCTTTGCCTTCGACACCGTGTTCATCGTCCGCCGCATCGACGACCGCTCCATCGAGCCGTTCCGCGAGTTTTTGAACGGCATCGGCGACAGCCTTGTGATCGGCGAGGACGACGAGGCGTTCAAGGTCCACGTTCACACCGACACCCCGGGCGTCGCGCTCACCGAGGCGCAGAGATACGGCACGCTCGAGCTTGCCAAGATCGAGAATATGCGCACGCAGGCCGAGGATCTTGCCGCGGGCCGCAAGGCGCAGAGCACCGACGATCTGGAGGAGGACGGCCACGACCATGCCGCTCCCGCGCCGCAGCCGCAGGAGCTCAAGCCCTTCGGCTTCCTCGCCGTGTGCGCGGGCGACGGCCTCGCCGCCGTGTTCGCCGACCTCGGCGCGGACGGCATCGTGAACGGCGGACAGACCATGAACCCCTCCACCGAGAGCATCCTGACCGAGGTCGAGAGGATCGCGGCGGAGACGGTCTTTGTGCTGCCGAACAACAAGAACATCGTCATGGCCGCGCAGCAGTGCGCGGGCCTGAGTGAAAAGAAGGTCATCGTCATTCCGACCGCGACCGTGCCGCAGGGCATCAGCGCGATGATGGCGGTCGACCCCGACGAGACGGACGCCGCGGCCATCGAGCAGGCGATGAACGCCGCTGCATCTGCGGTCACCACGGCGCAGATCACCTACGCCGCGCGCAACAGCGAGTTTGACGGCTTCGCCATCCGCGAGGGCGACTACCTCGCGCTGCTCGAGGGCAAGCTCTTCGACACGGACACCAGCATCGGCGCGGTGCTCGAAAAGCTCGCCGCCGAGGCGGACAGCCGCGGCGCGGAGTTCGTCAACCTCTTCTACGGCTCCGACGTGAGCGAGGAGGACGCACGGAAGGCCGGCGAGCAGTTCGGACGGCTCTGCCCGGGCGCGGAGATCAACGTGGTCAGCGGCGGCCAGCCGGTGTACTACTATATCATTTCGATGGAATAAGCACAAAAAGGAACAGGAGGGAAAGGCCGCGGCCTTTCCCTCCTTTGCTACATCACGCCCGAAAGCAGACACAGCATGGCGTTCGCGTGGCGGTATTCGTCCTGCGAAAACGCCAGCAGGAGCTGCTGTAAGCAGGGGTCGAGCGTTTCCTGCGAGGCGCGGCGATAGTTGAAGCCGCCGCAGACCTCTTCGTGATACCGCTCCCGCAGCGCGGCGCAGTAGCCGTCGCAGCGCAGCGGAGGATAGCAGATCGCGGGGCAATAGCGCTCGCCCGTGATGAGATAGACTGCGGCGAGAAGACGCCGGGCGTGCCTCCCCTCGTCCGACGCGATGGCGCGGAACACCTGCCGCGCCTCCGCCGTCGGCGCGCGCCGCGCGAGGAAAAGATAGGTCCTCCGGTCGGCGAGCTCCTCGCGGATGAAGCCCTGCAGCACCTCCAGCGACTCCAGCGCCGCCGTGCCCATGCAGCAGGGGTCCGCCTGCGCGCCCGGGAGCGTCAGCTCGGCGTTCCGCTCGGCGGCGCTCAGACCGTCGCCGGGTGTGTCGGCGGCCATCGCCGCCGCGGCACGGACGTCGGGATAGGGGTCCAGCGTCGGATCCACCCGCTGCCAGACGCGCGCACAGCGCCGGTAATCGTATGCGGCGTTCTGCGCCGCGGACAGCTCGTTTTCCATAGATCGGTCCCTCCTCGTTTTTCTTTCCTATCCTATGCGGGGCGGGCTCGTCACTTTTCATTGATTTTTTTTGCAAAAGCTGGTAAACTATATAGCGTTTTGATATTCCGGGTGATTTTTTGCGGAGAAAGCGGCAAAATGTGGCATTTGCAACTTTCTGTTTCTCCGGAAAGCGGTATACTTCAGATAAACTCCAGGGCAAGCAGGAGGAACTTTCATGTTAGAGCTCAAGAACATATGCTACACCGTCTCCACGCCGGAGACCGGTGAGCAGACCATTTTGAAGGACATCAGCGTCACCATTCCCGACGGCAAGCTCATCGTCTTTACCGGGCCCAACGGCGGCGGCAAAACGACGCTCGCCAAGGTCATCATGGGCCTCGTCACGCCGACGAGCGGTCAGATCCTCTGGAACGGCGAGGACATCACCGCCCTCGACATCACGGCGCGCGCGAAGCGCGGCATCAGCTACGGCTTCCAGCAGCCCCCGCGCTTCAAGGGCATCACCGTGCGCGACCTGCTCACCATCGCCAGCGGCGACAGCAAGCTCAGCAAGGACAAGTGCTGCCGCTACCTCACACAGGTCGGCCTGTGCGCGAACGACTATCTCGATCGCGAGGTGGACGTCTCCCTCTCGGGCGGCGAGGTCAAGCGCATCGAGATCGCGACGCTGCTCGCGCGTCATTCCGCGCTGATGATCTTCGATGAGCCCGAGGCCGGCATCGACCTGTGGAGCTTCGCCCGCCTGACCGAGACCTTCGAGCAGCTCCACCGCGAGCACACGGCGAGCATGATCATCATTTCCCATCAGGAGCGCATCATTCAGCTCGCCGACGAGATCATCGTGGTCGGCGGCGGCGAGATCAGGCACCGCGGCACGACCGAGGAGGTCTTCCCCCTCATCATGGCCGATACACTCGGCTCCTGCCCCGTGCTGAACCGCTGAGAAAGGAGAGACGAGACTATGTTGACCGAAATCGACTCCCGCCTTCTGGAAAAGATCGCCGACCTCACGGGCAAGCCCGTCGGCGCGTTCAATATCCGTAAGGACAGCGGTTGCGAGGCCCGCCAGTCCACCGAGCACATTGAGATCGTCCCCCAGCCGGAGGGCAAGAGCGGCATCATCATCCGCATCAAGCCCGGCACGAAGGGCGAGCAGTGCCACATCCCCGTCATCATCAGCAAGACCGGCCTTTCCGAGATGGTCTATAACGACTTCTACATCGGCGAGGACTGCGACGTGGACATCGTCGCCGGCTGCGGCATCCACAACTCCGGCTGCGATGAGAGCCGCCATGACGGCGTACACACCTTCTACGTCGGCAAAAATTCCCATGTCCACTACTCCGAGAAGCATTACGGCGAGGGAGACGGCAACGGCAAAAACGTTATGAATCCCCAGACCATCGTGTATCTGGAGGAGGGCGCAAGCATCCAGATGGACACCGTGCAGATCCGCGGCATCGACTCCACCAAGCGCTACACGAAGATCGTCTGCGGCAAGGATGCCGAGGGCGTCGTCACCGAGCGCCTGCTCACCCACGGCCATCAGGAGGCCACGAGCGACATGGAGATCGTGCTCGACGGCGAGAATTCCCGCGGGCGCGTCATTTCCCGTTCCGTCGCGCAGGATGAGTCCAGCCAGCTCTTCTATCCCCGCATGGTCGGCAACGCGAAGTGCTTTGGTCATGTGCAGTGCGACTCCATCATCATGGGAAGCGCGAAGATCCGCTCCATTCCCGAGATCGCGGCGAACTCCACGGACGCCCAGCTCATTCACGAGGCCGCCATCGGCAAGATCGCCGGCGACCAGCTCCTCAAGCTCCAGACCCTCGGCCTGACCGCCGAGGAGGCGGAGGATACCATCCTCAAGGGCTTCCTCGCGTAAGAAGAAAAAAGGAACGCGGCTGCATAGCAGCCGCGTTCCTTTTTTATGTGCGGTGCGCTTACTCCTGAACGGGAGCCTCGGCGGGCGCTTCAGCGGGCGCCTCGACCGGCGCTTCGGCGGGAGCGGCCTCGGGAGCGGCCTCGGTGACGTCGGCACATTCGGCCTCGACGGGCGCATCCTCACCCTGCAGCGCGGCGATCTTCGCCTGGCTGGCGCGGATGGCGGCGACGATGTCGGCGACCGCCTCGGGAGCCTCGCCCTTGAGCTCGGAAACATACCACTCGCCGATGGCGCGGTAGTTCTTCTCAATGGCGCGCTGCTCGCCGGCGATGGCGACGTTGGTCTTAACGGTGTCGGCGGCGTCCTGCGCCTTCTCGCTGGCGATGGCGGCGACCTCCTTGCCCTTTTCGGCCGCGGCAAACGCGACGTCCTGTACCTTCCTGCTCAGATCCTCAAAAAATGCCATGATCTTCTTCTCCTTTCTATTATGCGGGGTTTTCCTGTTGCCCCTATTATACGCGCACACCCTCGCGCTTGCAAGCGGAGAAATGCACGAGAATGTAAATATTTTGTGTCCGTTATCCGAATCGTTCGGCACATTTCATGCCTTTTCGATCCAGCCGCAGGCGCAGCTCACCGCGCGCTTCCACAGCCGGTATTTTTCATCGCACTCGGCCTGCGCCCGCTCGGGGGAGAACACGCGGTCGCTCACGCGCAGGGCGCGCACCTCGTCCGTGCTCTGCCAGAAGCCGACGGCAAGGCCTGCCAGCGCCGCCGCGCCGAAGGCGGTCGTCTCCACCATCTGCGGGCGGTCCACCGGGATGCGCAGCAGGTCGGACTGGAAGCGAAGCATCACGTCGCTCACGCTCGCCCCGCCGTCCACGCGCAGCACGGTGATCTCGCAGCCCGCGTCCTGCCGCATGGCGTTCATCAGGTCGGTCACCTCGAAGGCGATGGCCTCGAGTACCGCGCGGGCAATGTGGGCGCGCGTCGTCCCGCGCGTCACGCCGACGATGCAGCCGCGCGCGTACATATCCCAGTACGGCGCGCCGAGGCCGGTGAAGGCGGGCACGAGATAGACACCTCCCGCGTCCGGCACGCTCTCGGCAAGAAGGTCGCACTCATGCGAGGTGCCGATCAGCCCCAGCTCGTCGCGCAGCCATTGGATGGCGCTGCCGGCGTTGAACACGCTGCCCTCAAGCGCGTAGATCGTTTTTCCGCCGAGGCTCCACGCCACCGAGGTCACAAGGCCCGCGCGCGAGCGCACGGCGCGCCCGCCAACGTTCATCAGCGTGAAGCAGCCGGTGCCGTAGGTGTTTTTCGCCTGCCCGCGTTCGTGGCAGCCCTGCCCGAAGAGTGCCGACTGCTGATCGCCCGCCGCGCCGCAGACCGGAATGCCCGCGAGCGCCTCCAGCCCCTCGATGCCGGGCACGACCGTGCCGTAGATCTCGCTGTTGGAAACGGGCCGGGGGAGCAGGCACATGGGGATACCGAGGAGCCGGCACAGCTCCTCGTCCCATGTGAGCGTGTGGATGTTGAAGAGCATTGTGCGGCTGGCGTTGGAGTAGTCGGTCACATGGGCGGCCCCGCCGGTGAGACGCCAGATGAGCCACGTTTCCACCGTGCCGAAGAGCAGCTCGCCGCGCTCGGCGCGCTCCCGCGCGCCGGGAACGTTGTCGAGCAGCCATTTGAGCTTCGTGCCGGAGAAGTAGGCGTCGATGACCAGACCCGTCTTCTCCGCGATCGTCTCCGCCATGCCCGGCGTTTCCTTGAGCTTATCGCAGATGCCCGCCGTGCGGCGGCACTGCCAGACGATGGCGTTGTATACCGGCTCACCGGTCGCCTTGTCCCACAGGATCGTCGTCTCACGCTGGTTCGTGATGCCGATGCCCGCGATGCGCGCGTCCGGCCCGAGCCCTTCGAGCGCCATCGCGGCCACGCTGCGCTGGCTCTCCCAGAGCTCCAGCGGGTCGTGCTCGACCCAGCCGGGCTGCGGGTAGTGCTGGGGAAAGGTCTGCTGCGCCATCGCAGCGACGCGGCCGCTGCGGTCAAAGAGAATGGCGCGGGAGCTGGTCGTGCCCTGGTCGAGCGCAAGGATGAAATTGCCCATAAATACCCCCTGTTATTTCCAAAAGCGATGTGGTATACTAAGGCGGCACAGTGAAAGCGGCGCTGCCTTGGGATCACCCGTTTTTCGGATTATACCATACAAAGGAGCCTTGCGCTATGGAGAATCGAAAAGAATTTACCTTTCCCTCCGCCGATGGAAGGACGGCCATCCACGCGGTCGAATGGCACCCCGCAGGGGAGCCGGCCGGCATTTTGCAGATCGCGCACGGCGTGGCGGAGTACGCGCTGCGCTACGAGCCGTTCGCGCGCTTTCTGAATGCGCACGGCTTCCTGGTCGTGGCGAACGACCACCTTGGCCACGGCGAGTCGGTCGCCGAGGGCGCGCCGCGGCTCTGCTTCGGCGAAAAGGGCAGCTGGCAGCACGTCGTGGACGATATGTACACGCTCCGCTGCCGGACCGGCGAAGCCTATCCGGAGCTGCCGTACTTTATCATGGGTCACTCCATGGGCTCGTTCCTCACACGCACCTACCTCATCCGCTATCCCGGCACGGTCAAGGGCGCGATCCTGATGGGCACGGGGCAGAATCCCGACGCGATGCTCGTCGGCGGCAAGGCGCTCGCAAGCGTACTGGCAAGGAAGGTCGGGCGCGAGAACGCGAGCGACGTCGTGGAAAAGCTCGCCTTCGGCGCCTACAACAAGGCCTTCGTGCCTAACCGCACGGGCTACGACTGGCTGAGCGTGAGCGAGGAAAACGTGGACGCCTACATCGCCGATCCGCTCTGCGGCGGCATGGCGAGCACGGGGCTGTTCCTCGAGCTGCTTGACGGCATGACGTTCATCAAGAAGCCCGCCAACCTGCGGCACATGAACATGGCGACGCCCGTGCTCTTCATCTCCGGCGACCGCGACCCCGTGGGCGGCATGGGCAAGGGCGTGCGCGCGGCTTACGATAGCTTCCGCCGCGCCGGTGTGCGCGACGCGGAGCTGAAGCTCTATCCCGGCCTGCGCCACGAGATATTGAACGAGGACTGCCGCGCGCAGGTCTACGACGATCTGTGGGAGTGGATCGAGCGGCATAACGGTTAAACGAAAAGCGCGGGCACAGCCCACGCTTTTTTCTATGTCGTCCGGTATTTCCGCCGCAGGCGGCTCGGGGCGAGCAGATCAATGTCGCCCCAGCGCAGCAGCACGCCGGTGCTCCACAGCGCGTCGATGCCGAGGCAGAGCAGCACGGTGTTCGTCACGGCGGACGGAATGCCGGCGGCGAGAGCCGCCAGCGCGGGCTGCACGAGGCGCACGGCGAGCGCACCGAGCACGCCCCACGCGAGCGAGAACGGCAGACAGATACGGCCGTTGACGTCCGTTTTTGTCGCGCTGTAGTCCCAGAAGCGCACGCCGAGCACGGCGTCGCAGAAAAGATGGACGGCGTATTCCGCCGTCGTTGCGGTGATGCTGCAGAGCAGCGCGAGCTCCCAAAGCGGGCCGATGCGATCCGCGCCCAGCGCGAGCACGGCGCACATTGCAAGACCGTACACGGGGCAGACGGGCGCGAGCAGAAAGCCCTTCCGCACGCGGTGCTCCGCGTGCGTGAGAGCCGCGAAGAGCTTTTCGAGCAGATAGCCCAAAAAGCCGTAGCCGAGAAAATACCAGAAATACGCCATCGCGTCCGTTCACCTCCTGCACCGCAGTTTGCCCGCTCGAACCGGAAAAATGCGCCGCCGCGGCGTTGCAAAGAATGGAAAAACGTGATACCATAGGCGGCAGAAGGAAAAAAGGGAGGATGAGCCATGGCAGACCGTTGGGAGGAACTGGAAAAGCGCTGTCAAAACTGCCGTGAGTGCTCGCTGTGCGAAACGAGGACGAATGTGGTCTTCGGCGACGGCAGCCGCACGGCGGAGATAATGTTCGTCGGCGAGGGCCCCGGCGCGCACGAGGACGAGCAGGGCGTGCCCTTTGTCGGCAAGGCGGGGCAGCTGCTCGACGATATGCTCGCCATCATCGGTCTCGACCGCACGATGGTCTACATCGCGAACATCGTCAAGTGCCGCCCGCCGCAGAACCGCGATCCGCTCGGTGTGGAGCAGGACGCCTGCATCGGCTATCTGCGCGAGCAGGTGACGCTGCTGCGCCCGAAGCTGATCGTCTGCCTCGGCCGCATCGCGGCGATGCGCCTGATCCGCGAGGACTTCAAGATCACGCGCGAGCATGGGCAGTGGGTGAAAAAGGGCGGCTTTGAGCTCATGGCGATGTACCACCCCGCGGCGCTGCTGCGCGATCCCGCGCGGCGGCCCGACGCCTTCGAGGACCTGATGAGTCTGCGCGAAAAGGCCCGCGCGGTGTGCGAGCGCACGCCGCTTCCGGAAAAGCTGTGAGAATGAGAAGAAAAAGCGAGGCGTGTCACGCCTCGCTTTTCGTTTCTTCCTTGACCGTTCCGTCGGCCTTGGCCAGCAGAAAGACCGCCAGCAGGATGCAGAAAATGCCGATGCCCAGCCGCACGGTCAGCACCTCATGGTAGACGAGGATGCCGATGACCACGCTCGTGAGCGGCTCAAAGGTCGAGAGCATGGACGCGCTCTGCGCGCCGATGAAGCGGTTGCCGAGCTGGAACAGCAGCGACGCCGCGGTGGACACGCAGCAGTAGAGCGCGAGCGCGCCGCGCGTGAAGGCGGTGGAGGGCCAGACGAATTCGCCCATCGCGAGCGTGATGCCGCCGACGAGCACGGCGGAAAAGACGCACAGCCAGAAGGCGAGCTTGAACGGCGCCATCGTCACCAGCCCGCTGGAGTTGAGATGCACGATGTAGTATGCCCACGCCACGCCCGAGGCGAGCGCGAGGAATACGCCGTAGGCGCTCACATCGCCGCCGGGGGTGTAGAAGCACAGAATGCCGGCAAAGCACAGCGCGCAGCAGACGAGCTTGCGGCGGTTCACCCTTTCGTAGCGAAAGGCGATGCAGGCGACGACCACCAGCACGGGATAGACGAAGTGCAGCGTGGTGGCAAGGCCCGAGGCAAGGTAGTTATAGGACGCGAAGAGCAGCGGACCGATGAGCCCGTAGCCGATGCAGCAGATCAGGATGTCCTTGAGCTCCTGCCGGCTCAGGCGCAGCTTTTCGCGCACACTGCCGCTTCCGCTGCATACAAGAAGAATGAAAAAGATCACGATGCCGGCGGCAAGACGGGCGAAGGTCTGCGTGAGCGAATTGCAGCCGCCGACGTTGATGGTTTTGGAAAAGAGTGGGTTCAGACCGTAGAGGACCGCGGACAGAACGGTCAGAAAAATTCCCCTTGCCTGCATGGCTTTTGCCTCCGTTTTTCTTGCTGTTATTGGGGCATTATACGACGCGGAAAGAGGAAAAGCAACGGGTTGTTAACAAGTTAAAGTGACATTTTTCACCGGCTCGGAGCCGTCAAAGCCATGGCGCGAGCGCCGCGCGCCAGCGCTCCGTGAGCGCCTGCACGGACGAGCGCGCGTTGGCGGGACTGGTGGAGGGCAGAGCCTCCGCCTTTCCCCATACGGCCTCGTCGTACCGGCGGTAAAAGCGGTAGGCCGTGCCGCCGTTGCAGAAGATGCGGCGGACCGGCGCGGTGTCCAGAATGCGCGAGAGGTCGTTCGGCGCCACGTTCGTGATGCTCGCGTCGGACGAGCCGGCGATGTCGCAGGAGGCGATGACGTCCCACAGCGCGACGCCATGGCGCAGGAGCAGGGACTTCTTTTCCGCCGCCGTCTGCGGCGTCTCCTCGCCGAGCACGGCGGCGAGCACACGCCAGAAGCGGTTTTGCGGATGGCCGTAGAAAAACGCCGCCTCGCGCGACTTCACCGAGGGAAAGGAGCCGAGGATCAATATTCTGCTGTTTTCGTCGTATACCGGCGCGATGGTGTGGAGCTGCGGCTGCTTTTCCATGGCGGTCCCTCCCTGCTTTCTCGCGGCTATCGTACCACGGCGGCGGAGAAAAAACAAGCGGGCGCGGCGGAAACCACCGGAGGAGGGGCGAGAGCCCCTCCTCCTTTCAAACGAGCGGCAAGGCAAGGTCATGCCGCCGCGCGTCTGAAGGGTATCATGTGCGGAAATCCGCAAAAAATACGCTTTGCCATTTCCGCAGGATGTGCTACAATAGGTTTATTCTTATCTTTTGCCCGCGGGAGGAGCCGTCATGCAGCCTTTGGCACATTTTAAGACCATCACGCATCATCGGCACCTGGTGTGCAGATACTGCTTTCGTCTCGGCCTTTACCGGCAGGGACTGCTGCACGACCTGAGCAAGTACGCGCCCTGCGAGTTCTGGCGCGGCGCGAAATATTACCAGGGCTACCGCAGTCCGAACGACGCCGAGCGCAAGCAGAACGGCGTGAGCCTTGCCTGGCTGCATCACAAGGGACGCAACCGCCATCACTTCGAGTATTGGATCGACTACTGCATCGGGGAGGACGGAAAGCCTTACATGGGCGGGTGCAAAATGCCGCTGCGCTACGTCGCCGAGATGTTCTGCGACCGCATCGCGGCGTGCAGGACCTACCTCAAGGACAAGTACACCGACGCCGCGCCGTATGACTACTATATCCGCTCGAAGAGCCATATCCTCATCCACCCCGAGACGAGCGACGCCATCGAGGCGATGCTGCGCGTGCTCCGCGACGAGGGCGAGGACGCCGCGTTCGCCTACGTTCGCGGTCTGCTGCGGGAGGAAAAGGAAAGAAAATAGGCAAAAACCGCTTTTTCCGCGTTTTCTCCCTTGCATTTTCTCGTTTACAGGAGTAAACTATTTATCGAATTTTGCAATAGGACGGACACAACTGCTATGAGCCACCCCTACAAAACGAGGTCGGGCGGGGCGACGGTCACCATTTTTGTGCCGTATGACTGCCGCAACCACTGCCCTTTCTGTATCAATAAAAAGGAATATGCCGACTGCACCGGCTTCAGCGTCGAGGCGATTCTGAGGTCCATTGCCGTGATGGACGCCATCACGCCGGAGTGCGACTTCGTTTTCACCGGCGGTGAGCCCTTCGCCCAGCTGGGCGACCTGCAGCGGATGCTCGACGCGATCCCCGGGACGCACAAGGTGTATATCAACACCACGTTCCCCGTGCAGCCCGGCTGCAGCGCGGAAGAGATGATCGACTTCACCCGCCGCAACGCGGACAAGATCACCTGCATCAACGTTTCGCGCCATCTGCAGCGCTACGTCGAGGAATCGCCCGACGAGGTCGTGGCCGCTATCGCCACGCCCAAGCGCATCAACTGCGTGCTCTACAAGAACTATCCCGCGGACAAGCTCACGGAGTATGTCGAGCGCTGGCGGAAGCACAATATTCCCATCCAGTTCCGTTACGACTACACCGAGACTACGCCCGAGAACCTCTATGAGGAGGAGCACGACAAAATTTTGCAGGACCTCAAAAAGCAGTTCACCTATAAGGGACTCGACGGCTGCCGGATGCGCAACGGCTTCCATTTCGAGTACAAGGGCCTGCACATGACCTACCATAAGACCTTGCCCTATTCCACCATCGTGGAGACCGGCGAGGACGGCGTGACCTACGATATTCTCTACGACATTCTCATCAAGCAGAACGGCGACCTGCACTCCGACTGGACGAATGTGCCGCTCGACGTGGAGAAGTACCGCAGGGTCGTCTTTGAGCCTTATGACCTCAAGGTCCTTGACGGCACCGTTGATTTCTGAGACCGGATGAAAAAGCTCTGACCGTGAAAACGGCCGGAGCTTTTTTGCGTGAAAATGGGCTTACCGCGGCGGCTGCGCCGTAACGGCGTCCCGCCGCATCTCGCGCAGCACGGGCACGCTGACGCACAGCGAGGCGGCGAGGAAGAAGACAAGGCCGATCATGCGGTTGACGCTGATGGTCTCGCGGAAGCAGACCACCGCCAGAAGCGTTGCCAGAACGGGCTTGATGAGGTAGACGAACGAAGCCTCGGTCGCGGAGGTGTATTCCGTGATCTTGGCGGTGAGCAGAAAGCCGATGGCGGCGCAGAAGATGCCGACGTAGCACAGCAGCAGCGCGGACCTGAGCGTGAAGCCGGTGAAGAACGGCACGTCGGCGAAAATGTCCAGCCCGAGACTGCGGTAGAGCGCGCCGACGGCGGGGATGTGACCGAGCAGCAGCAGCGCGAGCAGCTCCAGTCCGCCGAGGACCATGTTGAAGGTCGTGATGACCAGCCCGCCGAGCCGCGGGATGCGCAGCTTGCAGAGTGTGCCGTACATGGCGAAGAGAACGGTTGCCGTGAGGATCTCCGCGAAGCCGCGCGGACTGACCTCGAGCTTCGCGGGGTTGAGGATGAAGAGGATGCCGATCAGCTCGACGCCGATGGCAATGAGGTGGTTCCGTTTCAGCGGCTCGTGCAGGATCAGGTGCGCGGCGGCGAGGGCAAAGACGGGGTTGCCAGAGTAGATGATGGAGGTCGCCGAGGCGTCCATGTGCAGCACCGCCATCTGGAGCAGCGACATGTGCAGCGTGACCGTCAGAAAGCCAAGCAGGGCAAAGTAGCTCCAGTCGGAGCGGGTGAGGCGAATGGCGTTCCGCCGCAGGCTGCGCAGGGCGAAGGGCAGCAGAAAGAGCGCGCCGATGAGCACGCGCTCGACCGTGATCTGCATGGGCGCGAAGACGCCGCCGAGCCCCTTGAGCGCGACCTCGGTGGTGGAGTAGATTATGGCGGCGAGCAGAATATAAAGGTAGCCGCGTTTCCGGTTCATGGCGTCGTTCCTCCGTTTCCTGTGATGGAGCACCGCCCATTGTATGCTCACACTCCGAAAAAAGCAAGAAAGAAGTGCTGCTTCCCGCGGGAAACAGCACTTCTTTAGGTATGCGTTCAAAAGCGAGGGCGCTTGTCTTACTTGACGGCGGTCTTCTTGCTCTCCCACTTGGTGACGCAGAGCGCGCAGGAAATGTCGCCGGTGATGTTCAGGCAGGTGCGGCCCATGTCGAACAGACGGTCCACGCCGTAGATGATCATGATCATATCGACGGGGATGTTCATGGCTTGGAGCACCATAGCCAGCATGATCATGCCCGCGCCGGGCGTGCCGGCGGTGCCAATGGAGGCGAGGGTCGCGGTGACAACGATGGTGACCATCTGGCCGAGGGTCAGCGTCATGCCGCAGCAGGTGGCGAGGAAAATGGTGGCGACGCACTGATAGATGGCGGTGCCGTCCATGTTGATGGTCGCACCGAGGGGGATAACAAAGGAGGAAATATCATTCTCCGCGCCGAGGTCCTCGGAGCACTCCATGCTCAGGGGAATGGTCGCGGCGGAGGAGGTGGAGGTGAAGGCGAAGATCATCGCGGGGGACGCCTTCTTGAAGAAGGTGATGGGATTGATGCCCGCGAACGCCTTGGCGGAGACGGAGTAGCAGAGGATCGCGTGGACGATGTAGCCAAGGTAGGCGCAGCCGAGGACGATGCCGAGGGAGCCGAGGATCTCGGGACCCTGCGTGGCAACGACCCAAGCCATCATGGTGAACACGCCGATGGGGCTGAGAGAAATGATGAAGGCCATCACGCGCTCGATGACCGCGTAGAGGGAGGTGACCATATCCTGCGCGAGCTTGCCCTTTTCTCCTGCCGTGAGGATGCCGCCGCCGAGAAGAATGGCGATGACGATGACCTGAAGCATATTGGAGGTGCGGAAGGACTCCCAGAGGTTACTGGGGAAGATGCCGATGAGGGTATCCATGAAGTTGGCGCTGGTGGCCTTCTCCCAGACCTGGCCGTCAACGAGCTGGAGGGTGGGGAAGAGGCCGGCGTTGTTGAAGATGTTGGCGAACACAAGGCCGATCACGCAGGCGATGGCAGTGGTGACGAGGAAGTACGCCACGGTCTTCCAGCCGACGGAGCCGACCTTCTTCATGTCGCCCATGGAGACGATGCCGTCGATCATGGACAGCAGGACAACGGGAACAACGATGAACTTGAGGAGGTTGACGAAGATGGTGCCGAAGGGCTTGAGGTAGTTGGTCGTGATCTCGGGCTTACCCATAAAGTAGAAGGCAAGGCCGACCACGATACCGAGCAGCAGAGCAATGAAGATCTGTGCCGGCAGACTGAGCTTTTTCTTTTCCATAATATACACTCTCTCCTAAAATTTCTCCTATAAACGGCAGCCTATAGATGCGATTTATAAGAGTTTTTACATTTTACCGCATCTGAACATATTTTGCAAGACCGGGCGCAGGAAAACTTTCATTTTGAGCAATTTCGACAAAGCTATCCGAAAAAGCGGGAAGCGAATGCGGAAAAATATTTTTGCGTGACCACTTGCATTGTGCGCCGCTTTTTTGTAGGATGTAAAAAGAAACCGAAAGAAGGAACGGAAAACGGTATGAGAGTCATCACCGGCTCGGCGCGCGGGCGCCGGCTGAATGAATTAAAGGGTTATGATACCCGCCCGACCACCGACAAGGTCAAGGAGGGCATTTTCTCCGCCATCCAGTTCGAGGTGGAGGGCGCGCGCGTGCTCGACCTCTTCGCGGGGACGGGACAGCTCGGCATCGAGGCGCTTTCGCGCGGCGCGCAGCGCGCCGTGTTCGTGGACCGGCGCACCGACGCGGTGAAGCTCATCCGTGAGAATCTGGCGCTCACGCGGCTGGAGGACGGCGCGCAGGTCGTCTGCGGCGACTCGATGGCCTATCTCAATGCCCTGCGCGAGAAATTCGACCTCATTTTCCTCGACCCGCCCTACGCGGACGATCTGCTCGAGCGCGCCGTCGCGCACATCGCGCGGTTTGACATTCTTGCGCCCGATGGTATAATGATCGCGGAGAGTCCGGCGGAAAAGGAGCTGCCCAAGCTCAGCGCGCCCTACCGCGTCGCGCGCGAGTACCGCTACGGCAGGATCAAGGTCACGCTTTACCGCCGCGATGGGGAGGAGACGACATGAGAGAGGAACGCATCGCCGTGTTTCCCGGCAGCTTCGACCCCGTGACGCTCGGCCACATGGATATCATCGAGCGCGCGGCGCAGCTCTTTGACCGCGTGTACGTCGCCATCGTGCCAAACGGCGAAAAGACGCACCCGATGTTCACGGACGGGGAGAAGCTGGAGCTGATGCGCGTGAGCGTCGCACCGCTCGGCAACGTCGAGGCGGCGCTGTGGAACGGACTGCTGACGGACTTTGCCGCGCAGAAGGGCGCGCGTTTTCTCGTGCGCGGCGCGCGGAACAGTATGGATTTCGATGCGGAGTATCAGCTCTCGCTCATTTATAAGGATGTGTCCGGCGGCGCGCTCGACACGGTGCTTTTGTGCGCTGAGCCCGCGCACCAGCACATTTCATCGACCATGGCGCGCGAGATGGTGAAGTATCATCAGCCGCTCGAGAAGTATTTGCCGGCTGCGGCCGCGGCTCGGATAAGAGGAAAGGATAGGGGATAACGATGGCTGAAGAGAATGTACAGAAGCTGCTGGATATGCTGTATGAGATGATCGACGAGGCGAAGAACGCGCCGCTGTCGAACGACAAGTGCGTGCTCAACCGCGACGAGGCGCTCGACCTGCTCGACGAGATCCGCGCGCAGATGCCGGTGGAGCTCAAGCGCGCGCAGGAGCTCGTCCGCGCCCGCGACGAGTATGTGGAGGCTGCCAAGCGCGACGTCGAGCGCATGATGCAGAAGGCGGAATTCGAGGCCAAGAGCAAGGTCTCTGAGAGCGAGGTGCTCACTGCCGCGCGCGCCAAGGGCCACGATATCGTCACCCGCGCCGAAGAGCGCTCGCGCGAGATGTACCGCGTGGCGAACGACTACTCCGAGGATGTTCTGCGCCGCACGGAGGAGGCGGTCCAGATGGCGCTTGACGAGGTCAAGCAGACGCGCGTGCGCTTCCGCGCCGCGTCCAACGAGCAGATGCAGCGCCGCCGCGAGGAGCTGAACAAGTCTTTGGAGAAAAACGACAAAGAGGACAAGTAAAATTCGTTACATCTGACAAAGGCTTTTCGAACGTTTTTTAATTTGAACATATTTTGCGATGAAGGTAAAACGCGCCACAAGATATTGTGGCGCGTTTTTTCGTGCCCTTTCGACAATAAAACGTGCGTTTGAGTTCCGGCGAAAAACGCTGGAAGAATTTGGCAGAAAAGGGCGTGAAAGCCCTGAAAACAAAGAAAATTTCTGCTTGCATTTCAAAAGCGTTTTATGTATACTCAAAATACGAAGTGGGGGAAAGTGGTGCCAAGTGTACAAAAGTGGTGCTGCTGACCCAAAAGTGCAGGAGAGTGGAGCCGAGCGACTTCCCCGAAAAAAGAGGGAGCCGCTGCTTTGCCCTCTTCACAGCAGCTTCAAGGATCGCCGAAAGGGGGAAGCGCTTTGACCGGCCAGTATCAGCACAGCATCGACGCCAAGGGCAGAGTGTTCATCCCCGCAAAGCTCCGCGAGGAGCTGGGCGAGACCTTTTATGTCACCATGGGCATGGACTCCTGCCTGAGCGTCTATTCCGACGCGAGCTGGGCGAAGTTCACCGAGAAGTTCGAGAGCCTGCCCTACACCAAGACCAAGGCCATGCGTCCGCTGTTCGCCAATGCCGCCAAGTGCGAGCCGGACAGCCAGGGCCGCATCCTGCTGCCGCAGAAGCTGCGCGCCTATGCGGGGCTGGACAAGGACGTGGTCATCATCGGCGTATCGAACCGCGCCGAGATCTGGAACGCGGAGCGCTGGGCTGCGCTGGAGGCCGAGGAGCTCAACCCCGAGAACCTCGCCGCCGTGATGGAGGAGCTGGGCTTCTGAGATGGAAGAGATCAACTACGGCCACAAGCCGGTGCTGCTGCACGAATGTCTGGACGCGCTTGCCATCAAGCCGGACGGCATCTATCTCGATGGGACGCTCGGCCGCGCGGGCCACTCGCTGGAGATCGTCCGCCGCCTGACGGCGGGAGGACGGCTCATTGCCCTCGATCGCGACGAGACCGCCATCGAGGCGGCGCAGCGGAGGCTCGCGGACTATATGGATCGCGTGACGCTGGTACACTCCAACTTCAGCGCGCTCGACGACGTGCTGCGTGAGATAGGCGTCCGCGGCGTGGACGGGATGCTCTTTGACCTCGGCGTTTCCTCGCCGCAGCTCGACGATGCCGCGCGCGGCTTTTCCTACAAGCAGGACGCGCCGCTCGATATGCGCATGGACGAGAGCGCGAGCTACACCGCGCGCGAGCTGGTCAATACCGTCAGCTATGAGGAGCTCAAACGCATCCTCTATGAATACGGCGAGGAGCGCTACGCGCCCGCCATCGCAAAGAAGATCTGTGCGTACCGCACGGAAAAGCCCATCGAAACCACGCTGGAGCTGGCAGATCTTATCCGCTCGGCGATGCCCGCTGCGGCGCTGCGCGAAAAGCAGCACCCCGCCAAGCGGAGCTTTCAGGCCATCCGCATCGCGGTCAACGACGAGCTCGGCGAGCTTCCGCCGATGCTCCGCGCCGCCGAGAAGAATCTCAAGCCGGGCGGGCGGCTCGCGGTCATTACGTTCCATTCGCTCGAGGACCGCATCGTCAAGCGCGAGCTGCAAGCGCTCGCCACGGGCTGCACCTGTCCGCCGGAGTTTCCGGTGTGCGTGTGCGGCAAGAAGCCCAAAATGAAGCTCATCACCCGCAAGCCCATCGTCTCGGGCGAGGAGGAGCTGAACGAAAATCCCCGCGCCCGCAGCGCCAAGCTGCGTGTGGCGGAAAAATGCTGAGAAAGCAGATCTTTTACGAAGGAGAGCGCTATGGCACGCACGAGCCGCAGACAACCGAATAGCTACCGCGGCGGACGTGTGGTCGGCAATCTCGCCTACGATGAGCGCTATGCCGAGCGGCGCGCGCCGCGCCGCGAGAGCGAGCAGCGGGAGCAGCCGCGCGAGGAGTTCATCCGCCCGCCGCGCAGGCAGGAGAAGAAGACCGTCCGTCCGCGCGTGCGCGAGCGGCAGAGAGTTTCGGGCGTGCTGGTGCTCGGCTTTGCCGCGCTGGCCGCGATGGTCGTGGTCGTGCTGATGAGCTACGCGCAGCTCACGAGCATTTCCGCCGACGTGGTCTCGATGCAGAAGGAGCTCAAGACGCTCGACGCCGAGCACGTCGCGCTGCTCACGCAGTACGAGCGCACCTTTGATCTCGAAACGGTCAAGGCGGCGGCTGTCGCCGCGGGCATGAACAAGCCAAGCTCCTCGCAGATCAATTACATCGACCTTTCCGCGCCGGACAGCGTGGAGCTTTGCGAAGCACAGAACGTCAGCGTGCTCAGCCGCGTGTTCACCTCGCTGGGGCAGGGCGTTTTCAGCGTGGTGGAATATTTCAGTTGAGCGAAGCCTATACATAAGGAGTAAGGAGCTTCCTTACTCCTTGTTTTGCCATTATGCCCCTTGCCGTATGAGGAGGAAAGACCGTGCCGACACCCCCGAAAAGAAAACCGGACAGCGCGCGCCGCGCCAACCGCATCATCCAGCAGCGGACGCTTCTGCTGCTGGCGCTGCTGGGAATCGGCACGTTTCTGCTGCTCTTTGCCCAGCTCTACAAGCTGCAGATCAAGCAGCACGACGAGCTCAAGACGCTCGCCGTGCGCCAGCAGACGCTGCGCACGACCGTGGAGGCGAGCCGCGGAACCATCTACGATAAAAACGGCGACATCCTCGCCCTCTCCTCCACGGCGGAGAACGTCTGCGTCTCGCCTCTCGACGTCGCCAAAAACGAGCAGGATCAAGATCTGATCGCAAACGGCCTCGGCGAGATCCTCGGCGTGGACCCGAGCGGCATCCTCGACGATATGAAGGACACCGCCTCGCAGTACAAGGTCATCAAGAAGAAGGTCGAGCAGGAGACGGCGGACAAAGTCCGCGTGTTTATCAGCGACAACGGCATCAAAGGAGTCTTTCTGGAGCCGACCTCCAAGCGCTACTACCCCTATTCCTCGCTCGCCGCGCACGTCATCGGCTTTGTCAACGCCAACGGCGGCGCCTACGGCCTTGAGGCCGTGTATGACGAGGAGCTGACCGGCGAAAAGGGCATGGTCGTCTCCGCACGCGACGCCAACGGCAACGCGCTGCTCTATCAGTATGAGCAGTATTTCGACGCCGAGAACGGCGACAGCCTGGTGACGACCCTCGATAAGACGGTGCAGTATTACCTCGAAAAGGGCCTTGAGGAGCTCGAGAGCCGCTACGGCACGGGCGTGGGCGCGACCGGCATCGTCATGGACGTCAACACCGGCGGCATCCTCGCGATGGCGTCGCTGCCGACCTACGACCTCAACGCCCCCGCGAGCATCTACAACAAGGAGATGCTCGCCGCCGGCATGACCGACGAGGAGCTCGCCGCGGCGGCCGACACGCTGCAAAATATGCAATGGCGCAACAAGGCCATCAACGACACCTTCCAGCCCGGCTCGACCTTCAAGATCCTCACCCTCGCCATGGCGCTGGAAGAGAACAAGGTCAAAATGTCCGACACCTTCAACTGCCCGGGCTATGTCGTCATCGAGGGCGCGAAGATCAACTGCTCCAAGCGCGCGCCCGGTCACGGTCATCAGGACCTCATCACGGCGTTCGCCAATTCCTGCAACCCCGCGTTCATCAACATCGGCCTGCGCCTCGGCAACACGACCTTTTACAATTACATGAAGGCCTTCGGCCTCACCGGAAAGACCGGCGTGGATACCACGGGCGAGGCGAGCGGTTTTGTCAACAAGGAGATCGAATACTCCACGCTGGCGCTGGCGTGCTACGCCTTCGGTCAGAACTTCAACGTCACGCCGCTTTCGCTCATCAACGCGCAGGCGGCCTGCGTCAACGGCGGCTACCTCCGCACGCCCTACATCGTCTCCGAGGTGCTCGACCAGAGCGGCAACGTCAAGTACCGCCACGACACCACCCCGCTGCGGCAGGTCATTTCCGAGGATACCTCCAAGACCGTGCGCGAGATCATGGAGTACGAGGTCGAGCACGGCACGGGCAAGAACGGCAAGGTCGCGGGCTACCGCATCGGCGGCAAGACCGGCACTGCCGACCAGATCGACGGGAGCGTCACCGTTTCGTTCACCTGCTGCGCGCCGGCGGACGACCCGCAGATCATGATGCTCCTCACCCTCAGCAACGCCAGCGACAAGACCGGCACCTACCGCTCGGGCGGCAACATGGCCGCGCCCGTGGCGTCGAGCATCATGGCGGAGATACTGCCCTACCTCGGCATCGAGCCGACCTACAGCGCCGATGAACTCGTCGGCGCGGATCATACCGTGCCGAACGTCGTCGGGCTCAAGCGCGACGAGGCGGCGGCAAAGCTCAAGGAGGAGGGCTTCTCCTGCCGCACCGTCGGCGACGGCGAGACCGTCACCGACCAGACGCCGCTCGGCGGCGCGATCGTGCCGAACAACGCGGAGATCATCCTCTATCTCGGCGCGGAGAAATCCACGGAGCTGTGCATCGTGCCGAACGTCGTGGGCGACAGCGCCGCGGCAGCCAACCGCAAGCTCACCGACGCGGGGCTCATCATGTCCGTCTCCGGCGCGACCGGCGGCAGCTCCGCGAGCGTGCGCGCCATCTCCCAGTCGGAGACGCCGGGCACGGAGGTCGCGGCGGGCACGGTGGTGCGCGTCCAGTTCAGCGACAGCTCGGTGACGGATTAAAAACCGCAAAAGAGAGCAAGATTTGACGGAGAAAGGATGACGCGCCTACGAAGCTCGGCGAGCTTTTGAGCGCCCTCGATCACTTCCGACTCCTCCGCGCGGACGCGCGGACGGAGATACATGACCTCACCCTCGATTCCCGCGCGGCGGGAGAGGGAAGCCTTTTCCTCGCCCTGCATGGCGCGCGGGAGGACGGCGCAGACTACGCAAAGGAGGCCGCCACGCGCGGCGCGGTCTGCGTCGTGACCGAGCACGCGGCCGAAGGCGTGCCCTGCGTGCTGGTCCCCGACGCGCACGAGGCGGCGGCAAAGCTCGCCGCGAGGTGGTACGGCGAGCCGGCGGGACGCATGACGGTGGTCGGCGTGACCGGCACGAACGGCAAGACGACCACAACTTATCTTCTCAAGCAGCTCCTTGAGCGCTGCCTGGGCGCGAAGGTCGGTCTGATCGGGACCAATCAGAACATGATCGGCGACGCCGTTCTGCCTGCCGAGCGCACCACGCCCGACGCGCTGACGCTCCAGCGTCTGCTGCGCGAAATGGCGGACGCGGGCTGCACCCATGTGGTGATGGAGGCCTCCTCCCACGCGCTCGTGCAAAGGCGTGTCGGCGCGATCGACTTCGCGCTCGGCGTGTTCACCAATCTCACGCAGGACCATCTTGACTACCATGGTACAATGGAAGCCTACTGCGACGCCAAGGCGCGTCTGTTCCGCCAATGCCGCGCCGCCGCCGTCAACGGCGATGATCCGTGGACGCCGCGGCTGCTCGAAAATGTGACCTGTCCGGTCACACGCTTCGGGCAGGGACTTGCAAACGATCTCGTCGGCTGGGACGCGCATTACTGCGCCGACCGCGTGAGCTTCACCGCGTGCAGCGACAGCGAGCACATCCCCGTGACGCTGCACATTCCCGGGGCGTTCTCGCTCTACAACGCGCTCGCCGCGCTCGCCGCGGCGCAGGCCCTCGGCATCCCGATCGAGGACGCGGCGCAGGCCCTCTCACTCTGTCAGGGCGTGCGCGGCAGGGCGGAGGTGGTGCCGACGGACACGGACTACACCGTGCTCATTGATTACGCGCACACGCCCGATGGGCTGAAAAATATTCTCTCGACCGTCTGCGGCTTTGCCGACGCGCGCGTGCTCGTCGTGTTCGGCTGCGGCGGCGACCGTGACCGGACGAAGCGCGCCGAAATGGGGCGCATCGCCGCGCGGCTCGCGGACGAGGTGATCGTCACCTCGGATAATCCCCGCACGGAAAACCCCTACGCCATTCTGCACGAGATCCTCGCCGGCATGGCGGACAGCGCGACGCCGTTTGCCGTGCTGGAAAGCCGCCGCGAGGCCATCGCCTACGCGCTCGACCACGCCCGCACCGGCGATGTGGTGGTGCTCGCGGGCAAGGGACACGAGACCTATCAGGTGGTCGGCGCCGAGACGCTGCCGCTCGACGAGCGGCAGGTGGTGCGCGAGCATCTGAGCCAATAAAAAACGAAAGAGCCGCGCTCTGCGCGGCGGAAGGAATACGCTATGAAACTGATTGCTGCCTGCATTGTGAGCTTTCTCATCACGCTTGTCACCGGACGCTTTCTGCTCCCCGAGCTGCGCAGGCTCAAGGCGGGACAGAGCATCCGCGAGGACGGCCCGACCTGGCACGCCGGCAAGTCCGGCACGCCGACGATGGGCGGACTGATGTTCATTTTCGGCATCCTCGTCACCATTCTCGTGTTCGGCTGGGACGCCATGCGCGCGGGCAGCTTCGCGCACCTCTATGTGTTTGCCTTTGCCGCCGTGTTCGGCCTGATCGGCTTTCTTGACGATTTTCAGAAGGTGAAAATGCACCGGAACCTCGGCCTGACGGCGATCCAGAAGTTTGCCCTCCAGCTTGCCGCGGCGGTGGTGTTCCTCTGCCTGATGCGCTATGAGGGGATGCTGACGCCGAACCTCTACGTTCCGTTCGCCAATACCTATGTCATCCTGCCGTGGATCGTTTATATGATCTTCGCCGCCTTTGTCATCGTCGGCACGGTCAACGCCGTCAACATCACGGACGGCATCGACGGTCTGGCCGGCAGCGTGACGGTGCCGGTGGCGCTGTTTTTCGCGGTGGTCGGCTCGTGGTGGGGCTATGAGAATGACCTCGGCGTTTTTGCCGCGGCAATGGTCGGCGGACTGATCGGCTTTCTCGTCTATAACTTCCATCCCGCCAAGGTATTCATGGGCGACACCGGCTCGCTCTTTCTCGGCGGCGCGGTGGCGGGACTGGCGTTCGCCTATGATATGCCGCTCGTGCTGCTGCTCGTCGGCATCGTCTACATCTGCGAGACGCTCTCGGACATCATTCAGGTCGCCTACTTTAAGGCGACGCACGGCAAGCGCATTTTCAAGATGGCGCCGCTGCACCATCACTTTGAGCTCTGCGGCTGGAGCGAGGTCAAGCTCGTGACCATCTTCACGCTCGTCTCCGCCGTGTTCTGTATGCTGGCGCTCTGGGGCGTGATCGGAAGATACCATTTCTAAGGCACATTTCAAAAAACGATCGGGGGAGGTGAACCGGCATGACGAAGGAGGAGCGCGAGCTGCGGCGCGAGCAGCGCGAGCACATGAAGCGCATGGAGGCTGCCGCGAAGGAGGCGGGCCGCGGACCCATCGATGTGCCGTTTCTCCTGCTCGTGCTGCTGCTCACCGGCGTGGGGCTCATTATGCTGCTCTCGGCGAGCTTTCCATCCGCCTATTATGAGTCGGGCGACCCGCTGTACTACTTTAAGCGGCAGGCGGCCTTTGCCACGCTCGGCCTTGCCGCCATGGTCGTCATCGGGCGCATCAACTACGCGCGCTTCCGCGGCGTGGCCAAGATCGCGCTGGGCATTTCCATCGCTCTGCTTGTTGCGGTCATCATTCCCGGCGTCGGTATCACGAGCCACGGTGCGACGCGCTGGCTCGGCATCCCCGGCACCACGATGCGGTTTCAGCCGTCGGAGATCGCCAAGCTTGGCGTCATCCTTTATTTTGCCGACAGCATCTCCAAAAAGAAGGACAAAATGAGAACGCTCCGCTACGGTATCCTGCCCTACGGCTTTATCCTTGTCCTCATTGCGGTGCTGATGTACTTCGAGCCGCACCTTTCCGGCACCGTGCTCATTCTCGGCATCGGCGCGGCGATGATGTTCGTCGGCGGCATCCAAGGCTATTGGGTCGGCATCGGCATCGGCGGTATCGCGGCGGTGGCGTATGCGTTCCTCTCGGGCCTCATCACCTACAATTCCTCGCGCATCGCCATCTGGCTCGACCCGCTCAACGACGCCTTTAAGACGGGCACGGGCTATCAGACGCGCCAGAGCCTCATCGCCATCGGCTCGGGCGGACTGCTCGGCCTCGGTCTCGGCAAGAGCCGGCAGAAGTTCCTCTTCCTGCCCGAGGAGCACAACGACTGCATTTTCTCCATCGTCTGCGAGGAGCTGGGCCTGATCGGCGCGACGCTCATCATGGCCATCTTCGCGCTGCTCATCATCCGCGGCTACTGGATCGCGCTCCACGCGCGCGACCGCTTCGGCAGCCTTCTTGTCGTGGGCATTACCACGCAGATCGCCTTACAGGTTTTCTTAAACATCGCGGTCGTGACGAATCTTGTGCCGAACACCGGCATCTCGCTGCCGTTCTTCAGCTTCGGCGGCACGGCGCTCGCCATCCAGCTCGCGGAGATGGGCGTGGTGCTGAGCGTTTCGCGGCAGATGCCGCCAGGCTGAAAAGCTCAAAAATATGCCGCAGCGGAAAACAGACCGCCGCGAGGAAGAAAGGGGGACGGAAGGCATGAACGTTATTTTCACCTGCGGCGGCACGGCGGGACACGTCAACCCCGCGCTGGCGCTCGCAGGCTTCCTGCGGGAGAGAGACCCGAAGACCCGCATCCTCTTCGTCGGCGCGGAGCGCGGACTGGAGCGCGACCTGATCGCGCACACGCCCTATCCGTTCCGCACGGTCAACATCTCATCCTTCCACCGCTCCCTTCGGCCGAAGGAGCTGCGCCATAACCTCGTCTCCGTGCGCAATCTGATGCACGCGAAGCGTGAGGCGGACGCCATTCTCGATGAATTTCAGCCCGACCTCATTGTCGGCACGGGCGGCTACGCGAGCTATCCCGTCGTGCGCTACGGCCACGCGCGCGGCATTCCGACGGCGGTGCACGAGTCGAACGCCGTTCCGGGGCTGACGACCCGACTGCTCGAAAATCATTGCGACCGCATTCTCGTCGGCTTTGAGGACTGCCGGCGGTATTATAAGCACAAGGACCGCGTGGTCGTCACCGGTACGCCGGTGCGCGGCGACTTCTTCACGCAGACGAAGGCGCAGGCCAAGGAAAAGCTTGGCGTGAACGACGGCCGCCCGCTCGTCGTTTCCTTCTGGGGCAGCCTCGGCGCGGGGAACATGAACCGCGTCACGGCGGAGCTTCTTTATCTTGAGGCGGCAAAGGAGCCGTTCCACCACATCCACTCCGTCGGCTCGCTCGGCTGGCAGAAAATGCACGAGTGGGTGAGCGGGTATGGCGTGGACCTGCGCGACCATCCCTCGCTCGACGTGCGCGAGTATATCTACGACATGGCGGACGTCATGCGCGCCGCCGACCTTGTGATCTGCCGCGCGGGCGCGTCCACGCTCAGCGAGCTGACGGCGCTCGGCGTGCCGGCGATCCTCGTGCCGTCGCCGAACGTGACGAACCACCATCAGGAGAAAAACGCCGCCGTGCTCGGCGAGCACGGCGCGGCGCTCGTCCTGCCCGAGGAGGGGCTGGACGGCAAACGGTTGTTTACGGAGGCCGCCGCGCTGCTGCGCGACGAAACGCGGCTCGCGGCGATGCATGAGGCGTCGCTCCGACTCGGCGTGCGCGACGCGACCGAGCGCATCTATGAGACCGTCATGGCGCTTGTCAAATAAAAGCCTGCGGCGCAAGCCGCAGGCTCAGACCATATTCAGTTGAGCTTGAAGTCCATCCACACGGGATTGTGGTCGGAGTAGAGGAAGCCGGCGTCCAGCACGGCGCTGTCCACGACCTCCACATTGTCGCTCACGAGGAAGCCGTCCACCGTCAGGCGGAAGGTTGTCTCGATGCTGTACGGCTCGGACGCCGTGCGGCAGGAGGCGGTGGGCGCGGTCTCGTCAAAGGGCGCGACGAGCGTCAGCCCCGCGGGGATCGTTCCCTCCGGGATGGGCTGCGCCCAGGTGTCGTTTTCCCCGGCGGCCACACCGAAGATCTCCGGCGAATTGCCGAGCAGGTCCTTATTGAAGTCGCCGCCCGCGACGCAGTAATTGCCCGCCTCGTATTCCGCAAGCATATCCGCGCACAGCAGCTCAAGCTGCTCGGTGGCGATGGCGCCGTCCGAGGTGTAGGCAGAGAGGTGGAGATTATAGAGGACAAGCTCCTTGCCGCTCGCCGTCGGGATGCGGCTGACCGAATAGCAGCGGTCAAGGTCAAGGAGCTTCATAAAGCCGCTCTCCACCGGCAACTCCCGCCGCGCGGCGGAAGCGATGGGGTGGCGCGAAAGCGTCACGATGCCGGACTGATTCGCTCCGTGGGGTTGAATGAGCGGGTAGAAAAGATAGGGGCTGTCGTAGTTCTGCGCGAACACCTCGTCAAATTCGCATCCCGTCATGGCGTCGCTCAGATAGGCGGTCTCGTCGATGTGCCAGCTGCGCGTGCCGTCGGTGTCGACCTCCTGAAAGAGGGCAAAGTCAGGCGAAAGGTCTTCGACAAACGCGACGATGCCGCGCATATTTTCGTCTACCGCCTGCCGGCTGCGGGCGCGGCTCTCCCTGCCGCCGTCCATGAAGAAGCTGTAGTCGGCGCTGTAGGCGCCGAAGCCTACATTAGCGGACGTGACGCGATAGATAGTGCCGGTCTCGACCGCGTCCTCCATGGGGACTGCGTCCCTGCTGCTGCAATGCATTACGCTGAGACTTTGATCGCCGATGCGGTGGTAGCTCGCGAACACATAGACGACGTACAGCACGACGAGAATGAGCAGCGCGAGCAGTACGAGCCCAAGCGTTTTGCAGATCGTTTTTCCCTTCATGATATGACCTCGCTTTTGGATTTTTTCGGAATTTTACCATAAAACACCGCGAAAGTACACCCCCTTTTCCTCCCGCGCCGGAACCACGGCGCACCGTGGACGCATACTATGGCTTAGTTTGTTGACCCATCGGGAAAGGGAGGAACGGCACATGAGCTATCTGAGCATCGAGGGCGGCGCGCCGCTTCACGGAGAACTGACGATACAGGGCAGCAAGAACAGCGTCCTGCCCGTGCTGGCGGCGACGATCCTCGCGCGGGACGTCTGCCGCATCGAGAACTGTCCGCGTCTGCGCGACGTGGACGCGTCCGTCGCCATCCTGCGCCACCTCGGCTGCCGCGTGCGGCGCGACGGCACAGCGTTGGAGGTGGACACTGCGCCGATGGCGCGCTGCGACATTCCTGACGAGCTGATGCGCGAAATGCGCTCGTCCATCATTTTTCTGGGCGCGATCCTCGCGCGGCAGGGAGAAGCGGTCTTGTCCTACCCCGGCGGTTGCGATTTATTGTGGGATTTTGTATGGTACTACACACCAAGTACGACGAAACCCACGATATGTATGCGTTATATGATAACATGAAATGAACGCGCTATCGTGTGATACGATGGGCGCGTTTTTGCGTATCATGGCATACCTATCGGTAAAAAACGAGGAGAATTACCGATGAGAGAACATACAGTTATCGCAATTACCAATTTTAAGGGTGGCGTTGGCAAGACCACGACCGCATTGAACCTTGGGGCTGCACTTGCCGCAGAAGGCAGAAAGGTCTTGCTGATCGACAACGATCCGCAGGGGAACCTTACCTCGGCTTTGGGCTACACGCCCGGCGAACAGAAGAACACGTTGGCAAAGCTTCTGCTCGTTCAAATCGACTCGCCGGAGGATCTGGAGCTCTATCTTCCCCGTACCGTGGTACATACTGGAACCGGCATTGATCTGATCCCCGCCAATAAGCGCTTGGCAGATGCCGCAGCCCGTTTGCAGGTCATGCAGCTTTCGCAGTACAACATGGCGGAAGCGGCAGAGACACCCTGCGAAACGATGATGGACGGGCTGTTGGATGCTTTCCGTGCACAGTATGATTATATCATCATTGATTGCGGCTTGAAGCATGAGCTGCTGACCGTCAACGCACTTGCCGCGGCGGATTACTGCATCATTCCCGTGCAGGCCCACTTCCTTGCCAGCGAGGGTATCCCTGATGTGCTGGAGCTGATTAGAAATGTGCAGAGCCGCTTCAATTCGAGGTTAGAGGTTGCGGGCATTCTTCTTACCATGTATCAGTCCCGACCGCAGCTCTGTCAGAGCGTCCGCGCCGCGGTCGCAGAGCTGTATGGTGACAGCCTTCGGGTGTTTGAGCGGCCCATCGAGCAGACCATCAAGGTCGCGGAGTGTCCCGCGGCAGGCATGAGCATTCTTGATTATGCACCGCGAAATCCGGCGGCGGAATCCTACCGCAGTCTCGCGCAGGAGGTGCTTCAGCTTGGCTAAACGCGATATAAACGACCTGCTGAAACGGCGTATGAGCGCGACGCAGCAGGCGGCGGAGGTCACAGTAGGTGATGAAGCCTATGAGGTGCTGTTCCAAGGCAAGCTGGCATCGTCCGCCTCAAAATTTTGTGATCTGCCGCTGGACAGGCTCTGCCCTTTCTTCACCGCGGATATTGGTTTTCACCCATATCCGCAGGAGAAGCTCAAGGCGTTTTCACAGCAGCTTGCAGAGCAGGGCATCTATGAGAGGATCATTGTGCGCCCCATTCCCGAAAGCGAGGACTATGAGATCCTTGCAGGGCATAACCGTACGGAAGCGTGGCGGCTGACCGGACACGCAACGATTCCTGCGGAGGTCGTGGATGCCGATGACGCAAGGGCAGTCTCCATTGCTGTTGCCACGAACCTTCTGCGGCGGCAGGACCTTACCATTATAGAGCGCGGCAAGGCGTACAAAGCTGTGCTTGATGCAGAGAAACGACAGGGGTCAAGAACAGACATTGGAACTTCTGGCGAGAATCGCCAGAAGTTCCTCACCCGTGAAATTGTTGCTGATTTCTTCGGCGTGACCGAGTATGAGATCCGTAAAGCCATCAAGCTGGCGGGCTTGATCCCGCCTCTCGCCGACATCTTAGAAAACAGCCCGCGCAAGCTGCCGATTGCCTGTGCCGAGCTGATCGCTGACTATGACGCAGCCACGCAGCAGGCATTTGTGGAGATGTGTTCTATCGAGGACTACACGCTCAATAAGGCTGCTATGCAAAGCATCGTCCATACCTGTCCGCCTCCTTCTGCAAAGCATCAAGACCTTTTCGCCGCATGGCGGCAGGCACGCGCAAGGGAGACGCAGAGGCGTGCTGCACCGCCGAAGAAAATCAGCTTTGACCGCAGAAAATTTGCCCCCTACCTTGAGAGGTTGGGCAGTGATAAGGAAATTGAAGAGCTGTTTTTGGCGTTCTTGCGGCAACGGGTCAACTGATGTATAATCACAGAAAAGAAAGAGAGGATATAACGCTATGAGCGAACAGGATAAGATACAGCTTTTTGAGAATCAACCGATTCGCACGGCTTGGAATGAAGAACAGGAGGAGTGGTATTTCTCTATTGTCGATGTGATCGACGTGCTGACGGGGAGTGAAAACCCGCGGCGATATTGGAGCGATTTGAAGCGTAAGCTGAAAGCTGAGGGTGCAACTCAGTTGTACGAAAAAATCGTACAACTGAAAATAGTGTCATCAGATGGAAAGAGCTATAAGACTGACGCTGCCACAACTGAGCAGGCTGTCTTGATATAGAAAAAAACATTGAAGGGGTATGTGCGATGAGTACATTATCTGCAAGAGAATATAAGTGCTTTGAAGATATTAAACGGACTCGACCGGACGGAACGGAATACTGGACAGCGAGAGAGCTTGCACCGGTGCTGGACTACGCAAAATGGGAAAACTTCTATAAGGTTATCAAGCGTGCCATGATTGCCTGCAAGAACAGCGGTCGCAGCGTCTCAGACGATTTTCCTGAGGTCAGGAAAATCGTAGAGGCAGGTGCAACGAGAAAAACAATCTCTGACTACGAACTGTCTCGTTATGCTTGTTATCTGATTGTCCAGAATGGTGATCCGCGCAAAGAGGTGATCGCTCTTGGTCAGACCTACTTTGCGATCCAAACCTACCGGCAGGAGGTTGCAGACCGATTTAATCAGCTGGATGAGGATAGCCGCAGACTTGTGGTGCGCGGAGACATTAAGCAATGGAATCAACTACTGGCCGAGACCGCACGAAGCGCTGGTGTTATCACGGCAGAAGAGTTCGCGATTTTTCAGAATGCCGGATATATGGGCTTGTATGGTGGAATGATGGTAGACGACATTCACCGCAGAAAGGGACTTGCCATCGGCCAAAAGATACTTGATTACATGGGAAGCACGGAGCTGATCGCTAACCTGTTCCGCATTTCACAGACGGAAGAAAAGCTGCGCAAGGATCAGGGTTCAACCCCCAATGCTGCGACGGCTGTTCACTATGCTGTCGGGAATGAAGTAAGGGAGGCAATCCGAAAGATTGACGGCACTATGCCGGAGGATCTTCCGACACCTGAAAAGAGCATCGCGCAGTTGGAGCGCGAACAGATGGAACGCCTGAAACAAAAAGCCGTTGATGGACAGCTGATGCTGGATGAATGACCTTCCTCCGTATTGGGGAAACACAAATTAAGATAAGAAATGCTGAAAGGCTCGACACTGTAAGGTGCCGGGCCTTTCTCTTTGACCTGGGGGTGACCAATGTGAAAGAAACAACTCGCACCTGCGGCTCGGCTCGCGCCCATAATCCGTTCGATGACGGCGCGGAGGAGCGCCTGAAGCGAATGGGGCTGCTTACCGAGACGGGTAGCATCGAGACGTCGGCCTTGACTGCGCTGGCCCATGCTTTCGCCGGCCTGCTGTTTGACGACCTGTGCGATGCCTGTCAGGACTATTCCAGTGTCCAAGCTGAATTACAGCAGCTTTTTGATGCGGCAGACCAAGCGGAGCCGCGGCAAAGGTTCTTGCTGATCTGCCTGCAATATGACCGATTATCTCAGATACTGCCCGATCCCATCTGGTGGATCAGCGGAGCCCCTGAGATTGCAGGCGGATTTGCGGAGCATTTTATCCGGCATTTGAAAAAAGTGAATGGCTCTGAGGAGGTGGCGCTGTGAAAGGGATTTGGGTCTATCGACCACCGGGCAGACTTTCGCAGGTCTCTACCTTCATAGAAGGACTAGAACCGCGCTTACGGGAGAGGGTTATCCTGCACCTGTACCAGATGTCTCTGCCGCAGAAACCGGAAATAAAAGAGCCGCACTTCAAACGGTTTTCCCTTGAGCGGTATCGGAAGCTTTGTGAGCTTCGTGTCAAAAGCAAGGTTTTGATCCGCATTATTTTCTACCCTTGTCCTGATGGGGACAGCCTGCTCCTTTATGCATTCATTAAACGCCAGAAGCGGGACACGATGCAGGCATTAGAGCAGTCACTGAGGATACTGGATGCGCTGCGGGAACACCCGGAGCGCGCCGTAGAATACAAGGTCAGGGAGGAGGGAACATGAGACGACCACGCGTATTCCTTTGATACCGCGAGAAATAGCAGACCATAACCAATTTCAACTTTAGGAGGTTCTCACAACATGAAAAAAGCACTTCTCTGTGTATTGCTGACACTATCCATGTCAGCCTCTGCGTTTGCATTGGAGGTACCGACAGATACTGTGGTACAAAATCTGAATGGCAGCCAGCAGGTCATAAAGACCTTTACGATCCCAGCAGATCAGGACCCGCAGAGCCTGATCGAACAGCCCTTTGAGCTGGAGGGCTATCTCTACACCTTTACGAATATTGTCAAAACGGAAAATGCCGTAGAGGAATCCAGACCTCATACCGAGATCATCACCGTGGAAACGGACAAAAATGACCTTGCCGAGATATTGAGCCAACTGAAGCCTACCGTCGAATTTGACGACGGCACCTTCAAGGGTACGCTCGCCCTCGACCACACCAGTCTCAACACCGAGGCGTCCGGCTATGCAGCCAAGAGCTACACCGTGAGCGAGGTCAAGACCATCGGACGACTTGACCGTAACGATATGTCCTATGTCCCCTCCGCCACCGTCAAGAATGGCCGCACGCTGAGCCTTGCCGATGTGGAGTGGCAGGTCACGGGAACGGACCTTGTCGGCGAGACCTTGGTGCCTTCATCTTATCAGGCTGTTGCCGCCTATTCCGCAAGAGTTCCCTATCAAGCGGCTACCGGATACATCACGACCGCGGAATATACCGGCGAGATCACGCGCGAGGGCGTCGAGAGCATCACCTATGTGCTGACTTATCTGGGAACAAAGGTCGGTGTCGCTCATGTGCTTTCCAATGTGGGCGGCTTCTTTGCGGCGAACTGGCTTGTACTTATTGTCGGTGCCGCGATGGGAGCTGCCGTGATTTTCGGCATCGTATATGCATCGTATGTGCGTCGGCACAGAGCTGCCCATGCTGAGACGGATGATGGGGATGCGAATATTTCAGAGGAGGAAACGGAATGAATCACTTCAGACGATTGACCGGATTGGCATTGATGCTCATGACGATGGCTGCATTGTCTGTCAATGTCTTTGCCATGGAGTACAGTATTGAGACAGAGGAGAACACGGAATACTATCCCTCCACCTCTTACGAGGTTATGTATGGTGCTGCATACAACTATGGCGGCTCTAATCTTGTGGACTATCAGATCCCCGAATTGCCCTACGGCGTGTCCAGCACGACGCAGATCGGCATTATGGAGAAGGAGCATTTGCCCAGCTTACAGCAAAATGCCGGAGCTTCCATTTCCGGCGATTACGGACTTTCCGGTGGGCTCTATGATGTCCCATCCGGCTCTATATCTTCGATTAAGCCGAGCGTGCCGGCCTATACCAGCGTTGACGGTATGGAGCGCAAGGATGGCAGCATTGGCACGTTGAAGATCCCATCTCTGAATATCAATATGAAGGTATGGGAGGGTGAGACCAACGCCAGTATGGCAAAGGGACTGGGACACTATAGCTCCACCTCTGGATGGGACGGCAACGTCGGCATCTGCGGGCATAACCGTGGCGCGAAATACAATATTGGCAGCATCAGAAATCTGGAGATCGGCGATACCATTACCTATTCGACGGTCTACGGAACACGAGCCTATGCGGTCATTTTGGTAAAGACAATCTCGGATTCCGACTGGAGTTATTTGCAGGCGACCGCTGATAACCGCATCACCATCACCACCTGTCTTGCCAATCAGCCCTCCAAGAGAGTGTGCGTTCAGGCAGTGGAAGTAAGCCGATGAAATCGGAGCAACGTGATATTTTTGTGCAACTTTTTTCGGCGGCGTAAGCATTTAAAATAAACCTTTGACAAGCCATTACTTCTGTATTATGCTCAAACCACTCCGGAGAATACAATCAAAAAAGGAAGTATCAGATTGATACAGCAATTCAGACCGAAGAGGAAGGACGATGAGATCAGAGTAAAAATGGATATCACCGTTGACCTTCCTGCAGAAGTAGCTGAACAGGCTGAGCAGCTCGGCATTTACGAGTTTGAGCGGTGCATTTATGATCCCGACACTCGCCGTATCACTGCCAGCGTGACCACCACGTTTTATCGGAAGGGAGCGTGATACAATGAAGAAGATTTTGTATTTGTTTATCGGGCTTGCGTTAGGCTTTTCCCTTAGTTCGCCTGCGGCACAGGCGGTAGAGGGCATTCTCGCACAACGCTGCACCTCGCCCATTCTCTTCAACGGTGCTCCCGTTGAGATCGAAGCGTACACCATCAACGGACACAACTATTTCAAGCTCCGCGACATCGGTAAGGCAGTTGGCTTTAATGTTTATTGGATTGCCGAGGACAGAACGGTACGAATCGAAACGAGTCAACCGTACACCGGCGAGGCACCCATTAGAACCGAAGATGTCGAGTCGGATTTACAGTCAGGACCAAACGCTTCCACTGTTGATGTGGACGCTATGAAGAAGGATATCGTGGAGCGTACCAATGTGCTCCGCACCGAGAGAGGTATCGCATCGCTGACCACCAATGACAAGCTCATGCAGGCAGCACAGGTTCGCGCCGACGAAATGGCGGCAAACAGCGTCTACTCCCATACCCGCCCGGACGGGAGAAAGTATAATACAGTCGCCGACTGCCGGTATATCGGGGAGAACATCCACCAAATCCCGTTGCTATATCTGAAACAGCAAAAGGGAGAGCTTGCGGAAACCGTTGTGCACTCATGGTCAAAGTCCGCAGGGCACATGGAGAATATGATCAATGCAAGCTATGCCTCGATCGGTGTGGGGCTTGCGCGAGGAATTGATGGCAATGGCATGGAGTGCTGGTACTGTGTTCAGCTATTCCTCCGGGATGGATACCATATCACATGGGTGGATGCGCCGGCAAAGGGGTAACACACCAGACGCTCCAGAAAATAGCAGTTGATTTCGTGATAAAGTTCTGATAATATAATGATATAAGAAGCGGAATGGACACATGGAGGAATTGCTATGATAAATATTAGACCCGTTTCCGATTTGCGAAACAAATTCCCTGAAATCGAGGAAACCGTGCTGAGAACAGGTGAGCCTGTCTATCTGACCAAGAACGGCTACGGTTCCATGGTGGTCATGAGTATCGAGCAGTATTCGGCGCTGACGGATGATATCGAGCTGAAGCTGGACGAGGCCGACCAGGCGGCGGAATCTTCGGATGTTCGCTATTCTGGAGATGAGGTATTCAAGCGAGCAAGAGGACGGATTCATGGACGGAAAGCACTATAAGCTGAGCATTTTGCCGCTCTTTGAGGATGATCTCAATGAGATCGTGGACTATCTCTGCATTCGCCTTCAGAACCCCATTGCGGCGGAGGATTTTGTTGCTGCCGTAGAAACAGCGATTTGCGAGCGTCTTTCCTGTGCAGAAGCATTTGAGCCGTATCATTCTGGAAGAGAGCGCAGATATCCTTATTACCGCATTCAGGTGAAAAACTACACGATCTTCTATGTGGTGATTGGAGACACGATGGAAGTGCGCCGTATCATCTATAGCCGCAGAGATATGAGTAGGCAACTTTGATAAAAACTTCATAGCCAAGCGAAGCAGACCGAGACCCCTCTCGGCCTGCTTTTCTTATGCAAAAATTGTAGGAGTATACACCATTACACAAGTAGATCTTCTTGCAAACAGTGTAGGAGGATTTCGTTTGCATATTTCAGTTGACTTATGTGTATACTTTGTATATACTATGTGTAGAAGAAGGAGGCGACCGCTATGTATGCGACGATTCAGAAATGGGGCAACAGCAATGGCCTACGTTTTCCAAAGGCGCTGCTGGACGCCATTGGGCTCAAGGAAAATGATCGTGTAGAGTTGATTCAAAGTGCTGATGCGATTACGATAAAAAAAGCGAGTCCCATGCAGCACAAGACCTTGGAAGAGCGCCTGACCGCGTTTTACGGAAAGCCAATCGAGCAGATCGACCGCATTCCGTCTGAGGAAATGGATTGGGGCAAGGCAGAGGGCAGTGAGGCATGGTAACTGTGTTTGAACAAGGTGATATTGTTTATATGGACTTTGATCCGCAGGCAGGGCATGAACAGAGGAGGCGCCGTCCAGCATTGGTCATCAGCAATGACCTCTTCAATCGTGTCAACAGCCTGACGATGGTTTGCCCCATCACCCACACGGATCGTGGAAGCCCGTTTCATATTCATCTGGACAGCAGGACAAAAACGGACGGCGTGGTAATGTGCGATCAAGTTCGTATGCTGGATCTGAATAGCCGGAAAGCAGCTTTTGAAGAAAAGACACCCGATGATATTCTGGCAGAGGCGATCGACATTATCCGTGCGATTATCGAGACAAATTGACCGGCTGTGATCCGCACAGCCAGAACGACCCTAATATCAGGAAAAGCAGACTGAGAAGTATCTCGGTCTGCTTTTCTTATACAAAAATTGAGGAGGTATCACATTGAAAACGATTAAAACAAGGCTTATTTCAACGCTCCTGGTGATCCTGACGCTGCTCAGCCTGCTGCCCACCACGGCCTTTGCCGCGACCGGTACGGGCAAGGGTATTACGATCACGACCAATCAAGTGTACTGGTCCACGCGTATACTGGCCAACGGCACACCGTACAGCTACCGCCCGCCGGAGGCGGCAGGGCGGCTTCTCTACTGCCTCGACAGCGGGCTCGGCTACCACAACGCTACGCCGTCATACTGCGATTCTTTTACCTATACCTCGGCTACCAATGCAGACGCCGACGCCGTTCTCAAAACCGCTGTTGCCAACAGCGGCCTTGGCGAGATGGACGCCGCGACGCTCGCCAATGTCAAGTGGCTCATGACCTACATCAACGACAGCAAGGCATCCAATATAGGCCAGCTCTTTATGGCCGTACAGACCTATGTGTGGGATCACCAAAGCTATAAGGGCGCGGGAGATGGTACCGGAGACGCGGGCGGCTACGCCAACGCCGACACCTATGATCTGTATCTGAGTCTCATTGACTGGCTTTTGGAGCAGAAGGCGCGGGAGGATGCCGAATTTCAGCGCCAGATCGCAGAATATGCCGAGCAGGGCATAGTAGCAACCATTGTGGAAGACGATAGCCTCAAATGGGCTGTATTCGCTCTTTCGAGCAATCGCAAAAACCAGTCTTTTTTTAATTATTATGCGCCAAGGAAACTTGCTGTCAACACGCCAAAACCTGATCCGGATAATCCTCCTGCCGGCGATGCCGACATTACCTTGAAGAAAGTTGCCGCCGGCACCACCCAAGGTCTGGATGGCGCGAAATTCAATATTTACCGCGACGGTCAGATCGTCGGCAGTGATGTGACCAAAAACGGTGGCATCATTGAGGTCAAGGACGTCACCAAGGGCTTGTGGTCCTTCGTGGAAACCGAAGCGCCGGCAGGCTACTGCGCTGACTCCGCTCCCATCAGCGTCTATGTCGATACCACAGATGGGGACAAGCAGTACACCGCGACTGCCGAGAACTACGCGCTGCCTGATATGAAGATTATCAAGCGCGACGCCATGAGCGGCAAGCCCATTGCTGGCACAGTATTTTTTATTAAGTCTGTTACCGGAAGTTATTCCACTTCTGTTATGACTGGCACGGACGGTTCCACCACCCTCTCGTCCATTCCTGCCGGTGTCTATGTTGTGCGTGAGGAATCCGTTCCCGAGCCGTACATCGTAACCAATACCGAGCAGACCGTGGCGCTGCGCCCCGGCAAAACCTCCGAGGTCACTTTCGTTGACTATGAAAAGCCCGGACTTGAGATCATCAAGAAGAATGTCGCCAATGGGGAACCCATCGAGGGCGTGACCTACCGTATCGAGCAGATCGACGGTAGCTATTCCACAACGGCCACAACTGATAACCACGGCCGCATCTTCCTCGACTCTGTTCCTGTTGGCACATTCAAAGTAACGGAGATCAATGTCCCCAGTCATGTCATTCTCTGCCCCATCCCCCAGGAAGTGGCATTGAAACCCGGCGAAACCTCTACCGTCACCTTCTTCAACGCTCTCAAGCCAACGCTGGAGATCCGCAAGGTAGACAGCGTCACCGGTGATCCCGTCAAGGGTGCCAAGTTCCAGATCTGGTATGGCAGCAACCATACCGACACCGGCGAGCTCAACGACCTCGGCACTTACTTTTCTGACGCAAGCGGAAAAATCATTCTTCCTGAGATCAAGGATGGCTGGTACAAAGTAACGGAATTGGAACCGGCGTCCGGGTACGCCATCAAGGAGCCTGCCACGCAGGAATGCTTCATCGCCGGTGGTGAGAGCAAGGTGTTGATTTTCGAAAACACACCCCTTTCCGCCATCATCATCCGCAAGGTGGATAGCGAGAGCGGTCAGCCGCTGGAAGGTGCATGGTTTAGAATCCGCTACCTTGGCGGCACCTCCGGTACGGGTGGCACGGTCATCGGTGAGTACCGCACTTCGAGCAATGGAACCATTGTCGTGACTGGCCTCAAGGCAGGCACTTATGTCTGCGAGGAGATCTCCGCGCCGGACGGGTACGTGATCACCGACGCCACGGAAACGGTCTATCTCTCCGGCAAGGATCAGGACGTCATTACCGTGACTTTTGGCAACGATAAAATGGGTTCTTTGCTCATTGTCAAAAAGGACGCCGTGACCGGTGCACCCATCTCCGATGTCGAGTTCCTTGTGACCGACTCGGATGGTAGCGTGATCGGCACGGCCAACGGAAAGTATGTGACCGACAGTGCGGGCACCATCCGCATTGATGGCCTGACCCCTGGCATGACGGTTATCGTAAAAGAAGTACGCGCTAAGGATGGCTACATCCTCGACGATACGCCGCAGAGCATTAAAATCAAGCGCAACTCTGTGATGACGGTGGAGTTCCGCAACCAGCCCAAGGGTGGCATTTTGGTGAAAAAGGTGGACGCTGTGACAAACGCGCCCATCTCCGATGTTGAGTTCCTTGTTACGGATTCGGACGGCAATTTCAACGGTAATGCCAATGGCAAGTTCGTGACGGACAGCGCAGGCACTTTCACAATTACCGACGTTGCCCCTGACACAACGCTTATCATCAAGGAGACTCGCGCCAAGGATGGCTACATCCTCGACGAAACCCCGCAGACCGTCAAGGTCAAGTCTGGCGAGGTCGTGACGGTGGAATTTCGTAATCAGCCCAAGGGCAACCTCATTGTAGTCAAGCAGGATTCCGTGACAAAGAAACCGCTGGAGGGCGTCCAGTTTAAGATCGTCTATGCCGACGGCTCCTATGTGGATGCCGCGGGCGGCACGCTGTCCTCCGCTGGCCTGTACTGGACGGACAAGGATGGCAAGATTACCATTTCTGGTATTTCCGGCACGGTGGTGGTCACGGAGGTCGAGACGATTCCTGGCTACACCATCGACGAGAACAGCCGCACACAGACCGTTGTTGTCAACCCCAACGATACGCAGACGCTGCACTTTTACAACAATCCCGTGGGCGGTGTGGAGATCATCAAGGTCAACGCAGACAAGACCTCCCAGCGTATCCCCAACACCACCTTCGAGATCCGCAAGGCAGACGGCGCCCTGATGGATACTGTGACGACTGGCAAGAATGGGCGTGCGTTCAGTCCTCTGGAGGACGGTACGTATTATGCCGTTGAGATCAGGGCTGCGGAAGGGTATCAGCTGGACGATACGCCGATCTACTTTGAGGTCAAAAACGGTAAAACTACGACCCTGACCGCTAGGAACAAGGCTCTGTCCGGTATTCTGATCCACAAGATCGACAGCACGACCGGCGACGGGATCTACGGTGCGACCTTTCTGCTCTATGACAGCGGCAATAATCCCATTGCGCAGGAAACCAGCGATGATGAGGGCTATGTCCGCTTCGAGGGCCTGACGGCGGGACGCTACTACCTGCGTGAACTCGAAAATGAGGGCTATATCCCCGATACCCAGCGCAAGACGGTTTATGTTAGCAGCGGCGAGACCACAGAGGTCACGTGGAAGAACACGCCCATCACGGGGCAAATCCAGATCACAAAATACGCGGAAGCCTCCAGCCCAATTACCGGGCAGAACAGCGGAACGCCTCTCAAGGGAGCGACCTATGAGCTTGTGCGGGAGCGCAGCGGCAAGGTGGTGGACTATATCACCACCGACGCCAGAGGCGTTGCAGCTTCCAAGCCCCTGCCGCTGGGACGCTATCTTATCCGCGAGGTATCCGCTCCGGCCTATTATCGGCTCTCGGCAGAAACCTTTGATGTGACACTTGAGTACGCGGGACAAATCATCAAGCTCGCGGCTTATAATAAGCCGGTCGAATTGGGCGTCTCTATCACCAAACGCGGCAACGCACAGGTCATGGCGGGTCAGTCTATGCGCTATGATCTGACGGTTGCCAACACCTCCAATGTGCCGCTGGAGTCCTTCTTCTGGCACGACAAGGTTCCCTACGACACGGCAAGGGTCACGACGCTTACCACCGGCACCTACAGCGCTCGACTGACCTATCGAATCCTCTATAAGACAAACTACGCTTCGAGCTATCAGGTTCTGGCCTCCAACCTGCTCACCAGCAACAACTACAGCTTCGCACTCAATGCGATCCCCATGCAGGCGGGCGAAGCCATCACCGACGTCTATTTTGACTTTGGAAAGGTGCCGGTCGGCTTCCAGTCTGTTGTCAGCCCCACGCTGAGCGTGATGACCTATGCGAATGCCGTCAATGGATACCAGATGGTCAATCGCGCCGATGTGGGCGGCAAGTATCAGGGGACATGGCAGACCGCGCAGGCAAGCTGGGTGACAATCATCCAGCGCTTGTGCAGCACACCTACCTTGCCGAAGACCGGATGTTAAAAAAGAAGGACAGCGACAGGCTTTGTGCCTGTCGCTGCCCTGTTCCAAGTAAATTGTCAAGCAATCAAAATGCGGAGGTCGCCTTTATGAGAATTGTGGTCAGGACGCGCTGACTCTCCCGATTGCAGGTTTCACAGAAGTGATTCTTAATTGCAAAATCAACTGCATTGGATATGCGCCGGTAATCCTCTGCATCCAATGCATCGGCTGCAAGGTGCTGCCATACGCAGGAGTATGCGCTGCGTACATTTTCCGCAGTGTTCGCACCCATGAAATAGGTGCTGAGAACGCCTTCGATCATGGCGGCTTCTTCATTCGTAAAAACCATTTTCTCACCTCACAACGCGGCAATTATATCAAATCGCAGACTTGATTGCAAGGACAATGATAGGCCGGACTGCCTTTCGGCAGCTCCGGCCGCTTCTCACGAAAAGGAGTTATCTCTATGGTAAAAAAATGCTATCGATTATATGTGATGGCCATGGCCCTTTTATGGATCACAGCCGCAATGACCACACCGGCTTTTGCGGTGGACGATATGTGGACGGTTGCGAACAAGATCATTGTAGATGTTTACGGCAAGATCGTCAGTATCAGCACGGTACTGGCAGGGCTGATGTCCGCTGTGGCCGTTATCGGGGCCAAGCTTTCCAACAATCAGCATAAGGTCGATCAGGCATGGGACTGGCTCAAACGCATCTGGATCGCATGGGCCATCATCAACGGCATCGGCGCCTTCATTGCATACGTTGCGCCGCTGTTCAGCGGCCTTGCAACGCTGACGCCATAACATTGTTGCTGCTCCGGCACGAGGGAGGTGTCAACATTGCTTGAACTGATTTTCCAAGGCTTTCTGGAGTGGGCCTATGGGCTTGTGCTGGAATGCTGGGAGTATTTTTCGACCGCATTGCTGGACATTATGAGCATGGACTTTGCATATCTCAAGAGCCATGTTCCGGTTATGGACGATATCATGCAGGTCCTCATGGCGGTGGGCTGGGCGCTCCTGATCGGAAACCTTGTCTTTCAGGCGCTCAAAAGCATGGCGTCCGGCCTTGGCTTTGAAGGAGAGGACCCAAAGCTGCTTTTCACCCGCACCTTTGTCTTTTCCTTTCTGCTGCTGGCGAGCCCGCAGATCTGCGGCATCGGATTGAGCCTCACGGCAAAGATCATTGACCTGCTGCAGATCCCGACTGCCGTTCATGTGACACTGGTGGATGAAAGCGTTTTCGGACACCTCGCTGCATCGTGGCTGCTGGTGATCCTCTTCGGCGTTATTGTTATGGTTAAGGTGTTCCAGCTGCTGCTGGAGATCGCCGAGCGGTATGTTATCCTCGCTGTGCTGACGATGACGGCACCATTGGCGTTTGCCATGGGCGGCAGTAAAAGCACTTCTGACATTTTCAGCGGCTGGTGCCGCATGTTCGGCAGTATGTGCGTGTTGATGACGACCCATGTTATCTTCTTTAAGATGCTTTTGTCTGTTCTTGCTACAGTACCGAGCGGACTTGACGTACTCCCGTGGATCGTGCTGCTCCTGACGATCGTAAAGGTCGCAAGAAAGGCAGACGCCATTATTACGCGCATCGGGCTGAACCCAGCCATCACAGGCGACTCTCTCGGAAGAATGCTGCCCGGTGCGCTGACCTACATGATCGTGCGTTCGGCGACCTCACGCATTACCAGAACCATCGGACGAACCGCAGGCAACGGCGGCAGGGGCGGCTTCTATGGCGCATCACCGAGAGGCAGAGGCCCGCGCACAGGAGGCCCGTCCGGAGGGCAAAGTACCGTGGGCAGCTTCTATCAGCGCGCGTGGCAGAGTGCGCGGCAGACATCCGGCCAGCAGGACTTTTCCGCGCAGAGCCAGGACACTCAAACGGGCAGCGTACATTCAGCCGCGCAGGAACACAGCGCATACACCGCGGCGCAAAACGGCTCCGCGGTCCAGCAGGTATCCTTCCATAAAGCATCGGAACGAAAGAACTCCGCTATGCCGGAGATGCGCCGCGTACCGGAGCGTATGCCGCACGGAAACTACACTTCGCCCAGCAGCATACACGATACGGCAGGAAAAGCAACGCTCCAGACCGAAAGCGGTCAGGATGTGGTAAGGGAAGCGCCCAAGGCGGGGGGCGATGTGCGGCATTCGATGCAGCCGAATATGACCCGTGCGAACGGACCCGGTCGCGCAGGAACGCCGGAGGCGCCGGAGCCTACTCGTATGTCTCAAGGTAAAACGCGAGAGCTGCAGGGCAGAACGGCTGCCGGAACCGTAGGGAAGCCCGAACAAAGCAAAAAGGACACCGTGCAGAGGACCGATACCGCGGCATCCAGAATGCCGCATGGAAAACCTTATGGTGATGCAAAAAATACGCCTGCATCTACAGCCAGCGGTCAGAAGTCCCAGCGAACCCCGAGCGGGGAGGCACGGTTTTCCCAGCGCCCTGTGCGGCAGCCCGTATCCGCAACGGCGGTGCAGGAAAGAACTTCTGCACAGCAAACGGCAATCCACACGCTTGCAGAGCAGCCCGGCCCCGCAGGAACAGCGCTTATCCGGTTCGGACAGGCTCCGGACACCGAGCCACGGCCCGGCAGGAACACTCTTCGAGCCGGCACCGCACCATCCGCGCAAGCGGGGCAGCATGAACCGGTCCGGCAGGAACGGCGTCCGGCTGGCGGGAGCAACGCGCCCATTCCGAGAGGGACAGCTTCTATCCCGCGCCCCGGCCCCGCAGGAAACATGGGAAACAGCCATGCATCGGAAACGACTCGGCTGACAGCAAAGGCCCATGCTCCGACGCCGAGGGTAGATCTGGCATCCGGACCGGTAACGCCGCTTTCCGCAAAGAGCGGTAAGGGCGTGCCGAAAAGAGAGAAGGGTACGGTGCCGAGCCGAAAAAAGCGGGGGGAACGCACATGAATGAACAGGAAAATTCCCGCTCCGGACTGCAAAAAGCAGTTGACCTCGCCCACGCTGCGAGGGCGGCTCGACGCATCCTTCAGGCGGCCATGGCAGCCGGTGTGCAAGGCGCCGCTGCTGCGGCTGTCAAAGAAAGCGTTCCACTTCTCTTAAAAATACTGCTCACTGTCCTTGCAGCACTTCTTATAATCCCCATGGTGGTTTTCACGGCTCTTCCCAATATCTTTTTCGGGTATGGCTCATCCAACACGGACGCTGTCGTTCAGATGACAGGGCAGGCCATGGCCATCGGCGGAGTGTACATGAGCCTTGATGATTTTGAGGCGGCACAGATCGACTCCGTTGTGACCGGCATCGTTGCAGAGTATGAGGAAAACGGAACAGCCATTGACCGCATAGAGGTGTCCAGCTCTATGACAGAAAAGGATCTCCGATGGATCATCGCTATCAACTCCGCGGCCTATCGACAGGACCTCAATGCTATGAGCGCCGACCTTGTTCGGGATTTCTGCAGATCGAGCCTGTCGTATTCTCCGTCGCTTGGCTTTGCAGAAGGTGACGGAGTTGTGACGACCTTGAGAGTAGAAGTACGGCACCTTGATCCCGAGGACCTGATGGACGGACTTGCCTTTGATGAGGACGCCAGACAATGGGCAGGTGCGCTCTATGAGACCCTGGAGCAGAGCGATGCCATCAATAAGTACCGGACATACTTCGAGACGCATTGCCCCGATTACAGCGGCGACGGCTCGTATTCCGGTGATGTTCAGTATGGAACGGATCACGACAACACGATCGACATATCCGGCTTCATTGATCCAGGCACAAAGAACAATCTGGACCTTGCCGCCTATGCGATACAGGCGTGGGAAAACAACTGGGGCTATGTATGGGGTACCTATGGTAATGTTTTGACGCGCGCTCTTTTTGACTACAAAAAGCAGCAGTATCCGGACGGCGCAGGGAACTATGCCGAATTTATTGAAAGCCACTGGCTCGGCCGCCGCACAGCCGACTGTATCGGCCTTATCAAAGGGTATGGCTGGCTGGATACGGAAAGCATGACCATCGGCTATGCGACGAACGGAATGCCGGACTATGGCGCGGATCAGATGTATCAGGCGTGCAAAAATGCCGGGACGCGGAATACGGATTATGGAGACATATCCACCATGCCGGAGGTACCCGGACTTATGCTCTGGAAGAGCGGACACGCGGGCGTCTATATTGGCGGAGGCTACGCTATAGAAGCCATGGGGACGCGGAAGGGCGTCGTCAAAACCGAGGTGAGCGGCCGCGGCTGGCAGGGCTGGGGGAAGCTCCCCTATATAAACTATCTGGAGGAAAAGTGATGGCTGTTATAACACGTTTGCGCGCGATTCGCATGAAATATGGTATTTCGCTGCTAGAGCTTGAACGGCACAGCAGCTTCAGCAACCAATATCTGAGCGCGTTGGAGCTGGGAAGCTCCAAGCGTACCGCAAAGAGCGAAGAAGCCCTTAGCCGTGCGATGGCGGAGGTTGCCGGCGCACGAAAAGAGTCCCTTGCCGGACTTGAGCAAACGCTGCGGCGGTACCAGGGACGCCTTTTAGAAACCACAGAGGTGAGCGGCGATGAATTATGAAGTCTACCATATTCCCACCAACTTTACCGATGCGGGCCGCATCATGGGCCTCTTTGAACTCCGCAACCTCATAGAAGCGGTGATCCTGACGATACCGGTTTTGTACCTCTGCATCGCGTTTCTTCCTTTTAAGCTGACGACGAAGATCATTGTAACACTGATGGTCATTGTTCCTCTTGGCGGGTTCGGGCTCATCGGGATCAATGACGACAGCATGACGCGGTGGCTGGGATGCTGGTGGCGGTGGCGCAGAAGGCGCAGGATCATTCTTTTTCGTGGGGAGGTCAGAGTATGAATCTGAAAGAAATGATTTTTGGAGGAAATGTGAGGCCCGGAGGCGACAGCGGTGCATACCGTGACAGCATCCAGGCATGGATACCCATAAAAAATATTATGGGCGGGGTCGTCATCACGAAAGATGACCGCTTTGTGAAGATACTTGAGGTCCTGCCGGTCAATATCTACCTGAAGTCACCCAATGACCGGCAGAACATAATCTCTTCCTTTGCCGCCTACCTGAAGATCGCTCCGAACGGTCTACAGATGGTAGCCCGGACATTACCTGCCGATACGCAGGCGTACGTGGAGCAGATGCAGCGCTGCGCGGAACAGGAGGACAATGCAGCCTGTCGTGAAATGATCGAGGACAATATTCAGGAGATCGGCTATGGGATCGCAAGCGATGCCATGCGCCACCGGTTTTTTCTCGTGTTTCAATATGAAGCGGGGATGCGGGCTAAGCACAACACCGTCCGCTCTATAATTCAACGGCTTAACGAAGAGGCCGACACGGCACGGCGGTATCTCGATGCCTGCGAGGTGGAGGTGCTGGAACCCCGTTACAGCGATAATTTCGTGCTCACGCTGCTCTATGAGATATTGAGCAAGAAAACCAGTCAGCGTGTCCGTCTGCCGGATGGCGTGTTCGATATGACGACGGCGGTACATGGCATCTATAAAAGTGAGTGAACTGCCATTTGTCGCTCACTTTTATAGATGTTCAGGGAGACATTTATGCCTTGAACGCTGAGATGGTGATTCCGTATCTTCAAGATGCACCGCAAACGGTGCGGCGGCATAGTTTTTTCCAGATATTCAATGACAATTTCATAAATCAGCTTATGGCTCTGCATAGGAAACACTTTCATTTCATAAAATAACGTACACTGTTGACATAGTGTACGTTTTTAAGTAAAATGGAGGTGACAAAGGAGATGAATGCTATGTTGACCATGTCTGCAACCGAGGTTCGGAAGGATTGGAGTCGGGTTCTCGACTCTGTGACGCGCCGCCGCCCAGCCTTTATCAAACGCACACACGATAACGTGGTGCTTGCCTCAACGGAGTCTCTCTCGGCGATGCTCAGCTATGTTCGCTATGAAACGACTATCTTCCAGGAAGATGATGGCAGTATCACCCTTTCGCTCGACGCCCTTGACCTCGTGGTGAATGAGAAATCTCTTGAATCCGCAAAAAAATCTCTGGCAAATGATATTGAAGAATATGCGGAAGAATACTATGCCAACTACGAGAGATATTCGGTTTCACCCAATAGAAGGGCGCATCTTCCCTATGTAATGAAAGCATTGATTGCTGATAGCCCCAAAGAATTGGAGGATGCAATCGAATGCCACGCTGGAAAGAACTGAAACGCTACTGTGACAGGGATGGGTGGGAGTTGTACAAAGAGACAGACCACTACTTCTATCGTAAGATTTTGCCGGATGGGACGATCTTGAGAACAAAGGTTTCCAAGGGGAGCGGTGAGATCCACTCTCATATGTGGCAAGAAATCCTGAAAAAGCAGTTGCAAACAACACAGGAGCATTTCAACGAAATGATTTGAGCCATTTGCATTGCCGCCTTTTCGGATGCCGTATATTTGCGATACAAAGAACCGTCAAGCGGGTGTAGAATATGCGGACACAAAAACAGCCGCTGGCAAACATTGCTTTGCGTCAATGATTTGCCCATAATAATTGGCGAAGGAGTGATCGCTATGATAATCCGCTCAGCAATGGTCCTTCAGAATGATTATGATGGAATGGTAAAGCTCTCTACGGAGAAACAGGAACCTATCTATCTGACGAGAAACGGAGAAGGGGAAATGGTTTTCCTCCCCATTGAATTGTGGGAGAAGCGGCAGACCGAACTGGAATTGTTTGCTGAGATGCTTCGTAGGGAGCAGCGTAGAATGACCGGCGCAAAGACCTATACTGCGGAGGAAATGCGTTCGGATGCAAAGATAATGCTCCACAAGAGATGAAAAACAAAATATGCCTGCAAATGCGTCTTTCCGAAAGGAAGGGCGCATTTTGCTTCCAATCTGATAACTGTAACAGGATGTGATACGACAATGAAAAAGCAACTGCCCAATAAAAAAAGGACGGCGTTAAAGAAGACGCCTCCTGAACAACCACGGAAGAAAAAGACGAGTGAAGTTGAACGGCCTGACCAGCCGCTTTTGAAGCGCATGATCTTCGGCGAGGAAAAGCCGGATATTACGGAGCTGGAGGCAGGCTCCACAACCATTCTCGACATTCTTGCACCTGCTGCCGTGGACACCAAGAGCAAGGACTACATCATCGTCGATGGCGTGTACCATGCCTATCTTTACATCACGGGATATGGCTACACCACTACAGTCGGTTCCTGCTGGCTGGCCCCGTTGGTAGAGGCCGGCGAGGGTGTCAATCTGAATTTTCTTGTCGAACGGCAGCCGAAGGAGAAGATACTCTCCAAGATCGCGCAGACGACCATGGTAAACCGATCCCGTATGCGGGAGGTAGGCGATACCCGCCAGGACTATGAAGAGCTTGACAGCGCCATCAGCTCCGGCCTTTACCTCAAGGATGTGATGAACCGGCAGGGCGAGGACTTCTACTATATGCACACCCTCATCGAAGTCACAGCCTCCGATCCGGAGACACTGGAGCAGCGGATGACCGAGGTGGAAAAGCTTTGTGTATCTGTAGATATGATTGCACGCCGCTGCGACTATAAGAATGAACAGGCATTTTTATCCTCGCTTCCTATTCTGACACTTGATCCGGATATTGAACGTAAGGCACGCCGCAACGCACTGACCTCCGGTGTGGCTGCGGCGTTTCCCTTTGCCTCCTATGAGCTGAGCGACCACAACGGCATCTTTTTGGGGCTGAATCTCTACAACCGATCTCCGGTATTTCTCGATCCGTATGACGATTACAAGTATACCAACGGGAACTGGTGGATCGGTGGTTCCACCGGCGCGGGCAAGACGGTCACGCTCCAATGCCTCGGCGGTCGTCTCCGACAGCAGGGCAAGCGCGTTATCATCATCGCGCCGAAAAAGGGACATGAGTTCCGTCCGCTCTGCGAAAAGCAGGGTGGGCTGTACCTGCGGATGTCGCCCTCCTCCAAGGACTGTCCGAACCTGATGGCCATTCGCCGGAGATCTCTGGATTCCTACGCAAAGCTCAAGAATATCGCGGCCCGCGACGACTCGGTGTTGGCGGATAAGATCTCACAGCTTATTATCTGGTTCTCACTGAAGAAAAAGGATCTGAGTGAGGAAGATAAAAGCCGGCTTGACTCATCTCTGGTGGAGGTGTATGGGCGATACGGCATCACCTTTGAAAACAGCACCATCGTGGACGAGAAAGGCAGCTTTCGCACCATGCCGGTCATCGCGGACTGGTATGAGGTGCTTTCTCAAAATCCGGATACCCGTCATTTAGCGGTCGTCCTCTCCCGCTACGTTACCGGCTCTGCTGCGGCAATGGCGAGCCGAAACGATATTGATCTTGATAATAAGTACATTGTTCTCGACCTTTCTGGTATGCCGGATGATATGATCGCAGACGGCACCTTCTGGGCAACGAGTATTGCCTACGACCTCATTATGAACTGTGAAAGTGACCTGTCTGCTCTGCTGGCGGACGAGCTGTGGAGCCTTGTAGGGGCTACAGCTAATCCGCAGGCGGCAGGCTTTATTTTGGAGATGGTAAAGACGATCCGCGGCCTTGGCGGTATCGCGGTCACGAGCACGCAGGGAATGCAGGACCTCTTCGGGCTGGAGGGCGGCAGTTACGGCAAGGGTATTCTGGACGCCAGCCGCATCAAGCTCATCATGCAGATGGAAGAGCAGGAGGCGCGGCTTATACAGGACAAATTGAACCTTTCCGAAGATGAAGTGCGGCAGATCACCCGCTTTCGCCGCGGCGAGGGGCTGCTCTGCATCGGCTACAACCATGTGCCGGTGGCATTTCACACCACGGCCAAGGAGTATGAGGCGATCACCACATCGCCTACCGACCTGCGGGGAAAAAGAGCGGAGAGTTATGGCAATGAATGACATGAAGCGGGATCTTGCCCACATTCAAGAGTTGGTGGGGACCGCCTTCAACGTGACCGGCTCGCTGGTCGCATTGACCGATGGCGGACAGATGAATCCCAACAAACTGCAAAAAACACTGGAGCAGACCATGGACCAATTTGAGCGTTCCACGCTGGAGCTGCGGCGGCTCTGTGAACGGTATTCGCCGGGAGTTGGTGGTTTCGCCCACAAGCCGATGTTGCCCGCTGCGGATGTTGCTGGCAGCGTGGAGGAATTTGGCTATGGCTGGCTTCACCTTACGCTCTATACGCTCCTGCCGCACTGCCGGTATCAGACGCCAAGTTGGATGAACGACACCATTCGCCGCCTGCTGGATGGGTACGAAGCATGTGGAAAGAGCTTGCCGTTTTATTCCCACGCGCTGCTTGTGATCGACGAGCATACCAGTATCCAAGGCCGGCACATCTACGATCAGGACAATAAAGGGTGGAAGGCTGTGAGCAACGCCATCAAGGGGCGGATTATTCCGGACGATGACCAGCACACCCTTGCCGTAACGCTTTTGTCCACGAGGGCGAAGGGTGAAGAGTGCTGCCACATTACGCTGCTCCCCTTGGAGGATGCCCATGATTTTTTCTCCGCGCATTCCGGCGATTATGCCTCTGTAGATTTCTACTCAGGTCAATGGTGCTGAGCGTAAAGTGGGTGAAAAGTTGCAAAACCCGCGGCAGATGACAACCTCGTTTTAACCTCTTGGAGAGAGCGCTTCACCGCCGGTTGACCTGCCGAGGGCCTGCGACTCTAAAAGGGCTGATATGACTGACTTTTTAGAGGGTGAGGGATGCCTGAATTTTCACATTGACCTGTCTACTATGCGGGGGCGGCAGATTGCCCCCGCACGGCGGCTGAGAAAAACGCCGAAAAAGTTCTTGCGCCGGAAGCGGTGCAAGAGCTTTTTCGGCGTTCGCAGGAAACGGAGGGGAGGGCTTGGTTTGATTTTCAGCGTGCGGGATATTGATGTTCTGCGCTTGCTTTGTTGGTGTCAAAATATTAAGCCCTACGACTTGAATGACGTTTCCGCGGAGGAAGAACGAGAGAATTTGATGGCGCTGGGATTTATCAAAATACATGAACGGAGCAATACCTTACTCCTTACCAATAGGGGGCGAGCCTTTATTGAGGTGGCGCTCAACGGAATGATCCCGGGGCTGAGCATCTCTTACCACGATGCAGCCATTGAGCGGCGCCTTCGACTATCCGAACTGGTGCTGACTGCCTACTATGCAGGCGTCGATGTGTTTACGACATCGGTAGGTGGGGATGCTGGAAAGCCATCTCTTTTCATTACCTCGATCACGCGAAATCATGGGCAAAATCCATGGGGAAGCGCGAGGGCCTGTGCCATCGTCCATTTGGGAGAGATCTATTATGCCGCGCACTATGTCTGCCCGGGTATCGGGCGCATGGCGGTCAACGACGAGTTGGCTGCGCTTCATAACCACACAAACTTCGGAAAAGATACGCAGCGCGCCTTTCTCTTTGCCGGTGCAAGCTACGAGAGCATCCTTGAGGAACTGAAGGTGCGCGACGAAAAGAAAGACGGAAAACTGATCAGGTACAGTGAAGCCTACCGTGAGCTGCACTATCCGATCCACCTTCTCTCCTGCGACGAAACAGGCGCGCGGCAGCTTCAGATCATGGCGGTGCAGGGGTATAGGGAAAAACTCACACGGCTCATGCTGCGCTCGGCGTATCAGCCGCCGCCGGAGGATGCGCCCGCATGGGACGGGCTCTACAACGGCCGTCCCTTTGTGATCGGCGCGGATATGGACCTGCGGAGGATCGACGCTGCGATCAGAACGGCGAGACAGCGGAACTGCCTGCCGATCGCCCTCGCCGCATTGGACGGACAGGGCAGCGCGGTGCTGCTGCGGCGCTACGCCGATCCCGGCTATGCCACCGTTTATAAGGCTACGGACAGCGTGCTGACCGAGCTACTCGGCAGAACGCCATCGCTCTATGTTCCTCCGCACACACAATTCCTCACGAAGAAGGGAGATGTTATCAATGCCCCGCTTATCAAAGCTCTTGGAAAAGCTGGAGGACCGCGCGGCAAATAGATGGGGCCGCTGGTACGAACGGAACAAAGCACGCGTGCCGCTATACGCTGTGCTCGGTGGCCTTGGATGGTACTTTTATGGGATGCTGCTCAATTCACTGAAGCTGGGAAAGGAATCGGTATTCCACCTGACGGGCGAGGAGGTGGAGAGCATCTGGGTGCTGAACCCCTTCAAAAACCTCTTTGTTGTGCTTACGCCGTTTGGCCTTGGCGTTACTGCTGTGATTGTTCTCCTGATATGTCTTATTACAAAGAAGGGCTACAGCTGGTTTTCCGGCTATCATTTCACCCGAGATCCCCGAGGCTTTGATATCCTTCCCGACGGCACACACGGCACCTCCGGCTTTGCGACAAAGAAAGAGCTTGCGGCATATCTGGAGCTGGGAAGTGTCAAGGAGGTAACGGGGATGCTTCTCGGACGCATCAAAGAGCGCCCCGACGATCCCGATAAGTATTCTACCTATGTTGCCCACCGCATGAAGGCGGGAGCAAATAACAACATCCTCTGCATCGGCGCTCCCGGCTCCTATAAATCAAGAGGCTTTATTATCCCCTTCCTCATGGGGTGTGCGCAGAGAAGCGGCAGCGGCCATCCGGAGTCCGTGATCGTGACGGACCCGAAGGCCGAGCTTTTTGAAATGATGGCGCCGTACTTTCGGGAAAAGGGCTTTTATGTCAAAGCAGTCAATTTCCTCGATATGGCGCACTCGGACGGCTGGAACTGCCTTGCGGGACTGGATACCAACCCCGACCTTGTGACCACCGTAGCCAACACCATTATTCAGAATACCTCCGGCCCCAAGGAAGCCGACGATTTCTGGAGCCGTGCAGAGCTGAACCTTCTCATGGCGCTGATCCACTATGTCTGTAATAAAAAGGACGAGCGTGGAAACCTGCTTCCTTTGGAGCAGCGCAGCCTTGGCGATGTTTATAAGATTCTCGCCTATAAGAGCGTCAACGAGATCAACCGCACGCTGGCGGAGCTCCCACCGGAGCATCCGGCCAAGGGTCCCCACGGCCTCTTCCTAAAGGCGAGAGAAAACCTTTGGGGCAATATCATCATCGGACTTGGCAACCGCCTTGCAGTGTTCCAGAATCCGCTGGTCGATAAGATCACCCGCAACCATGATGTGGATCTCCTGCTGCCGGGGCAGCGGCCATGCGCCTACTTCGTGATCATCTCCGCACAGGACAGCGCCTACCGCTTTCTAAGCTCGCTCTTTTTTTCCCTGACCTTTCCGCAGCTATCCAACTACGCGCGACTTCACGGCGGGCGGCTTCCCGTACTGACGAACTTCTGCCTGGAGGAATACCTCAACATCGGCTATATGGAGGGCATCTCCGACGTTTTCAATTCCATCCGCGGCTTCAATATGTCCGTGCAGGTGGCGGTGCAGAGCCTGTCCCAATGGAAGGAAAAGTATCCGGGTATGGAGTGGGAGAACCAGCTCGGCTCCTTTGATATGACTCTCTACATGGGCTGCAACGACATGACCAGCGCCGAATACTTCGCCAAGAAGTGCGGCAAGGTCACGATCTCCGTCACCAACAATCAGTTTCCTCTGGCCCCACTCTTTTCTCCTGTGTATAGCACCACCCGTCCCTACTCGCAGACGCGGAGCAATACCCAGCGCGACCTCATCCAGCCGGACGAATTCCTGCGGTTGGAGGAGAGTAGGTGCATCGTGATGTTCAATCACCACAGACCCGCGCAGCTCTACAAGATCAGGCTGGAGGAGCTGCCGACATATCAGGAGCTGACCCGATGCAGCGTTTTTGACTATGTTCCGGCGTGGAAGCAGCAGGAGAACGAACGGCAGGCGTCCGAAAAGAATACGCATACACGGCAGGAAGATGCCGTGCCGCCTACAGCGCGGACCGCGACACAGTCCTCGGCGCAGGACATCATGCCGGATGAGGGACAGCCGTCGCCCTGTAAGCCGCCTTCCTATGGAGAGCAGACACCGTATGGTGAGCGGCCGGCTGCACGCCCGCATAAGGCGGCGTCCATGCCGCGGCAGACGTCTGGAGCGTCATGCATCTATGACTTTTCGGACATGAAAGGAGAAACCGCGCCGGATGACATCGGGCTTGTAGAGATGTCTCGGTCTGAGATCGCCGGGGGCGATGCTCCGGAGCTTGAGGAGCTGGACGACGATCCCAGCCGGATACCGCCCGGTCGGGGAATCTGACGAAGGAATGAGAGACTGGGACAAGGAAAAAGGAGACCGTCCGGCCTCATGGTGAGGCATGAGACGGGACCCATCACGGCTCCTGTCTCTCTTTGTATTCATATTCTTAGAGAAAAAAGGAGGAACCCACGATGAGGGCAGCGAAAATGACAGAGCGGCCATCCTTTCAGCTGATGGTCCAGACCGATGTGCAGAGCATCTACCACATGCAGATGCCACGCTGGCTATTTTCTGATCCCCGCTATTGCGAGATGGCCCTGGACGCCAAGGTGACCTACACCTTTCTCTTGAACCGCTTCCAGCTCTCGCGCAGGAACGGATGGGTCAACGAGCGCGGCGAGGTCTTCGTGATCTTTCCCCGTAAGGCCCTTGCCAAAGAGCTGCGGATCTGTGAGCAGCGCGTGACGGCGGCATTCAAAAAGCTCGTGGAGCTGGAGCTTGTGTGGGAAAAGCGCTGCGGCCGCGGCGACGCCAATCAAATCTATCTTGCCTATGTGACGCCGCAGGACGATCCTGCCTATACAAGCGCGCCTTTTACCGCGCCGGAAGAGGACCGCGGTTCAAGAACCGCCGATCCCGCGCCTCTTGATGGAGCTGGGGATGGTGCGTCCGCGCAAGAACCGCAGGATCTGCGTCCCAAGAGCCGCGAAATGTGCGATTGCAGAACCGCAGAGATCGAGGCCGCAGAACCGCAGAATAGGACGCCAAGTAAGAAAGAAAAAAGGGAAATAGATCGTAGTCAGATCAAAGTCAGTCCGTCTTGTTCCGCGCACGCGCGCGACGGACTGACGGACGAGGAAAGAGAAGAGGACTTTCTGGATATTTTGGACGAGTGCGAGCTTTCCTGTTTCCCGCTGGAAACGGCGCTGGTATTTGAAAACGCCATCGAGCGCCTTTATTACGCGGACAGCTACCGCATCGGGAACGCCACGCTGCCGCAGAGCCGCGTGCGGGCAAAGCTACGGCGGCTGGACGGCATGATCCTGCGGGAAGTGGAGCATAAGCTGCGTGAAAATCGAGAAGAAAACGTGAAGAACAGCACGGCCTACATCACGGCTGTGCTGTTCAACTGTATTGCCGAGGGTGAGGGCGATCTGCTGATCGACCCGTATCTCAATTCGCTTTCCTCTACGGCATGAAGGAGGAGACACCTATGCTGCTATCCGATCAACAAAAGTACATCATTTCCGTGCTCAAGCAGGTCAAGTATATACGTCTGCGGCAGCTTTACGCACTCACCGTCCGGCATTACCGGAAGGAGCGATTTGAGATCTCGCAGCACCGAATGGATGTTATGCTGCGCCAGCTTCGGACGGGGACAAACTTCGTGTACTTTCAGGAGGATGTGGTCTGCTACGGCAAGCGCGCGGTGGACGAGCGCTATCTGGAGGCCGTTGACGTCATGCTGGAGCTGACGTACTGCGAGCCGGAGTTCTTTTCCTGCGAACGGCTGGAGCCGCCCCGTCTGCTTCGCTTCACAGGGCAGACCGGGAAGCTGTCCTTTCTCCACACAGTCGCGTGGATGGATACCCCGTATCGCATTATGGCGATACAGCGCATGAAGGGGGAGAGACTTATCTGGATCTCGGACCGGTCGAACGGTTACGGCATCGAGCTTCCCCGTCACCATATTCTTGCCGTCCGTCAGGAGGATGGCACTCATCGCTTTTTTGGCTCGCAGGAGCCAGAAAAAATATAATGCCAGGAGGATATGAGTATGGCAAGAAAAAAGATCACCCCGGAAGAGGAAGCCCCTAAGACCGTCGCGCCCGAAGAGGCTACAGCGGCAGATGTCGGCAGCATGACGCAAAATGACCTTCCGCCCGGCGAAAGCGGGACGGCAGAGGACTGCGGTGCGGAAGTTGTTCCTGCGACGGAGCCGGCCAAGGATGCCGGCGGCGCAGGCGTGGGCGACAGCCCGCCAAAGGAGAGCGGGGAAGAAGCCCTTGCAGAGACTGCCTCGGCGGAAATGCCTGCAGCAGAAATTCCTGCCGAGGAGGAAGTGACTGCGGTGGAAGAAGATACGGCCCGGCCTAAACCGGTTGATGCGGTCTCCGCTGCGGTGGAGAGCGTGTTGGACGCTCGCAGCGAAGATATAGCAGACCTTGCGGCTGGAGGAAGTGTCAGCGGCGTGGACATCACACCTGGAAATAGTCCGGAAATACATGAAGCGCACGAGGCCACATCGGAATCGCCGGAGTACAGCATAGATCTTTCCGAAGAGCCTGAGCCTGTGCCGCCAAAGGATGCAGCCCCTTCCGACGCCGAGGAGGACGACTGGGGATTCCGGGAGCCGCGCAGGGAGGTGACAGGGGAGGAGGTACCTGCTCTGCCCGTGCCTCCCGTACTGCCTGCGCCGCCTGTGCCGGTCAAGCAGCCAAAGGCAGCGGTAAAGAGCGACAGGCAGTTTTTCTTTGAGCTGAAATTCAATGAGCTCGACCGTGGTCTGACGCCGGAGGAACGGCAGGAGTGGAACTCCATCTACGCCTCCTACCGCGGCCGCAGCGCCCTTGCCGGTACGATTATCGGTGTGGATCCGCGTTCCATTTATGTCTGGAACCCGCGGACGGAGAAGAAGGAAAAGCTCACCATGTACTGTGCCATCGTGGTCCCCTACCGCGTGCGTATCATGATCCCCGAAACGGAGATGTGGGAAGAGGGTGAAGAACGACCTGATTACGTGCTGCAAAATATGGTCGGCGCAAAGATCGACTTCATTATCATCAAGGTCGAGCGTGAGGCGGGCTTCGCCGTTGGCTCCCGTCGCCTTGCGAGCCGTAGCCAGCGGTACTTCTTCGCCCACCGTGAGGACCTGCATAGCATTGGAGCGCGTGTGAAATGCCAGCTTATGGCGGTGGGTCCCCGGCGCTGCCTTGCAGAGTGCTACGGCCATGACATTGACCTTACCCAGCGCGAGATAAGCTATACGGCAATTCCCGACCTGCGCAACAAATACCACGCGGGCGTGGAGCTCGATTGCATCGTCAAGGTCTATGATCCTGAGAAGGATGAACTGATTATTTCCGTTAAGGAGATAGAGACCAATCCCTTCCTTGGAGCAGAGCTGCGCCATCCGGTAGGGTGTCGCCGTCTCGCAGTCATTTCCGGTAAGTATGGTGGCGGTGTGTTCTGCAACCTGCCCGATGGCGTGGTCTGTATGTGTAACTACTCCTACCAGCATGAGGACTCCGATTTCATGGTGGGCGAGAACGTAATGCTGGTCGTCCAGCGTTATGATGATGAAAAGCTACAGGTGTTCGGAAAGATTATGAGCAAGTGGTAACAAAAGGCCCATGTGTAGGTCGCCCATTGGAGCGCTTTAAGCCTGGTTCATAGATTTCGACCGCAGCCAGATTGCGGCTTGGGAGGAGTTGATGTGTTGTACTATGTCAGTGGAGGTGCGGCGGCGCTGACCTGCAGCCTGCTATTTGCCTGAAACAGTATTTGATGGTTTGCAACAAAATGTCGGCTATGTTACGAGATTATTACAAAGTGAGGTTTCCTCTTGAAAAAATTTTTTTAGTAGTGTACGATGAGCCTGCAAATGAAGGTGGGCAGGATATGTTCCCGGTTCAGTTACGGGAACGGCATGCCACGGTAAGTGGATCGAGAAATATCTGAAACATCCGAGTTTGCAAATACAATCCGCTTATATGGGGATATGGCATCCTCGGAAGCGGAAATTTCAGAAAGGAGAGTAACATTATATGAAAAAGTTACTCGCTCTGGTGCTGGCGCTGGTCATGTCCATGTCCCTCGTCACCATCAGCAACGCAGCTTTCAAAGATGCCGACAAGATCGACTACGATGAAGCTGTGGAAGTCATGAACGCCGTCGGCGTTCTCGTTGGCGATGAGAAGGGCAACTTCAACGCCAAGGAAAACCTGACCCGCGCGCAGGCTGCTAAGATCATCAGCTACCTGCTGCTCGGCAACAAGACCGCTGAGGCGCTTGCCGGCTCTGGCAAGTTTACCGACGTGGCCAAGACCAGCTGGTTCGCCGGCTTCGTCGATTACTGCGCCTCCACTGGCGTCGTCAACGGCGTGGGCGACGGCAAGTTCGACCCCAACGGTCAGCTGACCGGCTATCAGTTCGCCAAGATGCTCCTCGTCGCGCTCGGCTATGATGCCAAGATCGAGGGCTTCACCGGCGCCGACTGGCAGATCAACGTCTCCAAGCGCGCTGACCAGGCCAATCTGTTCGACAGCCTCGACATCAGCGGCAACGCTGCCCTCACCCGTGAGCAGGCTGCCCAGATGTGCCTGAACACCCTCAAGAGCCCCCTGGTCGAGTACAGCAACAAGGGCGGCAACCTGACCATCAATGGTGCGACCATCAATATCGGCGCCTCCAACGCGGAGTATAAGACCTCCTCCACCAAGCTCGCCGATCAGACCATCTATGCCAACAAGCTCAACAGCTCCGCCGGTGAGTACATCGTCGAGTTCGCCGAGCAGTACTATTCCGATCTGGTCCTCAAGTCTGGCGAGGCCGACGACTTCGGTCGTCCCGCTCACACCTGGCTGCTCAACAACCAGAAGGTTGGCACCTATGCCGAGGACGTTGATTATGAGTACACCACTGCCGTGACTGGCAAGGCGCTCTATGAGGCTCTTGGCAAGAACACCGTTGAGACTTATGACTTCTCCGTGTTCGTTGACGGCGCTGAGAAGGATGCCATCGCCAAGGAAATCGCCAAGAACAACAAGGCTGATCTCGCCTCCACCGGCAATGGCGTTCTGACCCAGGTCTTTGTTGACAATGACAAGGAGACTGTCATCATCAGCATGGTCAACACCTACCTGGCCAAGGCCTCCGCTGACTACAACTCCAAGAAGGATTCCGTCTCCCTGAAGATTTACTTCACGGATGATGGCACCACCAAGACCGTTGACGGCGAGGATCTCGCGATCTCCGACATCAAGGACGGCGACTTCCTTCTCGTTACCTATTCCTACATGACCGGCGTGAACAAGGTCGAGTCCATTGCCAAGCCCGAGGCCATTGAGGACAGCGCCATCGACGCATTCAAGTCCGGCAAGGGCGGTAACATCACCGTCGGCGGCACCAAGTACGGGTACAACAAGGCTGCCAAGTACGATGCTGACGTCCTCGAGGATTACACCACCAGCACCGGCTCCACCAACCTCAAGGACATCACCTACAATCTGTACCTCGACCAGTATGGCTATGTCATCGGCGTTGAGGAAGTGGATGCGGTCGACACCTATGTCTTCATCACCGGCATTGACTTCAGCTACAGCAGCTTGGCCACCAAGAACGTGACCGCGAACGCCATCTTCACCGACGGCACGAGCAAGGTCATCGACGTCAAGAACGATGACACCATCAAGGCTCTGAATCTCACCACTAATGCGGCGATGGCCACCGTCAACCAGTGGTTCACCTACACCGTGAACAGCTCCGACGTCTACACGCTCGGCGAGATCTCCGACACCATGCAGTCCAACAAGAATGCTACCGGCTACACCAAGATCGCTCAGGGCACTGTTGGCGCTGCGACTGTCAATGGTAACACCACGACCAGAACCGAGATCAACAAGAAGAACATCTCCCTGGCCACCAAGAACGGCAGCTCCTTCAACTATGCTTACGGCAACGACGCTACCGTTTACCTGTCCGCCAATGTGGATAAGGTCCGCGTTGATTCCACCACCACCAAGGTCGTCATCAAGGACATTGATTCCGTGACCACCGGCGTGAAGAACGTCGACATCAGCACCATGACCCAGGCTGAGATGGTCGCCGATGCCAAGGCGTCTACCGGCGATGCTGATCTGCTTAAGGGCGTTTACTTCCTCTACAAGGACAACGGTTACATCATCGCGGCTGTCGTTCTCGGCGAGGATGAAGGCACCAGCAAGAACCTTGTTTATGTCACCAGCAGCAAGATCGCCAGCGAGTCTTATAACAAGACCACCGGCAAGTGGACCTGGACCCGTGAGGTCGCTTACAACGGCGAGTTCGTCACCCTGACCGAGACCAATGACGAAGGCGTCAGCGAGATCAAGGATATGACCCAGTACGCTTGGTACGAGGTCAAGTACAATGCCGACGGCAATGTCGTCTCCGCTGAAAAGGCCAGCGATGCTAAGGCGAGCTGGACCAAGACCGCGTATGTTGATGAGGTTGTTACCAATTCTAACCCGACTCTCATCAATGCCATTCGCAGCAGTGCCTATGATGTCGTCCTCTATGAGGGCAAGACTCTGACCAAGGCTCCCAGCCTGAAGGGCAGCACGCTGTTCTTCGACGGCATGACCGACACCGGTATCGTTGTTGCTGACGACGTCAAGTATGTCTATACGCAGACCGTTGATAACAAGGAGACCACCACCTGCGAGTCCGGCTTCGGCAGCCTCAAGACCGCTCTGGATGAGCTGAACACTACCATCAGCTACAAGTGCAGCGCCGTTATCGAGAATGGTATCGCCACCGTCGTTACCGTCTATGACGCAACCAAGGCTGGCTATACTCCGGTCAATCCCAGCAAGGGCGACTACACCTTCAAGGCTGTGAACGCGAGCGTTGAGACCAATGGCCAGATCAAGGTCGCTGTCACTCTGCCCGACGAAGTGAGCGGTTGGAAGATGTACGGCGTGAACACTGTCGAGTACACCGTTACCACCGGCAGCAAGGTCTTCACCTTTACCAAGACTGTTGGTACCAAGGACGCAGAGACTGCTCTCTCCGTTCCTGACTACACGCTCCCCGGCCTGACCGTGAAGAATGGCTCTGACATCTCTGTCTCTGTCAAGTTTGCGTTCAATGGTGTGAACAACGATTCCTACACCATCACCGGCGAGGGCTACATCCTCTAATCTTTGATTAGAAGATTCAGCTGATAGCGAAAAGAGAAGGCCCCCCTCGGGGGCCTTCTCTTTTTATTCAGTTTTCCGCGTCCAGCAGCGCAATGACCTGATGCGTGAAGCCGGTGTAGTTCAAGGGGCAGTTGGCGTCACCGTTTGACCACGTTGCGCTGCGGTCAGCCCAGGTAACAGCAACGCTTGCGTTGCCTCCAAGCAGCGGTGCGCTCGACTGACCACGCCATGCAAACATATTTTTATTGTTACGTCCGCAAACCATGACGACGATTGGCTTATGCGGAAAGGTCATGGTTGTGCTCTGCACGTCGTAGTTGCCGGTGTAGCTGGTGCAGTAAATTTTGCAGTTGCCGCAGAGGGCGACGGCGGCGGACGCCGCCGCGGCCGTGTCGGCGTTGGCCTTCAGGGCCGCGTCGATCTTGGCGTTGTCGGCGTTGAAGTCGTCCATCATCACGCGGTCGGACTTCGCCCATTGGTTGAGCTGGTAGTTGGTGGTATAGTTGCTTGCCATAAAATTTCCTCCATAAGTTATTTGCCAAAGTCGGCACTTTAAGAAAAATGCTTTCTACTGTGAGTGTTCTGGTAGGCATCTGTTGCACGATTTTGTGCGGCGATTGCAAAAACCTTTGAAAGAGTTGGAATACATATTAGGCCTTACATGGATGTTTACCTTGTATTTTTCTGAAAAAAGCGATAAACTGAGTTTGTAGTTCTTTCATGCGGAGGTACTCGTGGATTACTTGAGAGATGACGAGGGTCAAGTGAAGAAGAGCGGAGAGTGGATAGCGCTCGATCCGGCAACGAAGGAAAATTTAGAGGATCTGCTTGCAAAAAATCCGTGCAGTATTGCAGGGCTTGTTCTTCGCCTGGCATGGCGTGCAGGACTGCTGCGTAATGAGATTCAGAGCCTTCAGTGGGATCAGGTGGACTTTGATAAGAAGCAGCTACACCTTCCGAATCGGGATATTCCGATCTGCGAAGACCTTGACCGTTGCCTGGCGCAATGGAAAACGCTCTATGGCGAATACGGTCCTTACGTTGCAGTGAGTGAAAAATTTCACCGACCGCTCACACCGGAGTCGATCTCAAACCTTGTCCGTATTACGTTGCGAAATGCTGGTATTGCGAATGTACGCTTAGCCGATCTTCACTACAATTACAATTTAGAACAAATCGCCGGACACGGCTGGCAGCAAGCATTACGAACGACAGGACTAAGCAGGGATTCCTTTTGGAAGCAAAGGTATAAAGTCGCTCGCGTGGAGGATGCCGCAAGAAGCATAGAAAACCATTCACTTCCGAACGACGAGACGTGTGATCGAGAGCGGCTGCAAAAAATATTGGAGGACAATCGCTCCACACCTGCAGGCGTTGCACTTTTGCTTGCTTATTCAGCCGGGTTGCAATACAAAGAGATTGCTGCCCTAACATGGCAGCAGGTAGATTTGGAGCACAGTATGCTCCATCTGGAAGATCGGGATGTGGCCATAAACGACGAGGTTACACATCTGCTGCGCGAATGTAGTGAGCGGCGTGGGTGTGAGGACGCAGCACAGGTGATTCTCTCTCCTCAAGCGCGCAAGCCGATACCGTTAGAGAGGCTTTGCAAATTAACACGGGAATTGCTGGTTCAGGGAGGCATGGATAATATGCTTCCCAAGGCTCTCCGCGAGGAAAATGAGCGCCAAATGAAGGAAGACCTTAAGCGAAGGATACTTTTGTACATTGCACAACATGATGGCATCACATCTGAACAATGCTCCGATATTTTTGATATTACAAAGCAAAATGCACAGGCCTGTTTAAATGAATTGCTTTCTGAAAAGAAAGTAGAACGAGACCGAGGCTTTTATCTCCCCATCGGTAAAGGTACGATTGCTCAGCAGCGCAAATTGTTGATCAAAGACTACATCGCAAAGCACGATACATGTACTGCAAATGAAATCTCAGAAGCGCTTGGTATGAGCTCCCGCATGATACAGAGAGCAATTAAGCCGATGATTGAGCAAGGTGAGATCATAGGATGTGCTGACAAGAGTCGAAGCGGCTTTCCATTTCGATATTCCATCACGGATGCAAATAATTAACAGGCAAAAGCTCATTGAGCCAAAAGATGTCTACCAAAGGCTACCTGCGAATCCCTTGATTTGCAAGGAAAAGTCAAGCGTTGCTGTTCTCACCCGTCCACCAAATGGCTACCACTTCATTTATAAAAAAATGCCACAATGCCTTTTATATCAAGGCGTTGTGGTATTTTCTTTGCTGCTGCTTCGAGGATATGGCATCCCCATGCGCGGAAATTTCAGAAAGGAGAGTAACATTATATGAAAAAGTTACTCGCTCTGGTGCTGGCGCTGGTCATGTCCATGTCCCTCGTCACCATCAGCAACGCAGCTTTCAA
>CEAH01025026.1_pt1 | contig 149381 bp, 179 predicted proteins | sample 557571 | NCBI WGS metagenome assembly CEAH01 (sample SAMEA3182092, study PRJEB8094) | gut metagenome | biome: human; feature: gut; material: Stool; isolation source: human stools | place: Canada | collected 2013-11-25
ATGTTAGAGTACGGACCGGATCGGTATAATATCGTAATGGTCTTTTGCTTTTCTTTATTGGCTTTGATTATAGGCTTAAATATCTATCTTGATAGGAGGAGCAGACGGTAGGGCGTGTGCTGAAGACTCTCTATTCTCTCTATGGAATGATATTATCTCCAAACACCCCACACTTCATGCCAGAGTATAAGCTTGTGGCGCTCTCCGTATGCCGGTAGCGAGGTGTGAGAGCGTAGGTTCTATGCGGGAAGCCGGAGGATTAGCCGGGGTTGGAGAGGGGGAGAGGGATGGCACTCTCTTCCAACAAAATTCAATAGATCAGAGCTTTAAAACAGCATTTTGTAGTTTCTTCCAACAAAATTCAATAGATCAGAGCTTTAAAACAGCATAATGTAGGATTTTCCAACAAAATTAAGACTTACAGCGTTTTTAAAACAGTATTCTGTAGGTAAGAGTTAAGGACTGCATTATGTGAGTATTTTTTTCAATCGGAATGTATAACAATTAAAACATAAACAACATGAACGTATATGACTTTGCGCCTGACTTAGATTTGAGTAAGGAGGGAGAAGGTTCTATTTTTGGAGTGAAAGGAATAGAAGGTAGTGATGGTATAGTATATGCTAAGGTAGTTAGCTGTGCAGAAGTTAAGGATTACAGTTGTGATAGGTGTATTTTTTATGATTGTTATAAGGATAAATGTTTGTTATCGCGTAGTGATAGTTGTATAGATAGAGACTGGTGTTGTAGGTACGAACAGGCTGCCATAGAGGGGGAGTAGGCGGCGCCTTGGGCTAAGGCCTGCGGTTGTAGGTGGAACGTAGGTCGGAGCAGAGCCAGGACAGTTTATTGTGGAACGTAAAAAGAAAAAAGATGGAAAGGACAATACATTATATTTGGATAAATTGGGTATCTTCTACAGGTTCGGAAAGTAGTAGGCTAATAAGCAACAGGTCTATGCCGGTATCAGATGCCAAAGAGATGATATTAAGAACGAGTGCTAAAGAATTGCTTAAATACAGACCGAGTTGGTTAAAGGACTGTGTTCGTATTAGTGTAAGCACACAGAATATTACGACCGGAGAGGTCCTATATAGAAGAACTATAAACATAAAGAAGAAGGAGGAGATAGCGATATGAAAAAGGCATTTAAGATATTTTCTATTATGTTTGTCATAGAAATAGTGCTGATAGCTATTTTAGATGCTATGGCGTAAGTGAGAAAAATTTCTTCATTAATTTTCTTATGCTTTAGACAGAATGCTCCCGTCTGCGAAGATCGGAGCATTTGCTTTATGGGATTCATGGTGCGGTAGGCTGGTTCGATTCCGGCGATCTCACACAACATTAAAATAGGGAAGAACATGTTAAAAGAAGAATTTGAAGAACTGATTAAAAGGGAGGTAAACGAAAATCAGTATAAAAACATAGAAACGGCATACGAGGCTTTGCCGGAGTATATGGATAAGATGTATTTAGCAAGTGCTATTTCAAATGATATTGGGAAAGCTATTAATGTCTTATCGTTTTTAGGATCGTATATAAGCGAGTTAATGGGTTCGATAATAATCGAAAGGCAAAAGGTGGAATCATGTGCCTATGATTTAATAAATAAATCGCATGAGGAGGATGACTTGAAAGCAAGAGAGATTGCCGTGCGATTAATAGGAGAGAGGGAAACAGTGGCATACACAGTAAAAGAAGGGCTGCCATTGTGGGAACAAGATAAAAAGTTTATAATAGAATTAATGAAGGAGGAAAGAAAATGAAAGATGGTATTACATTACATCCAGAACACGGATTGAATCCGTCTATAGAAGTCTGCATGATATGTGGCGAAGAGATGGGGATTGCTTTATTAGGGAATAACATCAAAGGGCAGGCGCCGCATCATATATGCACGGGAGAAATATGTGACAATTGCAAAAAGATAATAGATGACGGAGGTTGTTTTATTATCGAAGTCGAGGATGGATCAGATCAAAAGAATCCGTATCGTACAGGGAGATATTGCGCGATAAAGAAAGAAGCAGCAAAGAAAATACTTGGACAGGAACATAGTGTTGTGTACATGGAAAAGTCTGCATACAGTCAAATAATACCATAAAAATAAAGAAGGATATGTTTACAAAAGAAGAGCGATTATTCATATGGAAAAAGGTATATGAGATGATTGATAGGTTAGAGGATGGGGAATACATATGTGTTGCGTTAAGAAATGTAGTGTTTATGTATCTCAAAACACATAAAAATATATATGAGTTTCGTTCAGACGAAATGGTGAGAATATATTTCCCGGAATTGGAGGAGAAGATAAGTATGGCCACAGAACCAGAGGAAACAAGAACGTTTTATGGGTGGTTTGGTTGTCTTAGTCCAGAAACGAAGGAGGTGAGGCTGAATATTGTGAAAGATATTATAAAAGAATTAGAATAGTATTTTTGTTAATCTATTTTATTCATCAAATTAAGTTTTGGGTTTTGGCATGTCGGTTCGTGAGGATAGACATGCCTATTTCTGTATCATAGAGGGATGACGCGGCGTGCCGGTGCGTATGTGCCGGTCCTGGTTCGATTCTGGGCATCTCACAAACAATAAAACATAATTATATGGAAGTAATAACATTCGGTCCGAACATGGATTTGTCTTCTAAAGAAGCAGGGGATGTATTTAGATTAAAATTGTATGGCATAGAGTATGAGGTCAAAGTAGTTAGTGACGACGAAGAGCCTGTTATGTTCTGCAAAGATTGTATATTTTTTAACAACACAGGACGGTGTTCACTCTCAGAATCGCAAGACTGGTGCTTAAAAAAGCAAGTTGTTTACTGTAAAATAAGACATGATGGGGGAATTTAATGCGAAAGACGCCAATTTCTTATGGCGTCAAATGGGTAAGATTGACGGGGTGATAGAAACTCTGAACCGTACCGGAGGAGAAATGCCGACAATTATAGCCGGAGTGCTAAAAAGAATAAGAGACGATATAGATAAGTTTGTAGATAATAAAACGAAAGATTATGAGAATATACAAGAATGATATTATAAAGGCGTCAGCAATAAGCACCGGAGCCGACAGAGGTGTGTTGCTGTGTTCAATAACAGATTCAGGCTTTACGTCTATAGCGGGCGTAATATCGGCTGTTAAGGATAGGTTACCAAACGAAGATCACAAGAAGATGGTTTTTGAAATCTTGAATGATACGAAAAAAGAGTACGGAAGATATAATAATTGCGGAACAAAAGTATTGTAATAAAGATTAAAAAACAATATGTTTATGTAATGTTAGTTTTTTCATTTTTATTGAAAGGAGCGCCGGCCTGTGAAGGTATGCGCTCTTTGTATTTATATAATGCATAAAACAATAATAAGATGACAGATAATAACATAGATGTGAATATCGTACCTATAAAGAATGGTGCGAAACGTGTTGTGGTATCATATTACCATTATTCACGCAAGGACAAAAATCACATGAGTTCCCAAACGGATTACGTGTGGGAAACAAAGAATGAAGAAATGTTTAAATACTTTGAGGCCAGGAGGACAAAAGTATTTTATAGTCAGATTCGTGCCATGTGTAGATTCTATGGCACGAAAAATGTACGTAAATACAAAAAGCTGTGATATTAAAAACGACAACCAACGAGTTTTGTTTCATTAACGTAAGTTTCTATGAAACAATAGCGGATCCTCGCTATTTCTTTGAACAAGATTATGAAGAGATGCCGGAATATGAGGAGGAATTAGATTTTGATTTTGATTCTTATTGCAATAAGTTTATTCCTTTTGTACAGGAATGGGCGGATAAGGTGGGCGAACGCCTTTATGAATATGGTGTGAATAACATAAAGGTAATATCGGTCGGACATCCAAAAGATCGCAATTATGGTACTGATTGGATGGATGTAAGGATAGAGTTTTGTGATGAATGGAGGCAAAAGATGTTATCTAACATTGGTAAGATTATTAATGATGATAAATGCAAGAAGTATGCGGAGGCTAATTATCGGTCGGTATCAGGATACATCTTTTTAGGGCCTGAAGATTTAAAGGAATTTGAAAAGAAAATAATAGAAAGAAAGTCGGATTCTGGATATGATGTAACAATATTATTAAATATGTATCTAACTTTGGCTTTTGTAAAAGAATTTGGATTTAAAGCCGGAGAAGCGTGGAGTGAAATAACAGAATATGCTTACGGATGTTTGTCGTATTCCGATTTTGCAACAACAGAGATGCTTATACCAGAAGGTTCGGAGCATTTATTCAAAGACATTTACACGGCAAAGGCCGACAAATTATATCATCATGTCCTGGATAAATTCGGATGGGCGTGGCGTGATCCGAAATATAAGTCAGAAACAGAATTATGCGCGATGCTAAAGTGGGCAAAAGAAAAAGGCTTGACCATTGAAGAGTTAAGTATTTAATTGTTAAACATAAGGCAGTAGTGGTGCGTGAGTATAGGTGCTGCCGTTAAAATATTTTATAAGATGAAAAAAGAAGAGATTCAAACTATTTTATACACAATCAAAGAAGGAGACAGTATTAAAATCAAAGTACAAGACAAAAGTGAAGAGATAAGACTGCGGGATCATGTAAGAAGAACGCAGAAATACGGATACAGGTTTTGTTTGTCTCATTTGCATGATGGAATTTTCTATCTGGAGAAGTTGGAAGAAGGGGATAAGGATAAATACTATAGAGTAATAAACAGAGGAAATGGAAAGACCGGAGTATAATAAGCTACGCAAAATGGCTAAGACTACCCCAGGTCTGATAGTGGACGAGGCGCAAAACATGATGCGTGTATCGCTATACGATAATGGGGAACTTAAGAAGGTGGTAGTAGTAATGAAATGCGATTCTTTTTTACAGTCAAAAAGTAACATAGAAAAGATAATGTTATTATCATCTTCCATAGAAGATAGAAAAAACAAAGAAAAAAATAAAACAAAATCAGAAAATGAACAGAATAACAAAAATAAGAGAAGAAATAGGAGGAAAACAGGTTGATTTGACCTTTTACAGGCGCTTTTGCAGCCTTATCGAAGATGATAGAAAGATAATACTAAGGGCGATAAAAAACGGTCGTAAGAAGGGCGTAATTGGAGCCATTCAGCCTGGGAGACATGATAGAATTTGGACCACATGGTCTATTGCTTTTGATGATTTGAAGGTAGGGGATACGGTAGAGTTCAGTACATCTGGAAAATACAATCCCGGATTTCATGCTACGGAAAAGTATGTAGGGTGTGTAGAATGGATAAAAGGATCGGAATGTGCGATAAAAACCGGCAATGGAATGGCGGTAGTATTAATTAAACACATAGAAAGGGTAGTAAAATGATGGGGTTGAGAGAATTTGTAGAACTTTTTGACAAGAATGAAGTAAAGAATTTGTTTAATGCATTGTCTTCATGTATAGAATACGTAAGGATAGATTTGCATGTATTTAATATAGGTGCTCATGTTGCGTGTCTGTACAGTAATGATCCTGAATTGCTTTCACAGGCAGAAGGTTGTAATGTGAATATGATAATAGAGGTACCCTACTTGTTTGAAGCATTTATGGAATACGCTTCACCGGAACTGAAAGCTTATTATGATGAACTAACAAAAGAAGTATGAAAGAGGAAGTAGAACGGATAAAGAAGTTGGTTGGCATAGATCATAACAGATGGGAGCAACCTTGTACATGTGATAAATGCAAGAATATGTGTAAGGTTTCTTGTATTGGTACGCCAAAAGACATAGAAGCTATCATAGATGCAGGATATGCTGACAGGCTAAAAGAGACAATGTGGATGGTGGGGTATCTTGCAGTGAAAGAAAAACCAATAGCGATGATCCAGCCAACAGAAAAAGACGGGTGGTGCGCATTCCGCCAGCCGGACGGTCTCTGCGAGCTGCATGACCGCGGACTAAAGCCGACTGAAGGAGTTCTGGCTTCTTGCAAGGTGGTTGAAGAAGACGATATTCCAACATACGAGACATCCGTAGTTAGAGCGGTAGCCCACGAGTGGGTTAAGGTAGAGAACTTCGCAACTATAATGAGGGTCGTTTTTAAATACTTGCATTACAATGAACGTAGAGAACAAGATAAATAAGATAGCTAAGATCTTAAAAGAAAAAGGATTTATTGTGTATAAGAAAGGCGGAAAGGAACCAGGTGTGTTTTACGCCAAAGAAGGTGACAGCCGGATAGGATTCGTTTATCCCAACAACGGATATATATACGACAGGATAAAGATGTGGTCTTTTTCAAGGATATATAAACCACATAAGAAAACCGGATCTTCGTGTTTAATGTGTGTCAGCGACGAATTTACTATAGAAAATGCGATTAAGAACATAGGGGATAGACTGTGGGTAAATTATATAAAAGATGGTAACGGAAAACGACCAGAAGAATATAAAAATATAAGAGAATTTGTTGGTAGCTTCACTAAATTCTACAACTCTGTAGAATTAGTTGAGGTTAAGTAGTTTTCCATGTAAGTTAGTTACCGGCACTGGTCTGCGAAGATAGGTGCCGTTTTTTTATTCAAGAAAGGAGGACAAAGATGGAGAAAAGAGACAAGAAGATACCTTATGAGGTAGTCATACAGGAAAGAAAAAGGGTGGATTTATACGGTAACATAGTGTATTATATCCATTGGTTTGATAAATATGGGTACAATATCACAAAAGAATGGAAATTTTGGAGCAAGGGCCCGAAAAAGAAATACGATAGAGTTAATCGTTATCTAACGGATAGTTGGCTGAAGGAATACTGTGGGAATAACAATTTAAAGATAAGTAGAATAAAGGAATGAAAACGATAAAAGTAGACAAAGTGATATTATATTACATGGATCGGGTAGACCCTGACGGGAACTTATACCGGTTCTATGTGTATAAAGGAATGGCATCTGAAATAGAATACTTTTGCACTGAAGAGGCAGGTAATATGACCATACCAATCGGAGAAGGAGAGTATGTCAAGATCGTACCAAAAGAAATAGAGAAAATACCGGTAAGGGGATATAGGAAGCTTGCTGGAATATGGAATTGTGAAACATGTAACGGGAAGGGATGGCATAGGCTTTTTAATTATTTCAAATACAAGCCAGACATATGTTATATTAAAAACATAGGGCGTGATAAAAATGGAAACACAAGATATGAAGTATCATTATTTAATGCCACTATGAATGTGACAAGGTATTTTAATCTGTGGAGAATGAAGCCAGGGATGCATGCTATGATAACAAACGAGTACGGAGTCTTGGATATTATAAAAGAAAAATTCGATAACATAAATATAGTGGAATATAGTGGAATATGGATATAAATAAAAAGAGTAGAAAAGATTATGAGAAGTTTCTTAACTCAATATCTCCAGATAGAGACGATGAGGCATGGATCATTGGAGGAAAGAACAGGTATTGCGGTAGAGAGAATTATGGCACTATGATCAAAAGGTATGATCCTATTGGTTTTAATGTAGGATACAGGGAGTGGGTAGAACAGCCAGAGTAAGGCGGCGCCCGTCCTGCCATGAGGCCAGCCTAGCTGTTCGTGGCCAGGGCCATACATTAATCAGATAGTGAACGGCGAAAACAATACATAAAATGGGAAACGAATTAAAACTTAACAGCGCAGAAGAAGCAGAAGTAATTTTAAGAAATGGTGGCTGATTATAAAGGTCGCATATATGAATATTACGAGTTCAAGAGAGAGGTCATTGATAAGATAAGATAATTATATACCTAAAATAATAGTTTATGACATTCAAAGAATTTATGAAAGAAGTGGGCTATAACCTACTGACTACCTTTTGGGAAGATTTTAGTATAGCCGACAAGTATGGTATAGTAGGTGTCAAAGATACCTACAGACGTGCGTTTAGCGAATGGAAAGACGATTATAAGTTCTTCACGGAATTAACGCTCGTATTGAATCATAAAATCTGGCAGCATTATGAAAGCAATCGTGAACTGGCTGCATTGTATGACCGGTTGTGGCGAGAAGCTGACGAGTATGCCATGAGCAACTTTAAGGGAGAAGAACTTGATTATTATTACAGAATAACTGATTAGCTATGTTATACCCGTTTTCATTGACGCTTGACTTATATATACAAGCCGAATCGTTTGAAGAAGCCAAGAAATTAGCAGAAGCATACGTACAAGATGCTTCGTTAGATACAACTGACTATCCGGAAATAGTACAGGATGTGTTGGAAGTGGCAGAGTATGGAATAATTGATGTAGAATAATAAATTAATATTATGACAGCAGCAGAAAAATTGCGTATGGAAATAGCGCAAGAAGCACCATTTAGTAAGGACGAATTTATTAGTAAAATCTCTCGTCTAATTAAGGCGTATGGATATGCAAGTTTTATTTGCGACAAGCATATTCGAGAAACCGATGTATCGCCTAACGGTAACACGATTCGTATGGTACATGAACAGATAGCAATTGATTTTGCTCGTTATGAGGGTTTCTTAGTATCATACAAACATAACAGTTATGGTGTTAGATATATAGTATTCACTCTTTGACATACTCCCATAGCTAAAGCAAACGGGATTAAAAGAATGTAGCAGGGAAGAGGCATTTGACATCATTCAAGGGTGGGCTAAAGAGTTTGCAGAGGAATATGGGAATTGTGATTTTGATGGATCATACTATGATGAAATAGATGCATTTATCGAAGAAAAATTAAGAACTATTTAAAATATAAAGACATGGAAGACGATCTTATTACAACAAAAAACATATCTTATGAAAACACAAGAAGAATATGCACTTGAAATTGACGAAATAGTTCGCCGGGATGTGGAGAGTCGCCAGAGCGACTGGTTTAAAATCGACAAGGAGATATTTATGCAGCCAGAGAATAAGAACAAGGCATTTATTTTGGGAACCAGGAAGACCGGATGTGATTTAATAATACTGGGTGGCACTAATTGTGATGAAGGTAGTATGGATTGGCTTTTTGGGAGTCTTGGCAATGAAAATTTCTATGTATGTAAGCCGCTATCTTTCTATAAATCACAACAAGAAATCCAGAAAGTAAATCCGCTTTATGCTTTCAAGGTGGCCACTGCTTATTTTAGAGAACAAGGGAAGGTTCCGGTATTTGAAGATAGTAACTGTAGATTAATAAAACTATGAGCATAAAAGTAATAAGATACAGGTTGCCCTCTTATTGGGCTTGCCCGTTAATCAATGATGATTACACTGGATTAACGGATGAAGAATGTGAGGAAATCCAACGCTTCTTGGAAGCAGCAGAAGGTTATCCGGTAGATGTAGATTTGGAAACACAAGGGTTTTACCGTTGTAATGACGCAGGAACACTTCCCGGAGAGTGTGCAGATTTTATTTTTCATAAGTGTAATGATTAAACTAAAATAATATGGAAACTACAAACAAACTGTTTTATTCAGGTACAAAATTCTTTACAGAAAATGAAGAAGATTATAGAATAACAGTTAGAATCTCTTTGGATGATGACTGCAAAAATAACATATGCGACTGGAGCATAACAGCCGACGTTGACTGGAAAAACAAGCATGGAAAATATGAGGATTACTTAGGAGGCTGCTGCCACGATGAAGTCGTAAAACATTTTCCGGAATTGGCGAAATTCATATCGTTGCATCTTTGTAACCATTATGGTGCTCCTATGCATCCGGTAGAAAATGGCATATATCACGTTAGAAGAAGTGGTATGTCTGTGGCAATGGAGTATTTGCGTATATCAGAACAAGAATGCGTAGAATTATATAAAGCCTCTGAGGATAAGATGTATTTCAAGTATCTGCTTTTCAGTCTTGGAATCGTAGATAGATGGAAAAGAGAATCAGAAGAACTTATTGCGGAACTTGAAAAATTGTGTGGCAAGAAATGGGTAAATCCGTATATGCCGGAAAAGGAAAGGTTTACTTTGACATTAACGGACGAGGAACGTTTGCTTATTGAAGAGCGCATTAAAGCTGGGTATTATTCCGCAGAAAGTATCGAAAAACGTAGGGAAGAGACTCATAAGGCAAAGATGTTGAAAAAGCGTGCTGAAATTTGTGAGCGATACGATAAGAAAATCAGACAAGCAGAAGCAGAAAAGAAGATAATGCTCTGTGTGTTTGATTATGGATTGCCAATTAATAATGTTATATATTATCCTCACACGAACACTTTGTCTTTCAACTGGAACGGTTATGGAGAAAAAAAATCACACAGGAAGAGTTTGATGATTTTGTGAATAAGGTAGACCGCTCTCAATTGCCAGAAGATATTAGGTTTGAGCTTAAATAAAATACAGGATATGGAAAGATTGAATTTTGAAACATTGTTTCGTATCGTAAGATGGGATTACAACCGTTGTTTTAAGGATGAGTCGTTAGACAAGGATTTGTTCGTGGAAAAATATGGGAAAGTTATGGGTGAACATTATTATAACAAGTTTGTTCATGAGTTTGACGGGAACATCCTGAAGATGATTGGTTACTTCAGAGGTTCCGAAAAAGAGGGGCAAGTCTTCTGCGATATGATAACCGAACGTATTGAAAAATACGAAAAGAGAATGTCATATGATAAAGGTAAGTTAAACAATTAAAAAGATATTTATATGAACAATTCAATGGTCGCTCACTTGTGGGCTCATGAACAAGAAGAATCAGCATTAGGGAGCAATTTCTTCTTTGAAGGTACAAGTATTTATTCTTATGGGCATCACTTTGAAGTCGGAAGAATAGTAAAAAACAAACAAGGGAAGAAAGCATACCTGATAAATGAAGATTATTATTCTGCTACCACGAGCAAACATCAATGCTATGTTCGTAATGCGATACCAACTTGGGCAATGGTTTTCAGTGTAGGGGATAATATATCGGATACTGGTAATATGAGGTTCGTTGCCAGCAAACTGGAATCAATTAAGAAGTCTATTGAAAAATACAAAAGAGCTAAAACAGAATTATCTTATACAGATATTTGGGGCGCTTTTGGGAATATGATGGATTACATTCAGTTCTTTAACATGGGAACTGCTAAGAGTATCCTTAAAAAGAGTGCTAATGATTGGCTTGGAACCAATCATGAATTATCCAAGAGCGAAGATAGTATCAAGCGTAAGCACGTACATGAATTAAAACGCATCTTTCAAATTTTATTGGATCATCAAGGATTAAAAGTGTTAGGGACCGTAAATGTGATTGTTGATGAAGTTTGCGGGGAAGGTACATGGATTAAGTATTCAGAAAGATCTGAAAGATGGAGAAAGGGTGAGGAAGAAAGAGAAAGAATAAAATTAGAGAGATTAAGAAAGGAAGAAGAAGCCCGTTACAAGGATTTTGATGAAAAACTGGAAGAGTGGAAGTCAGGAGAAATCAATTTCTTGAATACACCTTTCTATATTCCTGGTGAAAAACCTAACGCCTGGATTCGTATAAAAGGAAATATTATTGAGACAAGTAAACAGATAAAGATTGGAATAGCAGAAGCCAGAAAACTGTGGCGGGCTGTGTCGGCAATGCACCGGGGCGCAGAGTTTCAGCACGGTCTGGTGGAGGACGTCACCGGTCACCAGTGGAGTCTAAATCGGTACGAAAACGATTTGCTAACCGCTGGATGTCATAGGATAGCATATAACGAAATGGAGAGAATAGCAAAACAACTGGGATGGGTGTAAGTAGCCCATCTTATTTTATTAATCACATAATTAAAAACAAGAAAAATATGGAAAATTTAATTGTTGTTCCGTTTGATTTAAATACGGCGAGAAAAATTAAAAGCGGAGAAATAGAAGGTTCGGTATTAATTGATAATATTGAAATAGAATTTGTATATGAGTCGAAAGACTGTGCAGGTCCTTATAATTTGCTTTTTGTAAAAAAAGATGGATATGGGATAAGTGCTATATATGCCAACACGGAAGGTTGTATTATTGGCGGCACCACTCTGGAATTGAGGGTAGAGGCTGGAGCGTATTTCAAGAAAGGAGATGTATTAACAAGCACTAAAGGATGTCAATTTATATATGATGGACTTATTGCCAAAGGGGTAATGGGAAGTATATGTGGAATGACAATATCTGGAGATATTGAATTTGATCATAACAAATTATGGACTGATGTGTATGGAGAAGATAAAAATCGGCATGTAAGAAAGGCTATAGAAGAAGAGAAGAAATTTTTAGCAGAAAAGATTATAAAAGCCGAAGACAGTAGAAAAATAGATATAATAAAACGATATTTAAGTGAATATGAGTATCTATTAGATGAGATGCCGAAATATGAGTTTAAGCCGTTTGATAAAGTGCTGGTAAGAAAAGAAGGAAATAAAAAATGGAATATCAGTTTGTTTGCAAGGGAAATTGTGGACGATTATAATGGATTGCCTTATAAGTACGAATGTTCCAATGGAACATTATGGGATTATTGTATTCATTTTGAGGGTAACGAGCATCTTTTTAGGAACTGATGAGGCGCTTTAATGTACGCAAATTGGAGTTGCAAGAATATCTGTCCCCAGATATTTTGAAAATGGAACATATATAAAAATAGAATACATACAAAAATGTAAATGCGGTGCAGTCACTATCAGATTTGATAATAGTGCTTCGAATAGCATGTTTTGGGAAACATTTGAAAAATTGGATTTGGATACTGGTGATGCCACATGGCATCACCAGTCCTACTGCTGCGACCACTGTGTCAACCATTGGGGAATAGGCTTATGCGGGTGTGGATCAGGACAGAAGGTAGGAAAATGTGAATGTGGATCCCAAAAGGCACATGATATATTAGGGGTTAAATATGATTCGTTTGGAGTAATATTAAAAAACTTTGGATAATGGATATAGTAAGTAAATACACCGCCTTGTTAGGACAACAGAAGCTAAAAGAATCATTTGTGAAAGAGTAAAAGATATTGATATTTTCTTTGAAAGTGAAAGCGATTTTCAGGAAGCTATTGATTCGTTCAATGATGAAAAACATCAGAAAGAAGGATGGAAATTTAAGTACAGAAATGAGAAGGTATGTGCGTTCCAGAAAGAGGGAGAAAAGGTATGGATAGAGTTCATAGAGTCAGAGTTTGGAAAGCCGGAAGAGATTCTTAGGAGCTTCGATTTTACTGTGGCAAAAATGGCTTACTACAAGGAGCCCAAATACGAAGAAAAAGAAGATGATTATTTTCCATTCTCATCTGCAAGTATAGTAGGATACGAGTATAAACTTCTATACCATGAGAAATTCTTCGAACATCTTCATATGAAGAGGCTGGTTATTGACGAGAATATCCCTTTTCCAGTAAGTACATGGGAGCGCTCATATCGGTATAAAGGATATGGTTACAATATGTGTAGGGAGACAAAGAAAAAACTTCTACAGGCTCTTAAAGGTGTAAACGTAGAGGAGGAAGATGTATCTTTGTACACTACTGGAGGATGGGATTAACTTATAAAACATAGATATATGAATACATCATTTGAGAAATCTAAAAACAGTACAGATGAATGGTACACACCTAAAGAAATTATAGACGCTTTAGGGGAATTTGATTTAGATCCATGTGCGCCTATGCGTCCGTTATGGAGGACAGCCAGGGTTATGTATAACAAAGAGCAAGATGGATTAAAACAAAAATGGGAAGGAAGGGTATGGTTAAACCCACCTTATTCAAGACCGACTATAGAGCATTTTATTACTCGTATGGTAGAGCACAATAACGGAATAGCTCTTCTTTTTAATCGTCTTGACAATAAGATGTTTTAGGATGTTGTATTCCCGAAAGCAAAAGGTATATTGTTCATGAAAGGAAGGATAAAATTCCACAGAGAAGATGGAACAATAGGTGAAAGTCCAGGATGTGGGTCTATTCTGGTTGCATTCGGCGAAGAGAATGCGGAAATATTAAGATCTTCTAATATTGAAGGAAGATATATACAGGTCAATCAAGAACCGTGTAACACCCATGTAGATTGGGAACAACGTAGATACGAGATGGCAAAAACCATGCTTCCGATCACATCCGTATCAGGACGTGGACCTCACGGTGAATTAATATTGGAAGCGTGTGATAAGGCGGCTGAATTAGCTGTAACATATGCGGATGCTTTAATTAAAGAACTGAAATGAAATCAACAGTATATGCTCATCTTGAGAATGATTATAGATTTTATAGACTTCCTCTATTTAGAGCTACGGCTGTAAAATACGGATGGAATAATCCTATAGGGGAAGATAGTGGGAGAGAGAAAAAAAATATAATTCACAGTATTAAGTAGATATATTATGAGCACAAGTAAAGAATACAAGGCAGTAAGGAACTATATATTAAATGAACTTCACCTTACCAAAGAAGATATAATCAAAAACATAGAACCGTTATTGGAGAAACACGTAAAACGGTACATGGTTAATACATATGGAGGTGACAATCAGATAGAAAACTGGATCAGATGCATGGTGAATGATGAACTCAAACAAAGAGATCATGATTTTGTAAGAAGAGCGTGCGAGAATGTCATCAGGAATCATGTATTAAATGAATTGAATATAATCGTAAGATCCAAAAGTGAGAAATGTACATGTGAAAACAGAGTACCATCCGAAGAGGATAAGAAAGAGTCAACTGATGGACTGTATATAATCTACAAAGACGGACATGCAGAGCCGTTTACCGGCCATAACTCAAAAGATTGTGTACGATACATCGGGTTGAAGCACAGATACATGTCATTTGCAATCTCACTGACAGAGCATGATATCGTACAATTGCTTGACGATGATAGCCGTGAAGAATCCGGAAGTGGGACATATTATGAACGTGAATGTGATGCGCTGTTTGACATTGACGGACGCGGCAATACGGAACGCCTTGTAACCAGAAATCCAAAATTGAGAAATCTGCTGGAAGATGGCGAGTATATACCATCTCTTGGTCAATTAAATTTAATGGCCCATTATATGAACGAACTAAACAAAGCATTCGCTTATGTTTCGGCATCTCCCCTCTCCTCGACGTGGTATTGGTCCAGTACTGAGAGCAGCCAGGCCGTCGCGTGGTACGTGGTCTTCTCCAGTGGCCTCACGGGCACCGGCAACAAGCACATCGGAGACATGGTTCGGGCGGTAATTGATTTTTAAAAAGGATTACAATGATAACATCGGTAAAAATAAAAGACAATACAAAAACTCCATTTGAATATGCTTCGGACATAGAAGCGTTTGAAAATAGTAGAGAATTTATTTTCAAGCCAGGAGTGAATGTAATTATAGGTAAAAACGGTAGTGGAAAATCAACTTTGCTTAACATCATATCAATGTATGCGTTATGCGAGAAGTCCATGTGCTCTGAAATGCCGGCTGAGGCGCTGGATTTTCCACCTATATTTGATGATGATGACAAGGTTCTTGATGGGATTGACATATCATCTGATTATGCAGGGAAAGTATTCCGTTTATTGCCATCGGCGGAGATGAATCGAGATAGCGTATTGAAAAACATCAGCAATTTCGATTTGTATGTGAATAATATTCGAAGATCTTATGGAGAGAAAGTGGTGTTATCATTGGAATCACTCTTCAATTTAATGTTCGGTCAAAAGGATTATACATTTCCAATACAAGATCTTGTAGAATACAAGAAAAAATCAAATGCGTTTTGGATTAAAAGAATTGATAACCTGTTGAAGTATTATGAAAGAAACCGCATAACATTAACAGAAAGCAGTTTTGAATACACGGTTCTCATGGATGAGCCAGATAGGAATCTTGACATTGACAACGTAATGCAAATTTATAATGTATTGTCATTCCATAAACCACAAACGCAAATTATAGCCATAGTACACAATCCGGCATTGATTTACAAGTTAAGCAAATTAGATTGTGTGAATTTCATAGAGATGACAGAAGGATATCTAAACAAAATTAGCATATTTGCATCTAATTAATTGAAGTAATTATATACCATTTTTTTTATAAACTTATCACAATGAGCTATTTTATATTAATGGGAAGAAGAATCCCCAAGCAAGCCATAACAGGCTTCAAATTTCAAAATGAAACAGATAACATTCGTCCTTTCTCGTCAATCAGGATAAGGGGAAAGGACGAAATTATACCTTTCAAAGATAAAAAGGAGATACAGTCCGTAAAAGCGCATCTGTGTTCTATCTTCTCCGGATTTGTAAAAATAGGCGACTGGTATCTCAAGATGTCGGAAGTTAAGGAATATAAGCCGGTGACCGCCGAAGACATGAACCCCTACATCTTGTTTAAGACATCTAAGTTCGGAAACATAAAAGTTCGTTTCCCGAAAGATGAAGATATGGATGCCGAATTATTGGTGTTAGATCAGCTTTTTGATGTAGAATAAACTATTAATCATCTTTTGAAAATAATGACTTGGAAAGAATTGAAAGACAAAATATCTCTTATGACAGAAGAAGAGCAACGACAAGAAGTTGCAGTATGGGGAGAAAATATGAATCTAATGAAAGATTGTTCCTTGGAGAAAACAGACGAGGATATGTACTACAACTCTGAATGGGATTATACTTGTGAAGAGAGTGAATTGGAACCGGAAGACAAGAATGACCCTGATGTACATAAGGTATATGAAGCAGGAATGTATTATATTTATTCGAATTGATTTTAAAAAGATCTGATTATGGCAGCATTAACAACACTAAATATAACGGAAAAGAACGCTAATAACAGTTTGTCTGTAACTGTTAAAGTGAATGTCACCAAAGAAGGAGTGTTTACCACTACCTTGTCAAAAGAAGATGTGGACAAGATTCATTCTTATGGGATCAAATTACCTACAAACAGATTAGGCAACGAAGGATATTTCAATAGTATAGCACTTTCTGATTTGGAAAGTCAAATCAGGGAAGTTCTGAAGAGATGTTTGAGTTATAAAATAGTAGAAGAAGTGCCTGTTATTAAGTATCAACTGGAAACGAATTGCACGTTTTCATATGACAAAAACGGAAATATTGTCCCTAACCCCTCTAAGGAATGGACAGGAGGCGATGAAGATGGAGAATGGAGGGATGGAACTTCCCGTTTAGATGCCTTAAACGCCCAACCTTTCGGTTTTAGTGTTTATGCAAAACCATTTCTAAAAAGAGTAATTGAATATGGAAATGGAGAGACAAAAGTAGAATACAGCAGGTTAAATACAGAAAAAGGAACCTATGCGCACTGGCTGAATTGTGTAACGAGCATATCATACAATAGATATAAACAGGTAATGGAAGTGGAGTGTAACGAATGTACCTCGAAATTATTCGTTGATATGATCAAGTCCATTTGTAATATAAGCGAACAAGTTAAGAGTTTTATCAATCCAGAACAAATAAAAGCAATTGCGGGGTCAAATGAACCGATTTTGCTTTTATCTAACAACTAAAAAATCATGAGGTGTGTATGTGTTTTTATCTGCTTTCTGTTATGGCTTATTTTTACGTTGTTATTATCATTCACTGTCATAGGATTGGTTATAAGCGTGAGTGATGAATGGCAGGAAATGGGTGACAAAATAATAGATAAACTTTAAAAATAATTGAGTATGAGTAAATATACAGCAAAACAAATTGCCGAGTCCGATGATCTGTTTGATAAGCAAATACATAAAGTCAGAAAATTTTATTTGAGTCGTAATCCTGATAAAATGATGATGCTCGAAGAAAGAAAAGCTGTTATCAAAGAACGAAATAAAGGTCTTTCCCCAGAATATGATAAGGAATATTATTGCGGAACCTGCGGAGCTAAAGACGGTGCGGAGCATCCTAAAACCGGATATTGCTTTCACTGTGATACGGATAACTGGATTTCAAAAAATAACTAACAGCTAAAAAGAAATGAGTCATGAGCGGACAAAATAAGCAATGTCCTGAATTTCCATTTTTTGGTGCATCTTATCCAGATGCTCGTTGTATCAATGGATATCTATGGGATTTGGATAAATGTGACGAAAACGGGAATTTATATGGAGAAGGAGATATTCCTTGCCCATTCTGCAATACCGAGAAATTTATTGAGTATGATCCGTTTTCAAAAGAAGATGAATTTTATGAAGGTATTGAGAATGAAGAAAAAGCTAAAGAAAAATCCCGCGAATGGTATTTGAATTGGATTAACTATATGCGAGAACAAATTAAATGATTAAGTATAATTGAATTATGACAGCCGAGAAGTTTAAATCTATTTGCGAAGAGAAAGGAATAACTTGGAATGATCTTGTCCGTATTAGAGTTATCAGACCAAAGAAATTTCTCGGATTCTTTAGGCAATTAACAGGTATTACAATCGAAGGTGCGTTCAATGGCTGTTCTGCTTGTGTTGAAATAATGGCCGATGATGACAACGGTGTTTCAATGATGCACTATATTGATTACGAAGATATTATAGGAGTTGAATTAATTAAAAATTAAAAATAATTGAGTGAACAGTTTGCAAAAATCAGTACGAATGCGTTGTTAGGATTATCAACATCCGCCACATAAGAACCATCTAATCCCGTAAATATCGTGATGCGTTGGTAGTATGTGTACAGATAGCAAGCAGGCGTTGGGATAAAGCATTTGGCAAACATTCACTCTAAATAAGAAATAGTAGATATGAATACAGAATTTGAAAACATGGCTTTGCTGAATATAGAAGACTACAATGAGCTTAAAGCTAAAGCCGAAGCAACAGATGAACAGATAAAGAAACAAGCCGAAGAAATGGCTAAGCCTGAAGTTGTCACATTGAAAGTACGTTTTTATACATACGGAGTATCATACAATCCATATACTTGTGTTGATGTTGAGATACCATTCTATGATGATAAAAAAATCAGAGATATGCTTAACAAAGCAAGTGCTGATATAATGAAATGGTGTGACAAAAATATGGAAAAATACAACAAAGAACTCAAAGAATCCAGATCTACAAAAAAACATTGCGAAGGGCTAAGAAAGCATATCGCAAATCTCGAAAGGCGCCTCTTAAAGCATATATTGGCAAACGTTATTTTATCTATTATATCAGTTGCGACTATAATTGCCCTTTTCACATTAATTCAAAACTAAATAGACATGGAACAAGAATATGCTATTCCTCTTTTTAAAGCTGGTGCAGAGTGGCGCATTAACAGCGTGTGGCATTCTATAACAGTAATTCCAGATTGCCACCGTTTTATTGTGTTTCTCCCTAAGAAATCAACAATAGGATCAAAGAATCCAATTATGGGTATATTGGAAGAGAACAAAACTTTTATATCCAGCCGTCCAGGATGTATTTTATGCAGATTAGATGAAATGGAATCATGGGCTTATTTGGATGATCTATTACCTTAGGTAATTATATACTCAATTTTAGAAGTTAGAATTATGAAAAAAATATTTAACAGACAAAGAAAAAGAGGAAAGAATGAATTACCTTACCATTCATAAATGTAAAAACGAGGATGAACGTAAAGAGTTAAAAGAATTATGTGATTGGTATTTTAAGGATACTCCTGTGTTAACTATGTCTTTTTCTTTAACAGAAGAAGATCTTCGGGTAACAATGGAAAGGGACGTGGAGTTGTCGGCGGTAGCCGGAGCGGTAAAGAATCAACACCATAAGAAGAAAATTTGAAAGGTTATGACCGACAGAGAACTTCTTGAAGAAAACAATAAGATGTTAAAGGAAATTCTAAGTTTTGTGAGAAAAGTTGATTCTGCTGAATACAGGGATCATCAAGACTTTATGGAATTTCTTAGAAATGTAGCAGCCGATATATGGGTGGAATATACGGAGCCCGAACAAAGAGGTAGATTGTTTAATTTAATGAATAAAAGAAATGAAAACAGTTTTTGATTTAAGCAGAGATGAGATTGTGGCATTGACAGACGAAGAGATAAGTCTGTATATAGACAAAGAGCTTGCTGGTAAGGGTATTCCAATTGAAGCTAAAAATTGGAATATAAAGAACGAAAAGGAAGTTGTGTACCCGGATTGCGGGGTTCCGATATTTGTTATTAAAGACATAGGTGTAGGATTTAGAAAGATAGAGGACGCTACAGAGGTGGTGAATTTACTGGTCAGGTCCAGGGCTTTTAAGGTGGGTTCAAAGTATTTAAACCGATCTTATGAGAGGTTAAACGTCATAAACGAGGGCGTCGTGCCGGCAGTAGAGGGTTGCGTAGGATACACCAATGAAGAATTTGAAAGAGTTAACAAAGAAAACAATGATCCTGAATCAGCAAAAATAGGATCATTTAATAAGACAGTAGAGGAAGCCAACAACATAAGAAGCCGAGTGTTGAAATACGTGGACAAGATAAAACAGGAGCGTGCGTACAACATCGACCTTTGCATGACTTTCGAGAGATATATTGAGATAGCAGATAAAGATGCGGAGCGGGCTATGGCTTTCTTGAAAGAAGCCTACCCGTTTAATGAAGAAACAGAAGTCTTTATCAGGAAAAGATACAATATGTCTATCGATGTTAACCCAGAAGAAAATTAATTTATATTAAATCATTTTGTTTCTTATTAAGCAACAAAAGACATATCTTTGTCCGAAAAATAAGAAACATGAAAGAGGAAGAAGAAAAGATTAAAGAGGCTATGACTGAAGCCCTGATACATTTAGAAGGTTGCAAATATTTTGTGGCCACGATAGTAAACGAAGAAGAATGTAGGTTTGATATGAGTCAGCGTATGTCTCCTCGTCAACTGGCTTTGGTTATAAAAGGTGTATTATCAAATAATAATATGATGATGATGGATGTACTACAATGGTGCTCAGCCAGGCTTCAAACAGAAATAGAAAAAGGAAAGAAATCAACTAATTAAATATTAATACAATGAATCGCTGGTTTGAAATTACGGTAAAAGCCGAGATTGATAATATCGAGAACGGCAAAAAAAAGAAAGTAACTGAAAAGTATTTAGTGGATGCCTTGTCTTACACAGAGGCAGAATCAAGATCGTTGGAGATCTTCAAGGATTTGTACAATTCTTTCGAGGTTGTAAAAATTAATCCTATTAAAGTGTCGGAAATCTTCTTCAACGGAGAAGCTGAGTACTGGTATAAGTGTAGGGTGAATTACATTACACTGGATGAAAAGAAAGGTAAAGAAAAGAAAACTCCATGCTATATGTATATCCAGGCCGGAAATCCTAAGGATGCCGAAGCTGTGTTGACTAAAGGTATGCAGGGTACGTTAGGAGACTGGAATTGCGAGTCTATTGTGGAAACGAAAATCATTGAAGTGTTTAAATACGATCTTCAGAAGGGAGCTGAAAAATTAGGAGAGAAGAAGAGTGAAGAGTAAGGCTGATGTAGTTTCCAACATAGCGCTTGTTGTGGCGATAATATCATTGCTTTCAGCAGGCGCTTTCCTTCTGATAGTGATTAAGACAGACGAGGTATCTAAATTATTAATGAACGTACCTTATCTACTGGCTTCAGCGGGATTGTTCTTTTCAATAATATCATTATTATTCGAATGGAAAGCAAGGAAAAGAAGCTATACGTCTGCGAACGATGTGGACGAAAAGTGATGATAAGAAGTCATGGCTTATGCCAGGCTTGCAGGAGCAAAGAGTTGACTCCGAAGAAAAAAAACAGAATTACATCCATTAAAAACAGCAGCAAGAAGAAAAAGTTAGAGAACCCGGATTTATCCGGGTTTTTTCGTCTTATGTTGGAGGAGTTGAGTACTATTCGAATGTCTATGACTGGTAAAGCTATTCATTTTCCTACAGTATGTAACGTCTGTCACATACTTCCGAAAAGGTTATATAAGTCGGTTGCCACTTGCAGAGATAATATAGTTTTTCTACATGAATCGGAGCATACGGTATTCGACATGTATCTTGACCGGATGGAATTTGATAAACTTGAAACAGAATTTCCTTTTGTATGGAAGTATGCGGTAAAGAAGGTGCTGGATATGGAAAGCAGGGGGATGATTAAAGAAAGAGGTAGATTAATTATTGAAATAATTGACAGATATGAGAAAGCTTTATAAAATAAGAATAGAAGCTGACAATGAAACTATCTTTTATGCTCACATACAAAGAGAGAGTTATGGCAAGGATATAGCTATCGCAGTGAAAGATAGAGATAAAGATGAAGTGGAAACAGTGTTACATTGTATTAAAGAAGAATTGATTAGAGGAAGATCATGAAAGAGAAGATAAAAATATTGACAGATTTAGGGTTTGCGCCTATGGTAGAAGGAGAAGGAAATACGTTGTTTAGAATGAACGATGTTGTGATGTCGGTGTCAGATCCTAACCAAACACCAGAGCAGTTGAAGAAGGAGGTTATGTCTTTAATAAAGAACAGAGACATAGCAGAAAAAGGTGGACAGGTTCCAGTAGTTGAAGAGCCGGCGCCTGAGCCAGAGCAGGCCCAGAAGGAGGAACCGGAAGCTCAGGCGGAGGAAGCCGCTCCTAACCCTGGAGAAGAAGATTCGAATCCGTTTATAGAAAATCAGGAAACATTAGAGCCATTTTATATCTGCGATGAGTTGAAGAAGATTGAGACTCCTAAATTCGTAAGATTGACATTAGACGATAATCGTTTTTATGTAAGGAAGATGGATGATGGGACGGCCAAGATATATGCTTCGGTAACAACTTTAATCAAAGATGGGTATGTAGATGATAAGACCGCACTTCAGGAATGGAAGCAAGAGATGAAGATGCTTGGTCGCAATCCGGAAGAGGTGGCACAGTATGAAGCTGATAAGGGAACGATCATGCACTACTTATACGGATTGTACCTAACAGGTAGAGATATGGTCTTAAATCGAAGTTTTATAGTTAAGACAGTGCAAGAAGGTAAGCTGAAGATATCTAAGAAAAATCTTGATCGGTTCTTTAACAGTATTGATGATCTTGATGATATGATTGTCAGAATTATGAGGTTTGCCAAATTTTGTTCGGAGTATAAGGTTAAGCCGATGATGATTGAAAGAATATTGTCATTAGAAGACTATTTGGTAGCTACGCCGATAGATGCGATGGTTAAAATGACATTCAAGTACAAAGAAGAAGGTTATTTTGGAGCCGTGTATCAAAGGGCCACAGGGCAGTTCAAAAAAGGTGATCCGAAGAAGGAGGTAAGAGACGTGGAGAAGGAAGAAGTGGTTATTCTCGACTTTAAATCAGGGGGAATATGGGAATCATATGCATTTCAATTAGAAGCTGAAAGAAGAATGGTTAAAGCATGGTATGGGATTGATGCACGTATTATGAACTTTTCTCCAAAAAACACGAGCAGCAAAGGATATACGCTGAAAGAATGGACAGAAGACAGTATAGCACTTGAAAAGGCGGACTGCGTGTTCCAACAAGGTATGTTGAATCACCTTAGAAAAGATAAGAAGTTCAAAGTGAGAAAAGGAGTGCTGAATATCAATAAGCCGTACAATGAAGAGGATCATACGGTCGTGTATGATATTGCAGAGGAAATATCTAAAAGATTCATAATATGAACGATATTGTTATTCCTGAAGGAGATTATATAGAAATCGTAAAACCGATATGCATCAATCCTTTTGGTGATTATTTTATTAACATCAAAAGGGGTTCAAGATTAAGATTATCGAAAGATTTGAAAATAGGAGATAAATATGCAATATGTGTACTTGCATCTCATAAGAAATATGGCAAGACCATCGAAATAATAATGCCTATATTGGTCAGAAATACAAGAAGAGTATGAAAAGAAAAATTAGAAGAACAGGAGAGATAATAGAAGTAATCACTTTCAGTAGCTCAACTACAAGAAGCGACCATGACAGAATACAGTTCTATGATAATAATGGGAATGTGATAAGTGAGAGTTTAAATTTTTATCTCGATACCCTTCCTGTAAATGACGAAAACAAAGATGTAGACTGGGAGCAACGTAGATTCGATCTTATTAAGGCTTATTCTATTGAGTTTGTTAAAGCACAAAATAGAAAAGGTGAAATAGATTGCGGAGTATATGTACCAGATGTGGTGTCATGGTCTATAACTATAGCAGATAGAGTCATAGAGGCAATGAGAGGAGTTAAAAATGCTTGATTTTAGAAAATACGAAAACGTACCCCGGTTTCAACTTGACCGCAGACCCGGCAGGAGCCGACTGAAGCTAACCTGCCCGGCCTGCGGGAAAGGCCGGTGCCTTACTCCTTATATTGATGTGGCAACAGGTCAGATTGTTGGAAACGAGTTCGGAAGATGCGATCATGAACGGACTTGCGGTTACGATAAACGACCTACCGGCAAGGATGTAGGTGACAAAGATCTTTGGATTTCTGGGAATAAGTGTATAAGAGCTTATCGTCCTCCTGTAAACCCTGATGTTGTAAATTACATACCTTTTAGCGAGTTTGAGAGGACTGTGGTTCCAGATGATAGAAATACTGTATTTAGATTTTTATCGTCTCTATGGGGAAAAGAAAGGGTATCTGACGTATTTAGAAGATATCATGTCGGAACAATGGACTTATGGGGATGGAAAGGGTGTTGTATATTCTGGCAGATAGATAAGGACTTTGTATGTAGAACCGGCAAGATCATGGACTTTTATATAAAGACCGACAGCCAGGGGAATGAGATTGATGTAAAAAGAGTGAAAGAAAAAGACGGTGACAATGAGCGGCCTCATGTCATGTTTTATCACTCGTTGCATGCAAGGGACTTCTTGTTTAGACAATGCCTGTTCGGAGAGCATCTTCTAAGCCAGTATCCGGATAAGGTGGTTAATCTGGTGGAATCAGAAAAGACGGCTATTATATGCGCTGTGAATAAACCAGATGAATTATTTGTGGCCACCGGAGGGTTGCAGAATCTAAGGCCGGAAGTGATAGATGTTTTAAAAGATAGAAAGACTGTAGCTTTTCCGGACAAAGGACAAGCATTTGATACATGGAGTAAAAAGATAGATGGAATGATGATGAAGTCAAGGATAAAAGTATCGGACTATCTTCAAAATGTTGAAAATGTAGGAGATGGAGATGATGTGGCAGATTTAATAATTAGTAACAAGGTAAAGGAAAAATATCATGAGCCTGGATGTTTATATTAAGAGTAAGAAGAAGGAAGAGGATCGTGAATGGGTTGCAAACATCACCCACAACATGAACAAGATGGCACAAAGAATATTCGTATCAGAAAATAAAGAAACGCTGTACGATTATGTTTGGAGACCAGAAGAATTGTATAGAGAAATATATACCAATGAGATGAAGAATGTACTTACAAAAGGTATATGTATTATGATCTCCAAGAGAAAAAGTCTTTTGAGATACGAGCCGAAAAACGGATGGGGGTCTTATGATTCATTTCTTAAGTTTCTTATCGAATATAAAAAGGCGTGTGAAGATCATCCGGGTTATATAATTGAAGCAAGTAGATAACATGGAAAATTACAAAAACACTTTAAACGAGGTAGTGGTGATCGAATCATCACCAGAAACGTATTTTGTTTACGCTATTCGTAATGCTATTCGTATCTCTAAATGTGCGTATCCTACTGCCAAGAAAGTAATATTAAAAAGAGAAGGGGTGGAGATTGAGATTTCCGAAGTGGAAACCGAAAAAAGCCTATATGATAAGTTTAAAGAAGCTCAAAAAGATAAAGTATGGAACTCTCTGAAAAGCAACAACGGGTTTTAGCCGGAGAAATATGCCCTTATTGTGGTAGGGAAACGAAGCTGGTTAATGCCGACGAAATATATAAAAGAAAAGGATTAGGCATGGTAATGATGTGTAAGCCGTGCAATGCTTATGTAGGTGTACATGGTACCGGTCCTAATAAAGGTAAGGCGCTGGGCAGGTTGGCAGATGCTTCGCTCCGATCTCTTAAGATGAGGGTTCATGCTGAATTAGATAGGTTATGGGTTACACCGGAAGAAAGGAAGAAGATGTACGAAGACCTATCTGAGTTTCTAAATTTACCTCCTGAATATACACACATCGGTATGTTCGGAGAAAAGACGATGGGGAAAGTATTTCAGTTCTGTCATGTAAATAAAAGCCGGTCCGGTTCTAACATTGAATGGCATAAGCCGGGTGATGAATGTCAGAACAAAAACAGTAAGATCGTATGTGGAAGTAGTGCCTGTCATGGCTGCCCATCGTACTTACATCATGACAAAGATGGGTATGTTTGGTGTGACCCAGATATGAGTTACGGCTTTTTAAAGTAGGAATCTGTTAATACTTATCTTTGTATCATTAACTTTTAAAATACAAAGAAATGGGACGTTCAACAGAGTACTACAGGACTCATCCTGAAGCCAGGAAAAAAAAGGCTAAAAAAGATAAGGAGATAAATGCCAGACCAGAACAGAAAGCCAAACGCCGGGAGCTTGGTCGTAAAAACTACGAAACGGACAAAAAGAAAGGCAAGGGCTGGAGGAAAGGTAAAGATTGTTCTCATACCAAGAACGGTCTTAGGTATAAATCAGTAAAAGCTAATAGGGGGTCCAAATCGGATACAAAAGGTGACAAAAATGCAAGAGGAGATAGCAAATAGGATAGATATAAGAAGGATATTCAAGACCTCTAAACAGGTTATGGAAGAGGCGTATGAGAATATCTTAAAATACAGGCGGGGAGAGCTTATCCCCGCTAAAACCGGATACGATTATATTGATGAGGCTTTGCTTGGAGGTATTTTTCCTCAGCATGCTATTGCCATAGGAGCCCGGCCATCTGTGGGTAAATCGTATGTGGCCCAAAAGATATTGGAAAATGTGATGAATCCGATGATCAACCCGCAAGCAGAAGATTATTTTCTTGTCAATTGCGAGTTCGAAATGAATCCTCAAGATCTTCTTCTTCGTAGAATGAGCCAGGATATGAAAAAGAGGGCTCCTGAAATATTAAGAAGGCAAGATTCTAATACAGTAGAAGAGATGAGGATGTTTGAAATCCTTCAAGGTGAAATCAGAAATAATATAATATACATCGATGCTCCGTGTACGGTAAAAGAGTTTGAGGCGGCTGTGTATCATATAGCTACCAAACACAAAGACAAACGTCTTATAATATTTAAAGTCGATCATATTGCTTTAATAAAAAGAATGGGATTAGATCCTAAGTCGGCTATAGATGATTTGGTGGCGGTTATGAATGAGGCTAAATTAGTATATAAAAACATATTTTTCCTCATTATATCCCAATTCAACAGAGAGATAGAAGGAAGGATAAAAAGCCCACAAGAGCAACCTCCGCGTCTTTCTGATTTTTACCAGTCTGATACGCTGGGTCAGTTATGTACGTTAATGATAGGTTTGCATAATCCTCGTCGGTACGGACTGGATAAGTATATGATATTTGGGAAAGATTGGTATCAGACTCTTGATAGGTTTAAAACTGAAAACAAAACATCATTCAGGACAGCCGGACTGGTGTTTCATCATATACTGAAGGTAAGGCAGGTTAGTATGGAAGAGCTTACTAACACAATCCACCCAGAGATTCTGCCGGGGCATGGATGGATGTACGGGGAGGGAGGTACGAAGTTCGTGAACCCCAACCAGCCGCCGACGCCGCCCAAGCTCTATACTGTGGAAGACGTTACGGACAATCAAGAACAAGAGACAAAGGAAGAACAGTCAGTATATTAAAAAAAAGAAACGTATGAGACTTACTGTAGAAGAAAACGAATACCTGATAAGTAAGTTCCTTTTGGTTCTTACCGAATTTGCAGGGGATGAAAGAGAGATGTTTTTAATCAACTCCATACACGACAAGGCGGTGGCGGATATGAATTATCGTCTTCCGTCTTTAATAAGCAGAGAACGCAAAAGACGAGTCATTGAGCTCCTTAAAGAAGGAACCAGAATAATCAAGGACTTTTCCGGCTATGCAGGTGATATGGGTATGATTAACGAATACGATCGTCTAAAGAAAGAAATAGGAACCGTCCAAGATCAGCTTGGCGACGTAGAAGGTCAACTTCGGGCAGCCGGCGAAGTAATCAAGAAAGAGCTTGATATGATTGCTGACCAAATCAAAGAAGATCTTATTGACCGAGAGCTGGCTAAGAGTAATGCCGAGGCCGAAAGAAAAGCCAAAGTAGATCCGAGATATGAAGTAGCTTTAGGTGATTATAAGGAGATGCTGGAAGTGATTTTTACAACCAGAAACAAGTATTCTACGGTAGATTCTGTACATGACGATCTTCGACAGTCAGTATCTACCGGTAGAAATTCGATTATTAAAGAAGGGTACAACAGTTAAAAACAAGGAGGGAATATGGAAAAGAAGGAATTTAAAGTAGGAGAAGTGTTTACTGCCGGACTTGTAAGATTAAAATGTGTGGAAGGTGATACATGCGATAGGTGTATATTCGAAAATTACAATTATTGTTCATGTACAGACATAATTATTGGTCCATGTGAACATGTTGATAGACAAGATAACAAGAATGTTATTTTCATTAAAGCTGATTAAGAATGTACATCAATTTCAGACAACTTGCAGCATCAGACATGACTCCTAATGATCTTGCTAATCTTCTTGCCATAAGACAGAAGGATTCGGTTATGATCGAAGCCATGCCGGAAGAAGATGCTGGGAGGTATATAGAGCTTGGCCTGGTTGAGAAATTAAAATCAGGCGTGATGAGATTAACCAACAAAGGAACGTCTTTTGTAAATTATATAGAGACACCGGAAATGACAGACGAGGTTCTGGAAACGTTGAAGATTATGATAGGAATGTACGAATCATATTCAAAAGACATAGGTGTCAGCAGAAAAGAAGCAGAATCCAGATTGTGTTGGTTTATGGGTAACACCTCATTCAAGAAAGAGGTCATACTTCAGGTAACGGAATCTTATATAGCAGAGTCAGGAGATTATACAATGAGCTTATGCAACTTCATATGGAAACCACCTTCTCAGGCTTTTTCAGTACATATGAACCTTAAAAATTCAAAGCTCTTTGACTTAATAGCTGAAAAATTTAAGATCGCTACCGAGCCTTATTTGGAGTCTAAGAAGAATAAGGAAATGGATTGGTTGTTTGCCGTATCTAAATTGCCTACGCCGCCGGCTAAAGGCAATCCGGATTATTTGTTTACCGGAAGTTCTGAAACAGACAAAGAGCGATTGAAAAACATAAAAACGTATTTATTTAACAAAATTAGAAAGCAATGGAAAAAGTAAGAATCAGAAAGATAATAGAGGATATAATTATTACTCAGTTTCTTAATTCGGAAATAGATATAGTTCATGAAGAAGATGTGACGTTTAAAGAACTTGGATTAGATTCTATTGATCGAATTGAGCTTGATGTGATGGTGGAACAAAAATTCAATATTGTTATTATTGATTATGATATGGAGACCATCAAAGATATGACTGATCTTGTTTACAAAATAATAACAGAAGGGTATGGGAAGTGACATAATTTTATGCATGGCTTTAATAGCGTCATTTGCTTTTGTTATACAGTTTTTGTTATCGATATTAGGATCTGATCTGGATACGGATATTGACATTGACAGTGCTTCTGATTTAAGTATGTCTTTGTCGGACATTATATCATTCAAGGGCATAACACATTTTATTCTTGGATATAGCTGGACTACCTACTTTTCGGGTTCCCATTTAGTAGGGGTTGTGATAGGGTCGTTTTTCTTTATCGTTTTGTTTTACGTATATAAGTTACTTCTTAAGTTAAAGCAAGAAATGGTGTACGAATGTCCGGAAGATTTAAACGGAAGAGAAGTGGAGATAGTATTTAGATCAGGGAAGAATCATTATATGGTAAATATTTCGAAAAATGGAAGACAAGAGCAAATGAGAGTAAAATGCTTGTCTGGAAAAACCTACAAAAACGGCGACAAGGCGAATATAAAATATGAAGAAGGAGAATTAAGTATCTAATTTTTTTATCAACAATTAAATTTTAAAAGTTATGACAACAATCATGTACGTGTCAGCTATCTTAGCTGTAGTGATTATTTTGACAATCATCGGAGTCTTATCAAGGTATCGTAGATGTAAGCCTAATCAGGTCTTGGTCGTTTATGGTAAGACAGGTGGGGAAAAGAAATCGGCGAAATTATATCATGGTGGAGCGGCATTTGTCTTGCCTATTATTCAAAGCTATGATGTTTTGTCAATGGAGCCTATGCAAATAGATTGCAAGCTTACCGGTGCTTTGTCATCTCAGAATATTAGAGTAGATGTACCTACGACCATTACAGTAGCTATCAGTACAAATCCCGAAATCATGCAAAATGCGGCAGAAAGACTTTTGGGGATGGATACCGAATCTACTGAAAATCTTATTACGGACATCGTTTACGGTCAGATGCGTTTGATTATTGCTGAAATGACGATCGAAAAACTTAATTCTGACAGGGATGAGTTTTTGGATAAGGCGAGAAAGAACATTGATAACGAGCTTAACAAGTTAGGTCTTTACCTCCTGAACATCAACATCAGTGACATCAGAGACGAAGCCGGTTATATTATGAACCTTGGTAAGGAAGCTGAAAGTAGGGCTCTGAACGAGGCACAGGCTAATATCGAAGAACAGGAGAAGCTGGGTGCTATTAAGATTGCTGTACAGCAGAAGGAGAAAGAAACGGCTGTGGCTAATACCAAAAAAGAACAAGAGATTCAAATTGCTTGTACTGAAAAAGAAAAGGAAACGATAGTAGCTGAAACGAAGAAAGAAAAAGAAATAGCTTTAGCTTTAACCGATAAGGAGAAACAGATCGGTGTAGCTCAAGCAGATAGAGACAGGGCTGCGGTTATCGCAAAAACTTTAACCGACAAGGAATCGGCGATCGTAAGATCTAAGGCAGAACTTGAAGTAAATAAAGCCGAGGCTGAAAGGATGGAAGAAGTCGGAAAGAATAAGGCTGAAGCTGACAAGGAAGCAGCTATAGCAATACAAGACTCTGAAGCTCAGATTAAGAAGGCTGAGGCTGAGAAAAATGCGTCTATAGGATACAACAATGCCCAGAAGGAGGTTGCTGTGTCAGTATCAGAACTACAGATTATCAAAGCTCAATCAGAAAAGAAGGCCGGAGAAGAAAAAGTTAAATCGGAAGCGGCTGTAAAAACGGCAAAAGAGCTTGCTGATAAAGAAGTGGAAGAAGCTAAGGCTAAGAAAGTTCAGGCTGCGCTTAAGGCTGAAAAGATTGTGCCGGCTGAAACCCAGAAGGAAGAGGCTATATTACAAGCTGATGCTGAGGCCGAGAAGATCAAACGCCGGGCTGAGGCTGAGGCAGCAGCACATTTGGCAAAAGCTGAGGCAGAGGCAAAGGCTATTCAGATGAAGCTGGAGGCAGAAGCCGAAGGTAAGAAAAAGTCGTTAATGGCAGAAGCCGACGGATTTAAGGCTATGGTGGAAGCAGCAGAATCCAATCCTCAGATCGCCATTCAGTACAAGATGGTTAATCAGTGGAAAGAAATTGCTGGAGAACAGGTTAAGGCGTTCGAGCACATCAATCTCGGAAATATCACGGTATTTGACGGTGGTCAAAACAGCACCGGTAATTTCCTTAACAATGTTGTCAAGACCGTCGCTCCGGCATTGGGAGTCATTGATCAGCTTCCGATTGCAGATACTTTAAAGAAATTAAAAGGAGATGACAAAAAATAAATACAATGGCCCAAGGTTACACTTGGGCCTAATTGAAGAAATAAAAGCAGCATTCATAGATTTCCTGCCTGCGGGAACAGTGATTTTAAGTGCTTTACTAATTACGATATTTTTAACATGGATTTTGGACAAGATTTAGAACCAGAAGAACTGACCAAGCATTATGATCAGTGTTATGGAATTGATTTTGAAACAGAAGAAGAGGAGGATGAAGAGTATGACTGATGAGGAATTTGTATTGGATAATAAGAAAAAGGTTGTTGTAAGAAAAAGAATATCTTATTTAAGCAAAGGTGATAAAGTGTGGATCGTGTCTTCCGACGGGTATCTACTACACACGGACGTAGTTAGAGCCGACCGGGGCCGATCTTATGTGGATATAGACGGGATACTGTATTGGAAGCGAGGATTAGATGGCAAACATCGTAATCGTAATAACTACATGCAGTTTGCCATGACACCAGAAGACGGTAAGAAGTATGTCATATATTACCCGGAAGGATTTAAAGACAATGACTTATGATGGTCCCAGAAACGCATTTGCTATATAAGGAGTTTAATGGTGTGAAACGTCTTGCCATTTCTTATTCCCAGATAGATACGTTTCTTACTTGTCCAATGAAATGGTATAAGACTTACGTAGAGGGCAAAAGGTCTACAGAAAAACAAGAAGCTACGTCTTATGGTACGGTTATTCATAAGACACTGGAATACTTCTTCAAGAACGGAAGGCAGCCTTCTGGCAAAGACCTTGGAGAAGCAATAAGTTACTATGCTTACCAAGAAGACATACCTTGGCAATCACCGGAAAATATGATGATAGCCATGAAACAATCTGGGGAACTTCTTGCTTGGATTGTGGATCTGTTTAAAAAAGACGGCAATAGGTTTATGATAGCTGATAGTGATCTTAATCCTTGTGAGAAACTTATCAGACACGGCGCTATAGTTGGAGTCGAAGAAGATTTTGTGCTGCCGTACCGTCTTCCTAAGCCTGTTGATATAAATGGAGTAATTCATACTCATGTGTACATAGTAGGATCGGTAGACCTTCATCTGGCTATAAAGAGCAAGAACGTAGTTCACCATTATGTCATAGATTGGAAATCAGGGAATAAGATTTTTGATTCTAAGAAGTTGGAAACGAATTTACAGCATCCTATATATTCATTTTACATCTATAGAAAATATGGTGGAGTTCTGCCAGATATGAACATCTATTTCTTTACCAGAACCAGGCAGTACCAAAAGGTTAAGATAGATGAAGAGCGTAAAACAAAATCTATAGAAATGCTAAATGACACTTTGTCTAAAATGTATGATTTTGAAGATAATAGTGTAAAAACATTTCAAGCGTACATCCAGGGAGCAGAAGAAGCCAGGTATAGCAAGCGGCGCGCCACCCTAAGCCAGCCTGTTTCGCAAAACAAGCTACCCTGCCCGTCGGCGCTGTGTTATTATTGTGACTTTGGATTACATAACAAAAACGAATGCCCTTTCTCTTCAGATTGGGATCCGTCTAAAAAGATAAAACGATGAAATACGAGGATGTTCAAAAGTTAAGAACGAAATACCGGCAAGATCCGGAAGTTATAAACGTAGAATACATGAGAGACGTTGCTGTAAGATGCGGGAATTTCAAGAAAGCGTTTGAGCTTCAGGAGAAGCTGGAGGATATATGGTTCAACTATTTAAAAGGAGTGTAATGAAAGAAGATCTAATATGTGGAGTAGCGATCCTTTTGTATTTAGTTTTATTATACTTACTCACGACAGCTTTCATAAAAACAGGTAGAGCAGTAGAGCGTTATAAGATGAAGAAGAAAACTGACAAAATCAAAGTAGGTCAAAGATACGAACATAAGAGCTACTTTGAGGATCCATTTGAAAGAGGCAAGCATGTGATTAAGATATTAGACATAAAAGAAGGGTACGCTCTATATGAGTACGAAGAAAAACTATATATACGTTCTTCTGTGAGTCTTGAAGATATTGCTAAAATATATGTTTTAATTACTGATATAAAATAAGGGATTATGGAAAAGAAAGTCACAATCAAAGAAGGAATGGATATTTTTTACAAAAATGCAGGGAAAGATATATGGGTCTATATTGGACTTTTTGGAAATAAAGTGCTATCCATTAAAAAAAACAAAGGTGTTATTGCATGCGAAAACGATGCTGAATATTGCGTGTTGATGGATGGAGAAGATCATTTTATAAGTATAGCAAAAGACATGAGTCACGACTATTGTTGTGAGTACGTTGTAGAAAGAGCAGAAGCCTACAGAGACTACCCCTCCAAAGGTGCTACATGCAGTGTATGCCTGTTTGAAGATAATGAGAATAAAGCAAGGGAGATGTTGAAAGAGGCGATAATAGAACTTTCAAAAAATAATATAATAGATTGCGATGGGCTTTGAACTTAGACCTTACCAAAAAGAAGCAGTAGATGCCGGGCTTAAGTTTCTTACAGGAAGATCTAAGAAGCCTGGCATAATCGTAGCCCCATGCGGATGTGGAAAGAGCCTTCTGATATCCAAGATAGCACATGAAATAAATAGACCGACATTAGTATTACAGCCCTCAAAAGAGATTCTGGAGCAGAATTATGCAAAGGCCGTATCATTCGGTTCTAAACCTACTATATATTCTGCTTCATGTGGTATAAAGGAGCTGTCGGCTATGACTTATGCTACACTTAAAAGCATAAAGAAAGACGTAGCAAGGTTGAAAGATATAGGGATAGATACCTTATTGATAGACGAATGTCATTCAGGATATTCTCCTGAAGAAGGTTCTGAATTTATGGAGTTTATGAACGGGTTCCCAGAGGCGAAGGTGCTGGGCTTCACCGCCACTCCCTGCCGCCTCCGAACCTACAGTTCCATGCTGGAAGGAAACTATAGCAAGCTCAATATGCTGACGAAAGACGAGCATAACTTCTTCAAGAAAATAGTTCATGTGACTCAAATACAAGAACTAACTTCTCAAGGGTTTTGGTGTCCACTTAAGTACGAACGATGGTCGTTTGATGAATCAGCTCTGATGTTAAACAGCACCGGGGCTGAATACACCAACGAATCTATTAAAGAAAGTATTGTACGAAACGGCTTAAACAACTCTATCTACAAGCGCCTTCTTCAACTTATGAACGAACGTAAAGCCATTTTGGTTTGCATGGATTCTATCGAATCATGTAATAGAATATCAGAGTTCATGAATGCCAAGATGGGAGCTATAACCGGTGTCGTGACATCGCTAACAACCAAAAAGAAAAGAGAACAAATCATATCCGATTTCAAAGAAGGTAAGTTGAAGGTGGTTTTTAATTATTCAACGCTTGCTACCGGATTTGACTTTCCTGAACTTGATTGTGTGATGTTTGGACGTCCAACTTTCTCATATTCAGTATATTACCAAGTGCTCGGTCGATGTGTCCGCATCCATCCTGACAAGAAAGAGGCGCTGATAGTTGATTGCTGCGACAACATGAGGCGTTTCGGTCGGATAGAAGACCTGACAATCGAGCAATTCCCTTCTAAGGGCTGGTGTATGTTTGCCGGCAATCAACTTCTGTCTAATATAAGGATGGGTGATATTATTACCAAAGACGAGATCCTTCGTCGGGCAGCCTCGCTTAAATCTGTGAATGGAGATGGTAGGAGAGAAGACGATCTTGACAGTATAATAATGTGGTTTGGAAAATATGAAGGAATTAGATTCAAGGACATACCGGTGTCGTATTTTAGGTTCTTGGCTGAGAATATGGCAGTAAAACCAGGAGACAGAAAAGAAAAGATTATCGAATATTATAATAGGATAAAAGCATGAACAACAAGAGAAGAAAAAAAATATCAGATGTTATTAACAACGTAAATAAGTATAAAACAGATTTTGAATACATCAAATCAAAGTTATCGGAGTTAAAGTACAACATAAATTCAGCCAAGGATGATGTTGATATGATTTTAGATGAAGAGACGGAGGCGAGAGATAATATACCGGAATCGTTACAAGACTCAGAAAGATATTGGGAATCAGATCGGGCTGTAACTGATATGGAGGAGGTGGTTGATGACATGGAAGGCATTATAAATGATATAGATGATGTGATTTCAACCATAGATGGGAGCATTAAAACCATAAATGGTTCTATAAAAGTAAATTTAGAAGGAATAATGTGAGTCTATAAAAACACTATAAGTAAAATTTAACACAATACGCTTGTATTAAAGTTACACAATCTATATTTTTACGTCGTGTAATTTTAATACAAGCGTATTTTATTAAATAATTTAAAAGGTATGATTTCTAAAGACAGGTTATTGTATGGAGTGGTAATCAGACAGGACATTAAAACTTCCTTTATGTCATTAACTGGATTACAAGAGGCATATACAAGAAAAAGAGTGGAGATGGGGTGGAATGATAAGAGAATAGAAAATATTCTTTCGAACAAAGAGAGTGCAGAAAGGATATTTTATATTCTTAAAAAACAGAAATACATAAAAAGTGAAACCTTGAAAGAGTTTATGGATATAGTGGAAAACAACTCTTTGATAAAAGTAATGAAGTGGTATAATGCCTATAAGACTACAGGAAGAGGAACAAACAGAAATGTTATGTGTGATCCCTACATATGGGTATTAGTCGCTATAGAATTAAATCCTATGCTGTATGCAGAAGTTACTGGATGGTTAAATGATAAACTTATTTTGGATAGAATAGAGATAGGGGATAAATACAATACTCTTTCAAGGTCTGTATCAAAATTTGAAGATGTTGATTATATAGAAATGGCTGATAAGTTAAACTGGATTGTATTCAATAAACATAAATATGTTTTAGATAACAGAGCAACTCAAGAGCAGTTAAAAGAACTTGAAATGCTTCAATCTAATCTTGCATTTTGTATAGAAATGGGAACCATCTCTTCTTTCTCTAATTTAATGAACATGATGAGATCTATATATGTAAAGAAATGGGGAGAAGAGGCTGTAACTTCTAAAAACGTAAAATAATATGGGAGTAAAAGAAATAAGAGAACTACTTAGACTCTACAATCTCGAACATAGTGTCGTCCAGAACAAAAACTCTGGGCGGTATTCTATTATTCTCCATAACAACATCATAGGAACGAACGTAGATGGAGAGAAGGTAGTTGTGTTCAGAACCATTCCGGATGGAAGCAATACGTTCTCTATGGAGCGAAATAGATTCTATGAGGGGTTTGTAGAGGCTTTTGATGACGATAAGGCGATTGAAGCCGTAAGACAATATTTTGAGAATAACAGGAATGATAGGGTATAAGACGAAGATGGATTATATTACTATCGAAATGAGGTAAAACAACGATAAAGCAATGGAAAAGATGGATGATAATACTAAAAATATCCTTTATCCAAAAGGATCTATTTTTCGCATATTAAAAGATGATATAATCAGTGCCGAATTTAAAATCGTCAAAGGAGCTATAGCGGAGGCAGTATCAGACATAGAAGTAAATGATAAATATGCTGAGGTTTGTTGCAATGGGGAGACGTTCGTCATAGAAACGGATATTATGGATATTATTCTTACCAAAGACCCCATAGAAAACAAATCGGTGAAAAATGACATCATTGATGATAAACTACGATGGGATTTGCTTCCAATGGAAGAGATTGAGGACATTGTAAAAGTCTATCATGCCGGAGCCAAAAAGTACGATCCTAATACTTGGCAGAACCTTGACAACGGATTTGAACGGTACCGTGCTGCGATGTTTCGACACCTGATGGAATACATGAAAGGGGAAAGAGTGGATTCCGATACAGGATGTTTTCATCTTGCACAATGTGCATGGAACTGCATAGCTATGCTGTGGTATGACAAGCATGGAAAAGGGTTGATACCATTAAATAAGGAGGAAAAGAAATGACAATAGAACAACTAAATTATTTATTAAGAAAAGAGCTTTATGCTATAAAAAACCATAAAGACAATATTGATAGAATCAAAAAAGAATATTTTGATTCCAATTATGGGTTAAAAGAAGGAGATAAGATCCGTATTTTACACGAAGCAGGAGATGAAATGATAGGCTTCTTGAAAAAAGTTGAAGTATGTGAAGACGGAGATCTGTACTTGACAATCCAAAAACAAAACGAAAAAGGTGACAGAGGCAGAGGGAAATGGAATATGTATCTATCATCAAAATTAATTAAAATAGAAAAATTATCAGATTAATAACGATATGATTAGAGCAAGATTTTACATTAAAAAATCCGACTGCGGTAACGACTACCGTCCAGTCAAATGGCCTATAAAATATCCATATTGGTGTAGTGGTGAATCCGATGATTCATTCATACTTGTAGCGTATGCCGAAGACGAAGACAGCATAAAAGAGCTGTGGCCGGAAGCATACGATATTAATGTCTTAGAAAAAGATACTGAGGCTAAATTCACATTAAGATTTCCTAAGCCTAAATGGTATGAATTGCAAGAAGAGAGATCAGAAGAGTATGATAAATTATATGGTAAATTCGTATGGGTTACAGACATGTGTCTAAAAGATGGGAAAATAAGAAAGGTAAAAGCCAGAATAGAAGATTGTGGTGGTCTTTTATTAGCCGACACTCCTGGTCGTTACACCCCTTATCAGATAGGGGATTGTGCTTTTGAAAGCAAGGAAGAGGCTTTAAAACATGCAGAGGAACAGAGAACGAATTTAATTAAGTCTCTTAAGTTACAAATACACGAACTTGAAAATCTAAAATTTGAATGCGATGATTGAATAATTTGATTATTTTACAAATAACGATTACATTTACGATATAAATCATTCAAATGAGATTAGTTGAAAGGCATATAGTTAAAGACAACCGGTTTGAGGATATTTGCTTCAAATCCGGCTTGTTATATAATTATGTTCTTTACAACATTCGTCAAGGAATCTTTTCAGGTAACTATTTAAAGGAATTTGATTTATCAAACAAACTTTGCAAAGAAAACCAATTCGATTTCAGGAATTTACCTAATCATGTATCCCAACAGGTGATTAAACAGGTATTTAAAAACATAAAATCCTGGATAAAACTCAAGAAGGATTTTGAAAAGAATCCTTCTAAATACGGAAATCATAGACCTCACCTTCCATCATACAAACAAGGTAAGAAACAAAACATGGTTGTTTTCACCAACTGCAATTGTAGGGTAAAGGGTGATAATTGTATTTATTTTGTTAAAGATATAATCAAACCTATCAAAACAAATGTAAAGAAAGACGAACTAAAACAAGTTAGAATAATCCCTCAAGCTACATGTTATGTAGTAGAGGTAGTTTATGAAAGAAAGGAAACTGATATTGGTTTAAACAAAGACAATTTTCTTTCGATTGATTTAGGATTGAATAATTTATGTTCATGTATTAGTAATGTAGAAACTAATTCTTTCATTATAAACGGACGGGTTATGAAATCAGTAAATCAGTGGTACAATAAGAAGAAAGCTAAGTTGATGTCTTTTGTTGGTAATAAGGGAACTTCAAATAGAATAAGAAAAATTACTTTGTTTAGAAATTGTTGGATAGAAGACAAATTGCATAAAATCAGTAGATACATTGTAGACTTTTGTAAATCTAACAATATAGGAACAATCATCATTGGATTAAACAAAGAATGGAAAAACGAGATAAATATCGGTAAAAGGAATAACCAACATTTTGTTTCTATTCCTCATTCTAAATTGATTGATAAGATTGTTTACAAAGCAAATCTTTTAGGGATAGAGGTAATTACTCATGAGGAATCTTACACATCAAAGATTGACCATCTTGCTTTTGAACCTCTAAAGAAACAAGAATCCTATTTAGGGAAAAGAAAGAAACGTGGATTATTCCAAAGTTCCGTTGGAAAGCTAATTAATGCTGATATTAATGGAGCTATAGGAATAGCAAGAAAAGTAGTCGGTGATTCTTTCATTGGAAAGATAATCGATAGTGGATTTGTGTTTAATCCGGTTAGAATAAATATTTTGTGATATAAGGTTGAATCTAATGAATAAAATGAATAATTTTAATAACATTAACTACGCAGCAAAAGCCAGAAGAGCTTATTTGATAAACAATTTCGATAAGATTCTTAACAGCCTCAACACGCTTCATTCAACGGTTGAGACCATGACGTTGTTCGTAAACGACCAGGCTTATAATTACATTCTTAAGCTAAAGGAAGTAATTAAAACCAGTCCTATGTATAAGCACAATATCAAGCGTCTTTTAAATGACATGGACAAAGAGATAAAGAAGTACAATGCTTCTATCTACCACATAAATAAAGAGCGTAGTGAGGTTATAGCTGATATAACACAAGCGATGGAAGATTACCTCATGCCATACATAGACGACCTGGCCGGCGCTATAAGGGCAGCCGTGTGGTCGAGGGGTGTGTCCGAGGAGCGGACGGAAGCGGCGGTACTGTCCCTAATCGTATCCTCCTTGGCTACGACATCAGGCAGACTTATCTCAGGTGGATATCAGATCATGAAAGAAATGGGTGGAGGTCAAGGTGGTAATCCATTTACGTTTATGAGCATTGATAAGATAAGACACTTATCTACATCATTGTCTGATGCTATTACCGGTGGAGAAATAGCTCTTGAAGAAAAAGAAGCCAATAACATAACTAAGGCAATGGATGTTTTTATTGAGAAAATGTCTGATTCGGATATTGTCGATAAGGTAATTAGCATACTCGAAGAATCAGAATCTAAAAATAAGGAGGAGCGATCATGAATTATTTGGATGGGTATGTAGAAGAAGTTCTTTCTGAGCCGTACTATGATGATTATGGCTCTGGGATTTTTAGGTGGTGGGTGGAAGTATCTTACATTTGTGAAGGTACAGAATCAACTACTACATTAATGTTTGATACGAGAGAAGAAGCAGAGGCAGTAAAACCAGGTTATAAATTTTTATGTTGAAAATAACATGAGGTATTTTGTTTTATTGATGGCACTTGTGTTATCATCATGTTCGCATGATGATAGTCAGGTTAATAACGGATGGGTTATATATGATTTACGTCCTTTAGAAGATGGATGTATAATGTATTATGGTGAAGACGAAAGAATTTCAATATTTTATAATAATAGGCTTATAAAATTCGTTGGATACCAAGGGGAATACAATATAGGAGATTCTATTAAAATCGTAAAAGTGAAATAATATGAAAAATAATTTGAAACTCGTATGTCCAAAATGTGGCACCCCTCACCAGCCTCATTCTCCGCACACGATGGATGCAGATGGATTTGAAAGGTGTGAGATAAGAACGGTCATGGAAGACAGGGGATGGTGCTACGAATGCTCTTTTTGGCAAAATATGTACGACAAGCACAAAGACGATCCTGGATGGGTTAGGATAGACGGTGAAAGCTGGGTGCTTAAGCCTATGGTGAAAAACGTACCGAGCGGATGGAACAGCCTTGGATGCGGTGGAAGAAAGATGTATATCAATATCGAAGGGAAAGGCATTGTTGTATCAAATAACTGCTGGTGCCAAGGTGATGTTTCGGACGCATTTAAGGATCTGATGCCTGATAATGCTACCTGGGCTACGAAGGAGGAATTTGACAAAGCTCCTGTAGTAGGATATATCATAGAAGGTATTGGTTTAGTTTTCACAGATAGGGAAGGTCATGAAGTTAATGCTTAGAGACTTAGGTAATTATATACCTTTTTTTTCATAACAAAAGAAACCGGTTCTCTATCATCTCTGACTGAGAACCGGTAAGAAAACAATTTCAGAAAAAATTAAACCTACATAATCTTTCAAGTAAGAACAAAAAAACGTACAATCTACTCTTTGACGATGCTAATATAACATATTGGAATCATACAAAAACAATGCAAGTCCGATATTCTTCGTCTATTTGTAACTAACGTCATCGTCTCCTTCCGAATCAGGAGTAGCGCCGATGAAGAACATCATTGACTTGTTGTTTGTCTGCTGCCACCAATTATAGGCGCGCGCTACGTCTTCCGGCGTCTTGATATTATACCATTGTTTGATAAACGTCTGTTTGGCGAGTTGCCTAAATAACTTAGACTCTCCTTTGTATGTGCCGGATGTTACTTTATCAAGTGAGTAATTCCTAAGATCAGTAAGATCCTTCAACTTCCGCCCCATGACAAACGGGTCGTTAATGATATCTACAACGTTAAGCTCCATAATAAACGGCATCTGTGAAGCTATTTCGTTTGTGGTTCTGAATCCGACATAGGATCCAAATTGAGTAAGCCAACTTTCTTCGTTTTCATCATCATCACGCCATCCGGCAAGAAGCATGGATACGGCTTGCATGATAAGGAACGTGCCGGCATAGACACTGAGACGTTTTATATTGGTTTTCTCTACCTCATCCATATTGTCTTTATTTTCGTTCCAGGCATCTATGATGTTTTTCATACCAGACTCGGAAGCTAAGCTAAATGTTTTGGCTATCATATTCTTTAACGTAATTAACAACCCTTCCTCTTCTTGCATTGTTTGGAAATTGAAGCCACGTCTTTTCCACAGGCGTTGAGCCGCCAGCACCAACCATCCTCGGTGGGCGGTCATGAACCTGGCTATCCAGTTGCGCGATGCGGCAGTCCGGTTTTCTTCATTCAAAGATCCGTTACATATCTGCGACAAGCTACGAACTTGATTTCTGGTTATAGCCATCTGGGTTTCAACTTCCTCAACAGTAACACCCGATCTGGGCTTTACAACCACCTTCCCATCCACGACGTCTACCATACTCCATAAAGTACGATCTTTTAATGCATTCCATTCTCTTTTTATGGTACTCTGTTCTTTATTACGTTCTTTTTCCATCTTGAAATCTTGGAACGTGTAGAACCGGCCTTTGTAATAACGAACATTGTCCATAGTAGCAATCATAACCTGCGGATCAAGAGGGTAGTTCAGGATTTCCATAAAAGCATACATAGGCGAACGCATTAAGGTCCTGGCCGCTCTATTGTATCCGGCACCATACATACGATTTCGGATATTGAATATCCCCATTCTCTCACCTATGACATATAATTTGCTTTTCCTATCTATGTCTCCGGTTTCTGCTATACAAGATGGCGCAAGACGTGAAAACTCAGCCGATGCGTATTTAAGGGAGTCTTTGCTTATATACTGTCCTACGGCAGATTCCATGATGAGGTTGATATGACCTGTCAGGGCGCCGGTAGCTGCCACAAACGGAGACAGTGCCAGGTTCATAACCGACATAAATCTTTCAATAGCCATCATAATTCTTGTAAGGTCTATCGTATATCCTCCGATGTTCACCGTAAGTTTTTTGGTGTTCATCCTAATGCCATAATAATGATCGTTGAAGAAGTCCCTGAACATCTGATATGTTTGGGTTGCTTCAGCCTTCTTACCGCCTTCAAATTGTTTATTCAGTAACATCTGCTCCAGTCCTTGGGCAAGCTCTATAGACTTCTGCTTTTCGTTATATAACGATGACTGCATCATAAGCATCGAATAAGAGTAGCCAAAATCGTGAGATACATCATCTTGGTTCTCCAACTCATATATGTAGTATTTAGGTATAGACCTAAGTCTGTCTTCCGGATCATATACTTCCCCTTGCCTGGTCTTACCATATAGAGAATCGTCTACTCTGTCCAGGCACAGATCTGATACAAAATTACGAACCGTATTTTTGAAGTTAATACCCAATCCTTCTACACGTTCTATGTCTTGTTTTGATATCTGTGGAATAGCATACAGATTAGGACTCTGCTCTTTGTATAGATCAAGCGATTGTCTTTTTATTTCCTTGAGTTTTTGAATCATATTCCACTGCTCTACGTTTTTAGTAGCAACTTCATTACCGTCAGCATCATACTTGATACCAAAGTCATTGAAATACGATTCATCACGATACAGGCTTTTCTTAGGCATTCGATGACCATACCCATGATCTTTTACATAATCAGGATTACGGCCGCTATTTTCGGCTTCAGATTCAGCCACCCATGCCCTTGCAGGATCGAAAGACAGGTACGATATGTCCATGCCATAATCTTGGGTGGATGTACCGTTTTGTACGTCCTTAACCATCTGCGCCACATCTATCTCACCTCGACCTATTTTGTCGATCATGGCCGCATATCCGGTAGGCGCCATGCGTTTATAGTACGAAAAGACCCGGCTCCTGGCAAATTCATTAACAATAGCATTGGTCTCTTCTATGCCCTCTTCTCTTGTATTATTTAAAAACAAGCTGGCCATCTTAGCATTAACAGCATTCCTGAAATCTCTACCGTCTAATTCTTTGCTTATACCAAGCTTTTCTGACAGGTAGTTGGTTTCAGATACGGTAAACAGATATCGGTTATCAGCAGCCTTAAACAGCTTATCCCTTAAAGCCTGAATCCTTTTTGCTTTCTTCGCCGTAGTATGACGTTGTACGAACTTCCATTCCACTTCCTTGGAGTCAGCAAGAGCATTTAAATAAGACTGATTTACTTCGTTTTCGGCCTTACTGCTTTTAGTAAGGTACTTATCAATATCTTCAAGACCCACCATCTTAGCATAATCTATTAAGATAGCATAATCAGCTTCAATAGCTTCAGATGCGGCCCTAAAAGCATCTCTTTCAGATGAGGTAAATGTCGCTTCGTTAATTTCTCCGATATCAGCCACATCTCGGTTGTTTCCGATTATTTCCTTGATAATGGCCTTATTTTTTTCTATATCTTTCACAATCGAATCCACGTCAGTCGCATCTCTATCACTTGTCGTAGAACTAATGATATCATGCGCCATTTTAAGATACGAAGCCTTGTTATTTGATTCGGTACGCGCCGACTGTTCCGATTCTACTTCATTCCAAAACCGATCATTGAACGACAGGTGACCTCCCAACATAAGTGTCTTCAGCGCAGCTTCTCCTCCCGACTCGCTCTGAATCGTTCTTAATTTTTGCAAAAACGATTCTGATACGGCATTGGTAACATTATTTGATTCCTTTCTCCAAACTTCATTTATAGCTTGTATTTCTTTAGCCATCTTAAGTTGGTCGCCGGTTTTTTCCACTCTCCTGGTTCCTACATATATGTATTCTGAAGCTGCTTCCTTACGTTGTTTACGAAGCAGTCCTTCTTCTTCGTAATTGCTGCTTTTAAAATAGGCAACCTCATCAAAATTACCACCGCTATCAATAAAAGGCTGCCTCAATATCCGTTTTTGCCTGGATAGAGCATTAAGGTATTCTTTGGTTGTTTGAGAAACCGGATGCCCTAATTCTTCTTCAGCCTTTTTGTATATGGATTCCATTCTTGTGGCATAACTTTCGCTAAATTCCAGTTCCGAATTTTCAGCATCCCACTTTTCCATCTGCTCTGTATAGATCTTTTCCTGCTCGATGGTAAAAATATCGGTATTAACTCTATCAGACGATGGTTTGAATTTAGCGTTTTCAGTAACCGTATTTCCATCCTTGTCAACTACTTCTCTTTTAAATACGTAATTACGGTTATTGTCAACCACATCACCAATTTCTTCTTCTGATATCTCTATGTTCATGGCAGTCGCAAACGCTCGCATCTGCGCCAGCTTCTTATTACGATCGTATTTAGCCATATCAAGAGCACTACGAAGGTAATTAGAAGTTTTGCCATCTACTTTCTGAAGCAGTTTTTCAAATTCAGATTTGTTAAAACCATGCTTTTTAACATATGCCAGGAAGTCGGATATAGCGGGCTGAGCATTCACCATCGCATTGTAATTGTCTTTGGCAATCATAGCTCCAAGAGCGTTATTGAACGGGCTGGAAGAATGCTCTAATATACCAAACCACCTACTTATCCAAGAGACATCATGTTGAGCCTTGTCAAAAAATTCTTTTACTCTCTTTACCTTATCTGCCGGCACATGAAGTTCGTTCATTAACTTATCAAGCAACGTACTTTCATCAAGGTCTTGTACTGATTTAATATCAGACTGAATACCATTGATGTCGGCAATGACGGTATTGATCCTATTTGTATAATCCTGCTTTTCACGTTCATCAAATTCGGTACTTCTGTTACGGATATATCCTCGAAGATCGTTCATGATCGGAAGAACCTGATTGTTGATAATATCTACGTTCTTTCGATCATTGGTATTGAAATGAAGCTTGCCGTCTTTGGTATCACCATGAAGGATGGTGTTCACCACATTGCTTAAGTATCTGACCTGAGCTTCGGCTGTAGAGATCATGCTGTTCATGGCAGCCGCCATCTCATTCTTGTCTATTTCGGTCTCTACCTTATTTATCTTATCTTCTATGGTCTTAAGCTGAGCAAGGGTCATAGACGTAGTTACAGCCCTATCAGAGCTTATCTGACGCAAGTCTCTTAAGGTTTTTCTTAATGCCCGGATCTTAGACTCAAGAAACTTGTTCTTGTTCATAGAAGAAAGGGAGTATAATGTAAAGTCATTATCCTTTAACAGAGAAGTGTCAAATCCTTTATCTATGTCAGTAATGGCAAGATCACGAATGTTTTTAATAACGTTATTCAAATCTTGTCTTTGGGTTGATAAAGCTGATTTAAGCCAGCTTACTATTCCAGAGAAAAGCCGCCGGACGCGCCCCAGGAAGGAGGTGGGCTCTACCGGCGCCTGTGCTGTGCCGGTCTGCATCTCCCTGGCGAGGATCTTTCCAAGAATTTCTCTCCTAACAGCATTATCAAGCTCAGCTCCTTCATACGCTTTACCGTATGTATTATAATACTGACCTGCATACTGGTTCCACTCTTCCGTACCTTCTACATCTTGCAGAACAGCCTCAACAGCATTCTGATCTCTGTATGCCTCTACAAGGAAGTGGGCTGTTTCTTCTACTAAATCAGATAAAGTAGCATCTTCACCAACTGCTATTACGTTATTGGCAATATCCGCCAATGCCTTAGCAGAAGGTTCATGCCCGTATTTGGTTTGGTACTTCTCTATATAATCGGTCATACCTATGACACTAACGCCAAGAGTTTTCAGTATCTCGACAATAGAATTTCGTTGATCACGTTCCTGCCTGCTATAATCTGATACGATCTTAGCTTTAGTATCAGCGTAAAGATCGTTGTCTTCTAATATGAATGAAACTACAAGCGCATCAAAATGATCGTACTTGGCGTCCAATTCATTGTATCTTCCCGACTTAAGATCGTTCTTTATCTGCTCTTTGCTAACCCTTTCCGTTCCTCCGGTGGCGAGTCTCATAGTTACCTTACTATTATCCAACGAGCTTATGGTTATCATACCTTGGTCGTTCATGGAAACATCGGAACCAAAATGATTACGGAGCTCGGTGTATGATAAGGCTGAATTGAAAAGTCTAATTTGTCCTGTATGACCTTCTCCTGTAAGATAATAGCTTCTTGTTTCAGGATCGAATATCTTAGATCCTGACAAAAGACCTTTCTTTATAAGGTAGTTAATTATACCACCTTTTGTTGATAAAGAAGTAGAAGCAGAAGCGGTCATGACCGGTATAAAAGATTTGAGATTATTAAGAACATACTTTCCAGCCTTGTAAGTAATGTCTGCCACTCCATCCACGGTAGATTCTTGAACGATGCCTGATAAGAATCCTATTCTAATATCATTCCCTCCAGAGCGAAGAGCTTCTCCGTAATCTTCAAATAATTGATTACGATCGTTCATGAAAAACAAACGAGGCTCTCCAGTCTGATACGTTACACCCACAGGATTAGAATCTGCCTCTGGTAGCTCTTCTGGGCTAAATATCTTAAGACCGTCTTTTATGACCATATAATCAACACCCTTATCCTGTACCATAGATACGGGAGTGAAGTCCGAAGATATAGCATCTTGTAAATACTGCCCGGCGTCTATTCCCGGTCCTTCCGGTACGGAAATACTTGACGGGACCATAGCATCTACCAACATAATATTATCACCCAGATCTTGGCTGTAAAATCCAAAGCCCGATTCTCGGATTTCATAAGGTGCATCTGATTTTGATACAAGAACAGGATTACTCATCTTAGAAGCCTTATCCAGCACCCTTTCTCTATAAGCTTCCGGAATAAGATCGATGTTGGATTTCACCTTATTGTAGGCCTGTTTATTAACAGGCACTTTCTTTCTCCAGTCGCCAAAAGCCTTTAAGAACTTATTAGAAAATACGGTTTTAAAAACAGTAGTAGCCCGTTCCCTGTTCTCCATAAGAGGAATAGATGCTATTTTATCAAATAACATAGACCTGTCCCCTGATCTGGTAGAGACAGAAACAACTTTCTTTTTATTATCTCTTTTAATAATACACGTTGATACCATGATAAAACATTTTTGTTATGAGACAAAGGTAGTTAAAAATCAAGCATATGATAAAACAAATCCATCTAACTTCTCAGTCTGATGGCTTAAAAATAATATGAAAAAAAATTATAATCTGACGAAAAATCGTCAAGTTCAGCTTATATGTAATGCATGTACCCATCTCGGTGTATAAACCTTCCCGATTCAAAGCGCTCAATATCTTCAGGGCAAATAGAGCCCGAATCCTCTCTCCTGGCTTCAAACCAAAGCCCCGGCTTACGAATTAGGCAAGTTATGATATAATTGAAGCAATTGTGCGTAAAATGGAAAACAGATCCTACAGGGAAATACCTATCAGCTTGAAATACGATTCTTTTTCGTTTAGTATCAAACGTGATATCTCCTACTATCTTAGCCACGTAATAGCTTCTGCCATTTAACGTTTCATCTGTTTGTGGTATCCAATAATAACCTCTTGCCATGCCACAAATATATAAAAAAAATCGGACAAGATATATGTCCGACTTTATATTACTTTGATTCGTTTTCAAACCGCTTTATAAGAGAAGCAATATCATCACCACAAACAAACATCATTCGACGTTCTTCTTTTGGTTTATGAGACACTGGGATGGTTTTGTTTATCTTAATCTGATTCGCCAGACCTCTGCCTAAACGAATATCAACTTTTTTACCTTTCATGAATTATTTGTTTAAAAAGACCAATTCCATCTATTATAATATGACCGCTTTGCATACGACCATTTTTACCTTATTTTTAAGAAAAGAATACTCTTGTATGACTTCCATAAAATTAGCTTCGTTAGCTTTACCCTCTATGAAGATAACGGTTTTGCTTCCAGGTCTATGATCGTCTAAGCTTGCCGGGATTCCCAATATCGTCCATCCTTTAAACTCAGCTATCTTAAAACGCATAACGTCAAACACCTTATAGAAATCATCACAATCTACAGATTCTATTACCTTAATATCCTCTTCTGTGAATCTACCTCGTATTGGAATAACGTGATGACCAGGGCAGCCATCGGTTCCGAAATATGCGATTCTAACCACTATATCTACAATATTTTAATTTATTTTGCTAAAATATTCATATAACACGGCACATCTACTACGTCTCTTCTACGGATACGCTTATCGAAATAGGAAACCATATAAGTATTTTTACCTTCGTGATCAGGTCTGGGATCGAAACATTCAAAAACGAATCTTGTTACACCTTCCAAATAACCGAGCATGAAAACAAATTCGCCACCGTATCTTTTATTAGCTAATTCTTCTACAGTCATAACCTATCCCCTCCCAATCCTGAATTGATGCTAACGTACTTGACACGAACTTCATTTCCACGTCCAAGCTGACCCCAGCCGGGCGATGGCGTTCCCTTAGCCGGAGCAGGGACAGCCCTAAGCCGAGACCAGTCCTGCTTTTGCCTCATGACTTCAGCCTCTTTGTAATACCGGTTACACAGTTCTTGATCTTCGTAACCAACGTAATCTTCCTTATTTTCCATAAAAAATACTTTTTCAACAAAAGTACGACATTCATGAATTAATTAGATTTAAAATAAAACAATATGAATTAAAATAAAAACCCGATACGTTAAAATCGCATCGGGCCTGGTATTGAAAAAAAATAGGTTCAGATCTTGGGTAAAGATTCGAGCCAATTTTTAACATCTTTATATTTAGGGTCTTTGTCTATTCTATCTTTCAGTTCATGCAATGCTGAGTCCATAACCGTATTCGGTACGCCAATCAACTCTCCTATTAAATACAATGGGGTTTTATTCGATTTAGATTCGTGTGCTATATTCATATCCAAAAAAAAAGTTATGTGAAACAAACCGGCCACGGGTATTCTATTGCCCGCCGACCGGTATAATATTTTTATTCCTTTTTTTCCAAACGGGAAAAACGGGAATGCGGGAATCATATTTTTTACTATGGCTCCCGCACCACCGGAAGGACCTGGATCTGGATCTCAGGTCAGATCCTTCCAGTTTATTTTTTCGCCGAGGTAATCTTGCACGGCAAGCCATCTTATAAAGGCTACTCCTTCGGGAGCATCCGGATCATCCAAATACATTAACGTAGCTTTCACCAACTCGTTCTCACATTTGAAGACCTTCGGAAAACCATCCGAATAGTACATTGCAAAGACATATTGGACATCGCCCCATGTCGCTTTATCCGGCTTCTTCGCTCCGCACTTTTCAAAAATATCTTTTATTTCCGGCTGCTTCCAGATCCTCTTGGATCCATCGACGTTGACCATCTTCTTTACCGCCTCATCAGCGAGAGCATTAGAAAAATGGTAGCCGTAAGTATCTACATATTTCTGATAAGCTGGATCCTCTGCGTCTGCTCCTCAATAAGAACGACCTCTGCCACGTCCGCGACCTCTACGCATCTGAGGTCCGTCACCGTAGTATCTGTCGTCTCCATAGTAATCGGTCGGGTAGGATTCGTAACCCATCCTCCGGTATTCCCGGTCCTCCATTTCATGACGACGTTCGCGCTCTTCGAGCCTTCTTTCCCTTTCTTCCAGCTCGTTTTCGCGCTCTTCCATTTCTTTCATCTTCTCATGCATACCGTAATGGTCGTAAATACCACCACCATACCCCATGTACGTCCCATCAGAACGCCGGCTTCTGCCTCTGCCTCCACCTCGTCTGTCTTCTATCTCGTCATATCCAGGATATTCTCTGTGTCCTGAATTTAAATCATATACTATCATATTATACTTATTTCAAACGTTCTACAATTAACTTCTTTAAATCTTCGAATGAATCAGTAAGGTCATTCACCTTATTTTCTATACCAGCTATTTTACGATCCTGCTCTCTCGTTTGCTTGAATGCCGGATTGATATCTTCTAATATAGATTCACAAGCCTCTATCTTGGCACGATGGGCATCTACGCTGTCTATTATTTCCTGACTGGTGCTTTTTATGGCATTCAGCTCGTTCATAATCGGATCTATGCTGGTAGATAATGTTATGCCCATAGCCTTAGCCACATTCTGGGATTCCGGGACCGTATAGGTCTTGGTTTCGCCAGTGAGCTCTACCGTCAGATCCACCACGCGGGTCTGCATCGCCTGATACTGACCTGGCTGAGGAGGAAGATACCTGGGTTCGGATACGGCTACTACCTTTCCCAATTCGTATTTAGGTACTGTATTAGTATCAAGGGTATGTACCTGAAACCCTTTCTTCAAATCTGAAAACATGATCAAAATATTAGTTAGGTGAAAATAGGGTGATGATCTCCATCACCCTACTGAAATCATTTACCTGCTTTAACTTCAGACGCCTGGGCTGTTGTTGTCGGAACACAACAATCCATTAATCTTAACACGCCACGAACTTTATTGAAGTACAGAAGGCGTTCTGTGCCATTTACCATAGCAGCACCCGTGACAGCTACGTTAATAGGGTTCACGACATTCACTCCCGTAACCGGGCAACAGGTGTCGGCTCCTACTGTTGAAACTGTACTGTTTGCCGGGACCGCAATCTGTACCGGTAGAGCACTTCCGGCTGTGGGGACTACTTGCCTTATCTTAAGAAGGATAAGACCCTCACACGGAAGGGCGATCCAAGCCCGTGGGTTAATACCGAAGACTGTATTTGTCGTACTGACAATAACATTCTTCGTAACCATCTCATACAACGATCCTATTTTAGAAACACAAGCCATATTAGCCTCCTTTCTTAATAAAATCAGACAGCAGCGTTGTTATTGCAACATCCGTTGTTACATCCGCATCCGTTATTACAGCAACCTCCTCCGAATACCTGTCCCCAAGTATAAGCCTGGTAAGGAGAACAAGAGGGGTAGGCCGGGACGGCCGTCGGGCGTAATTGACCAACGATATTCTGGGTTTGTTGCTGAGATAATGCCGAAGCTGTCAAAGCCGCTTTTTCTTCACGAAGTTGAGCAATAGTGTTCTGCATTTCCCTCATTTCCAACTGACAGAATTTGTCGTTGATCATAACGGTTTGGGCGTCAAGTTTCGCAGACAAGATATTGAATTGGCTTGTAGCTTGCTCACGATTGTTAGCCAGACCTTGGTTGAGACCGTTCTGCAAGACATTGGTTTGTTCCAACGTGCGAAGCTGGTTATCAAAACCTTGCTGAGTAATCATTCCCTGAGTCTGGCAAGTGCTTTGATTGATCAACGAACTCAGATTGCAGCAGCAAGAGCTGATTTGATTTCCTATTTCACAACCTTGTTGTTGAACTGCGTTGATAACAGCCTGAGAAGTCATACCTACCTGACCAGCTACTTTATCAATGGCACCCTGTACGTTGCAGATAGCGTTTTGAAGTTGAGTAGTAGAACAGTTCAAAGCAGAAGCAATCTGATCTATGGCGCTACGATTACCTTGAATTGCCTGCATCAAAAGTTCACGACCGTAATCGTTATTCAACTGAGCCGGCAAACCATTGGCACAACAATCACCGCCATTTCCAAAACCGTTACCGAAGCCGCGTCCACCCCACAGCCAGAACAAAACAATTATCCAGAGCCACCAACCGTTAGCCCCACCGAAACCGTCCTGGTTGTTACGACCGTTCATCAAAGCCGCCACCAGATTCGGATCCATTTTATTACCACCTATCAAATTAGCAAACATGCCGGGAATCATTGAAAGAAGACCGTTAGTGGCTGCACCACCACCGTTAGCCCCGGCTCCATCTAAAAGGACGATTTTATCACCACCCATAATTTTATAGTATTTAATTGTTAAACATACGTGCATGAAGCACGTAACAAAGTTCATGATTGTAAGGTGGAATATAGGTGTGTTTATTTCTTATAGAAGAGAAATATTTTCAGCAAAAACAGAAACAAAAAAAGGTAGTGTTTTTTATTCTTTCAAAACACCACCTGTAAATAAACTTAAGCAAACTTGCCATATTTTAGAAACACATTTTTGAGTTTTCCTTTTATACCATTTAAGGTCACTTCATATCCGGAGCCTGTCATGTATATGGTTTGTTGATTGATTCTATCACCAGAATACTTATCTATGAAATAAGACCTATACACTCCATACCCTTTAACTACAACATTGCTATATAGCTCCCATTTGCCAAGACCGTTCCTAAACATGAATTTAGCTTCTTCAAGGAATGAGCGAAGATTCTTTTCAGCAATATCACGAATCAGCCACATATTATTATGGTCTACTTTCCTAAAAGACTCGGCAAATTCTACATCGGGCTTGTGTTCTTCTATTGTTTTCAAAGCTTGTTGCTTCTCTGCCTCTGCCTGCGACTTTTCGGCTATAGCTTTTTGAGCAGCTTCATATTGATCAGCCCAGGCTCTTGCTGCATCTGCCGGATTAGAAAAGTCAGGGACCAAAATTCCCTTTCCACCGGAACTTGTTTTATATTCTCCTGTTTTACGAATAGAAGGAAGAACCTCAGATGTTACCCATTTCTTAAATCTCTTAGCAGACTCTAATTTTGAAGATAATATAAGAGAATATAAACCAGATTCATTAATTATTCTTATACTATCTATATATCTGGTTTTCAATATAGATCGTTTTACGCCCCATTGATTATCAGATACTTGCAAAAGCATAGAATCATCATCATCTACATGTCTTTTTACCGCATCTTTAGCATTTATATATCCAAGAGATTTAGCCACATCTGACGCCACAAACCAAACATCTCCTTTTGGATCTACAATAATTCTAAGCTCTCCAAAATCCGAACTTTCAAAAACAGAAACTTTATCCATGATAAAAAAAATAGGCCCAAAAGAGAATGTCAGATCCCACTATGACAAACCCTAATGAGCCAAAAATATCTTTCAACATCAAACAACCAGAGGTGGGATCTCGTTGTTCATTGTTTCTGGAGCAAAGAAAAGATAGGAACAGGATTTTAAATAGCAAATATTTTAATACTTTTTAAATCAAACCAGGGCCCGCATCACTGCGAGCCCTGATCTCTAAACTAATACCATGAAAAACTTAAATCTAAAAACTAAAGAACACACAAATGTAGGAAAATGTATGCCTTTCACAAAGAATCTGTATCCTGTTCTTTTGTGTGATTCAAGACATGGGATATAGTTCTGATACTTAATCCGGTTTGATTTTGTATCAGATTATAAATATAGGATTTTGAAACTACAGTTCTTAATTGACCTAAATCATTCATAATGTTTTTATACATAAGATGAATGCTGTTGTTACGTTTGATGGTACTGATTCTCATTTCCTACTGTTATTAGTTACGTTCGGTTCTTACTTTTTCCTTATTCCCATAATCCCTTCCTGAAACTAATATTGCAAACTTAACAAAAATAATCCATAAACAATGAAAATCTAACTTTTCTTATATGTCATTGATATACGTGCATATATAAGAAAAGTGAGACTTTCACAAGCCTCACTTCCCAAATTATAACTATGAAAAAACTATATATATACAAAAATTACCTGCATTCCAATTTGTTAAGATCATCCAATTCAGACTTGCTTACGGTCATGTCTTGCGTCAAGCCAGATCTGTTTTGGTATGGAGCGTAATCAGTTTCTACCGTCTTAGCCTTCTGAGTAGAATCGTATTTCACCTCCGATTCGGTTCCTGTCAGATTTTGGTAGATAGATCCGGAACTACTCTCGCTTACTTTAGACCATATCTTATTACCTACTCTTATAAAATTATCATAAATACCTTCTGCTGTTATAACACCATCTTGCTCTACGATATTAGAACCCGATTTTTCTTTTAACAGATACGGGTGCCTGGTGTAAAAATAATGTTCAAAATCATTCCCGGCATACGAAGAGCCATACTTCTCCAAATAAAACAATTCTGATAAAGAAGGGTCGGTACTGATCATGCTATAATCAAACAACATCAACCTGTCTTTTCCAGATAAAGATAATTCTATTGATTTCAAAATATCAGGATCATCAGAAATAAGACCCAAAGATGGACCAGGTTTGAAGTCAAGATACTTATAGGCATTATCATATAATTTTGTTTTATGGAGTTTGTTGTCAAGGTAAGATTGGTATAAATCGAATAAGGATAATGGGTTTTCGCTATCTTGTTTTTTGTTCATGTATCGACTATACTCCCGATCCACATCCACGTAAGGAACGTCAAGTACCTCCGGGTGTCCAAACGCCATCCTGGTCATTATCATGTCCTCTGTGTTCTGAGAATCCATGAACGATCTGACGTATTTTTTAATGGAATCCATGAGCGTATTATTATCTACGTTCCGTACTTTCTCTTTATCCAAAACGCCGTTCTTAAAACAAGATTCAGGATATATTTTAGTAGAAAAATGAGTTAGGTTGTGCTTGGCTAACACTGTTGATATTTGATACATCTCGTTAATATCATCTTTGCTGATCCTTTGATATAGATTATCTCCTACCTTAAGCAATGAATGTTTCTCAAATGCCTCTACTGGGTCTATATCGGATTCAGAATAAACGATATTCAAATTATCCATATACTCCGGCAATAATCCAAAATAATAGTCTGTACTATCACCAAGAACATCATCTATAGAAGATGCCAGCGTTGGAGCATAATTTACATCATTATGCCTGGCCACATAAATATCAAGATCCAGCATCAAATTATCTATCTTATTCAAAGATTCTTCTGTGCCATCATAAGTTTCCGATGTCCCTATTATATCTATGCCAAACCACGTACAAGCCTCTTCTATATCCCATATCATGCTTCTTAAATCGGATTCGGTGTCGGCATTAGCCCTATGTAAATAAGCTGATATACGAGCTCTTAGGAACTCTATTTTGCCGGAATTGTAATAAGAAAGATCTTGTAGCTTAGACAAAGATCTTCTCTTGCCTTCCACCACATCATCCCCTTCTATGTTTATTACCGGAATCTTATTCGCAGATGAGAACTCATCAAACATAGATTCGGCAAATTCTTTATCAGAAACGAATTTCTCAACCAGTTCAGGATATGAATTTCTCAACGATTCAAAAGCAGATGAAAATTCAGAAAAGTTTTTTATGCCGGCTACTGTTTTACGCATAGCATAATAAAGCTCAGAAGGATTATATGGTACTTTTTTACCAAATTGGTTAAACACTCCCTCCTTGTAAACAATAGGACCATACTGATAGTCAATAGACATAAAATAATTATCTTTTTCCCTATCATGTTCGTTAATAGAAGAATCTATTAACTTTCTCATGGAAGTCGAAACCTCGTTTAAAACAGAAGGATCGGATAAAATACGACTTATTTCTGTTTCATCATACAAACCGGATCTCCTTAATTTCTGCTCATTCAGTATCAAACTGCCATCTACATAAAAATCGAAGAGAATAGCATTAGACAATGAAGACGCATTGAAAAAATAATGAGTAGACAAAAGGAAATCCCTTACATCCTTAACATCCTGAGCCGTTAAAGGATCAGCAAAATAAGTCTGACGCTTCATATACGACAGCACATCTTCTAAAAGAGGTTCGCCATTGGGATCGGTGTTAAACATCTCCCCTGGAGCCGGGTTATTCCAATGACCGTAATACGACGAAAAACCAGGAGTGTAAGCCTTAGCCCATACCTGAAGAGCCCGCTCGCTGTTTCCTAATACTTTTAAAGCACTTTCGTAAAGAACGGAAGGCTCCCCGTTAGGAGCCTTAACCCGTTTTATTTCATTTTCCTTTTTTTCTATCTGACATTTGACACCCATAGTGATAAATATTTTAGACAAAGATAGTATAAAAATAGAAATTATGAAACTTCTATTTCATAATGCGAAGCCTCTGTCTCAACTATCAATCTTCCCTCTCCTTCGAACTCAACGCTATCATTTCCTGGACCAGTAACAAAAGGGAAATCAGATACGGATGTTACATAATCTCCAGAACCACCGGAGAAAGACTGACTTTTACTTTGTTTGTAATTGATAGTCAATTGTGTTTTACCTATCTGAAGAGTTCCAGATAAATTTTTAGTATAAGTAGTGGTAGTTGTAATATCCCCATTTTTATAACAATACATCATAAAGGTGGTAACCGGACTCTTTTTTATATTACTATCCGGACCTGCATGATAAGATTCATTTCCTCCCAATATGCTATAAATGTGACAATAAGGACCGACTCTTTTACTTGAAGTTTTAGCCTTATCCTCGACTCCTTTCAAAGATATAGTAACCTTACTCTTGTATTCAATATCCTTCCAATTACAGACTCCTTCACTTACGTTTCCAACAAACCTGTCATCAACATAAACCTCTATATTCCCCTGCTGATTGGTCTTCAACTGATACTGAACAAGACTTGAAACATCTTCGTATCTCCTTCTCATACTCAACACTCCTTATTTAACTCATTTATCGAATCCGAATTATCAGAACCTTCTACGAGATTCTTATTCCTATCTATCTCTTCCTGACTCATGTTACTCATCATATTTTGTATTTTTCTACCAGATTGAGATAAAGAGCGGATGAATGCACTGGAACTTATCTTAACTCCAAGATCCGGTTTTGCCCTAAACGCTTCACCGGTACTGATATTATACAAATCATACACACCTGAGTTCATATAGAATTTATATATCCAGTTTCCACCAGCTTTTTTGTACCCTAATTTGGTTAACTCGACTACACTCATACCAAATTTAATGCCATTACGACCCATTATCTTCTCCGGTATAGGTTCTACCTTAGCCGGAACAGATGTATATGCTTCATCGCCGCCGTACAGGAAATAAGGGGTTGTCACCCTTGATATGTGAGTAAGCGGTTCTTCGGATATACGAGGCTCGTCTTTCGCAGCCTTATATTCTTCCCTTGGATTGGATATCCTAATAAAAGGATCGTATGTCAAAAAGGTTAAGCCGTATTCTACTTTATAACCTGATACGCCGTTAAGATCCCTTATAGCCTTAGTCGTATGCGAGTGATTGATGGTGTCTATACCATACCTTGATTCCATATCGGTCATAATACTATTAACCTCATCTCCCTCTACATAAACCTCTTTTCCTTCCGGGATAGAGGTTATGCCGGCAGCCCTTCTAAGTAGCCATAAAGTGACTTCAGCAATGTCAGAGAACTTATCTCCGTTCTTCCTATAGTTATCTACTCTTCCTTCTTCATATCCAGGTAATTCGACATTTCCTTTAACTTCGACATTTGTTCTGGATTGTCCTTTGCCTTCTCCATCTCCCTTTTTATCGCCATCTTCCTCAGTGCGTACTGCACCGCCTTCTGCACTTCCTTCTTTTCCATCATTTAAAATATTATCTGATTCTGACTCTATAGACTCCACGACAGCATCATACTCTGGTATGCCGCTAAGGAAATCTGCTACGTTATTCAAAAACTCTATTTTTTCCTCGTTTGTCATATCAAGGCTTTCCACGGGCTCCCATATGGCAGGCAAGTTGTTTGATTTTATTGCAGTAGAAACATCTTCTACAGTTTTATTATCCACCGTAGGCAAAACTTTAGAAACCAAACTATTGATATCAGATTCCATTTTTTCTACTTCCTCTTTTGTGCCATATTCTTTTAGGGTATCCATGCCATTGACTCTAAGAGAATAATTCAAAGCCTTACTCGGAACAAAATTAATATATTTCAAAAAGTTTTTCAACTCTGATATAATTTGTTCGTCAGATCTTGGCCCAACATAATCAACCACCACCTGATCTGTTTGAGAACGAAGCCAAGAAACGTATTCATTTAAGGTCTTACCACCTTTACTGGAAGGAGTGGATATTTTATCACCTACTGTTCCTTTAGGTTCTAATCCCATTTCCTCCTTAAGACTTTTAGGATTACCTCTCTCACGAAGAAACCTCAAGTCACCTCCTACAATCTTCCTTGCTATAAAATCAAAAATATTAGCATAAGGCGGCAATCCTTCTTTTTCTATATGAGATTCTATTTCGTTTAACATAAGAGAGAAGTTTTTCCTGGAGGTACGCTTCTTGCCAGGTAAAGACTGCATAGCTTGTGCCGCAGGAGCCGGCTGAGCTAATGGCGCCGGCTGAGTCCCCCTGACAGCTCCTTCCTCTGGCATTTCCTCTTCATAAACATCCACGTATTCTTTAGAAGTAACGGTCTTACCCTCATCAGAGAAAGGAAGATCATCCTCTATAAGTGATTTTGATCTGGAAGATGATTTACCAAATTGAATCCTGATCTTAGGAGCGACAAACATCTCACCTTCGAAATCTATTCCAGATTCTACTTCAGATGTCACAATGTCTTTAACGCTCCTACTTCCATCTTCTACCCACTTAACAACATCAGGAACCGTAGATAATTTTTCTATAGCCTCACGAGCTTTTATAAGCCCTGAAATAGGATTCAAATACGATACTTGATACGAAGCCGGATCAAGACCTAACTTGGTCAGATACGCATTAAGATCTTGTATGTCATCTTGACCCATCTGCAACAATTCAGAGTCACCGGATTCAAGCAGCATATCTATAAAAGAAATCCATTTCTTTCCTTCCTCTGATTCTACAGAACGTAGACTAACAGGGAAAAGATAATTAAGACCGTTTTTACCTTTGATGACAACTACCGGAACTCTTACATTTTTGTAATTATTCCCCTTGTCATTTAATATAGAATAAGCAAATGGGAAGCCTGTGTATTTAGAGCCGTTCTTAAGCACGACTTTGCCATTTAATACATATCCGACATCAGATACTTTTTCAGCACCTTTTTCGGTAATAGGGAGATTTTCTACCTGGCCATATCCTTGACCGTTCACCCTCATGTTAAATACCGGTCTTCCGGGAAGAGTCTGGGCAACAACATGCGTGCCGACGCTGATGGTAGCCGACCGACCAGCATCTTTCTTCCACTTGTTAAAAGCCGTTCTTCTTATTTTACTTATACCATCTATGCCTCCTGTATCAGCTTTTACAACAGAAACGAATCTGTTCCCACTCATAACCTTGATAACCATATTGGACACCAGTTTATTCTCAGCAGATTCTATTCTTTTTTTATCGCCTGACTGAACAGCGTCATTGTATTCGGTAAAAAGAGACTGATTATAAGTATCATTTACATCTATTTCGAGATTAACCTTATCTCCTTTTTTCAAAGAAGATAATGCTTCCTGATCTATTTTATCTACTTCATTCTCTCCGAATCCGACACCTGTTCTGTACGGAACCAACTCATCTGAATCAAGACGCTTATAAACCAAAGAATAGGAATTACCCACGTCCTGAATAGACACATCTGTGTAACGGTTAAGAACACGAGCCGATTCTTTATCTATAGACCATCTCGCATGATAAGGAAGTTCAATTATAGTAGCCGTTTCTCCACCTATGTTAAGAGAATACCTTTTAGTGCCATTAGCGTTCGTTTCAGAGCTTATTTGAATAGGAACCAATGATTTTATGGAAGATATAAATTTATCGGCTCTAAGACCCGCAATTTCATACCTTTCATTGCCATCATTAGAGATTCTTCTAACCATCAACGTCTCTGGATTCTGGGCGCTATCTATATTGGCTCCCGGCGTATTATCAGATTCGTCTAATTCATTTACAAGAGAATCTATATTAGCATCATCCTCCCCGAAATTACTTAACGTAGATTCAGAGATACGACCTTTATCAATAATCCTGTTTTGCTCGATATAAGGAAGGAGGTCCGTGATATTTCCAACCTGGCCAAGATCTTCTATGGTAAATACCGAATCTGCAAGTTTATCTTCGTCAACTTTCTCTCCTTTGTCCCGCCTGTTCATTATATCAACATACGAAGAAATAGCATCATCAAGCTCCTTTCTTTGATCTGGCTCCAAATTAGACTTAGCCATATCAATAATAGCTTTATTTTCCTCATATACTGATCTCGGACTTGTAAGCCTGTCAGCCTTTTCAGATAATGATTTAATGAGATTAACAGGACTATCACCTAAAGACGATACATAATCATCAAAATCTTGTTTGTATTTATCATACACATCTTTTTCTCTCGCAGTAAGAAGATCGGCATTACCTGTATATAGTTTATCAATTATAGACTGCCTTACTACCGGAACCATAATAGGATTATCCATAGCAGCCTCATAATCTTCATCCGATACAGACTCCGTAAGCGGTGACTCTTTTATATCATCTTCTGCTTCCTTCATCCTATCTTCCCTTACTTTATCAAGAGCATGCATAAAAGCCTTGATAGTCCAAGCTTCGTCTTCCGAAATCTTACCTTCTGACACAGCTTGATCTACTACCTCATCAGTGTCATATTCACCAACTTTATTAGACTCTGCAAAATCAGGAACCTTGTCATCCCCTTTATAAGGAGTAGACCATAGAGAAGACAGCGCTTTTGAAAACCCCCTGTTTTCCTCAGCTAAGAATCTTTTATCAAGCATCTTAGACAAGAAGTTATTCATATTCCTATAGTCCATCAAACTTCTTCGGTATTCATTTACCAAGGATCTCATGGCTTTGTCTTTGGCTGTAAACTTCTTTTCCTGTCTTGATTTTACATTAAAATAATCATCAAAAGCCACAAGCGTATCATAGGCTTCTATCACATCTTGTGAACTTATGGGAGAAAGAGGAGATGATAAAACAGATTCGGTTTTACTTACCAGCTCTTCTATCGAAAACTCTTTTCCTATTAACGTTGATAACTCAGACAACGAATTGTTGTAATTGGTTCTAAGGCTTTCCAATTCTTTGGTTTTTCGTTGTATGGATTCAGCTTGTGGATCTTTCCCTTCTACGTTGCGAGGGCGGGTAGCAAGATCTTCTATTTCGGATTCAAGTTCTTCTATTCTTGACCGTATGCCACGGATAGCCATCGCCCGCTCCCTTGCCCTGTCCGACAGCCGGGAGAACGTACTTAGAGCATCCGCCACGCGAGGCTGCCCCGAAAGCGTTTCTATGACAGAAGCTATGTCTTTCATTCTTGATTCCGATTGAAGACCAAGAAAAACATTACGAGCCACGTATTTCCTAAACTCAATCTTAGAATCATCACCTATAAGATCTTCGGCAAAACTCTGGGCAGATCTGAAATCCGAAAGACGATTATTATAATTATCAATAATAGAGTCCTTGTATTTCTTTGCCTCTTCCAAAGACATTCCATTAGCTTCGGATATTTCCGAAATAGGCATCATATCAATCATCTGCCGGAAATTTTCAGCCGAATCCTCTAAGGTTCCCATTTGGTTGTCAATAGACATCTTTTCAAACATAGCATCATCAAGCTCCTTACCAGTCATAGACTGGGCATCGGAACGAACTTGAGGCCCTAAACTCATTGATTTTTTTAACGTATTCAAAGCCGCCGTGTTAAGATTAGAAGATGCTTTGTTATATTCATTCACTTGCCTTTCCAGCAAGATCTGACTATTACTATACTCTTTCACCCCAAAGAAGCCTTCTCTCATACCAAACAAAGAACCGATAATAGCACCGATTCCTATTTCAGTCCATCCTTCTTTAGACGTATATTGCTTTTTAAATCCTTCAGAAATAGCATCAAGAACATCAACGGCTCCGTTCATGGCGACATTATCATATCTTGACTTAACATATTCCTCAGCCGTATTCTGAACAGCACCTTGAGATCCTTCTTCCCATAAGCCTTCAGATACCGGTCTTTTCATGATATTGAAAACATTGCCTGCTATCTTCTGTCCTATATTGGGATTGGTTATTTTAATAGCCATCTCTCCCGGCTTCGCAACTTCCGTCCCTAATCCAAATAAATGCTTGTTGAGCCTCTTTTCCAACCCTGGTATAGCCTTGCCTCCTAACCCTATATACTTACCAAAAAGAAGCCAGTTAGATAATCCTACGATACCCATATTGGCGGCAAATATAGCACTACCTACATCAGCATTAGAATTACGAAAAACAGCCATTTCCCCTGCATTGGGATCACGACCATAAATCTTACGATAATAATCCTTGAAATCAGACTCAGATTGCTTCATAAAAGAATTTGCTTCAACCGATGACTCGAATCCGGCACTGGTAGCCAACAACGTCATGGTCTTAGCCGCCTCCCCTACATTTCTTCCGGTAGCAACTCCTTTTCTTACATAGTTGTTAAACACGCTTTTAAGGCTTCCTATGCCCCTATTGGCAGCTTGCCTTGCTGCTAACTTAGCTCCGATTCTTCCACCTAATTTAGCGCCTATATTACCCAATGATCCAACTCCAAGTCCTCCGGTCATGTACGCTGATATCATGGCTCCTACGGTAAAAGACATACCATTACCAAGGACATCATTCCACAAGAAATTACCGGTATCCTTAAAAAGCTTCTGACCGAAATTATAATCTTCTACCTCTTTCTTGTAATAATGGGGAAGAAGCATGTCTATTTGCTGGTCAAGATCACCTACAAACTTATCCATGTTAGTGTTTAACGCAGCTTTGTAACTTCCCTCAGATGCCATATTGATAAGTTTGTCAGGCAATGACACAACTCCTTGCGCACCGTACAATGCAGACTTTAAAGCGAATTTACCTACACCATTCCAAAACTTACTCCACCCGCTCTGTCTCCTGGCATAATAATCCTCATTATTTATACCCGGAATATAGTTGGGATATTTTGTACGCCATACCCCATCATTACCCATCTGATGACTTTCACGGATACTTACCTTCGGTCCATAGGGATTAAGAGGCGGCGGGACAGGTGTAGCCCCCCTGTAGCTGTTACGAGCCAGTGCCTCCGAGTAGCTGTTGCTTATCTCCTTGGCTATATACGGTTCTTCGTATTCGGCAGCAGCTATCCTTGATGCGTAATCCGGAAATTTAGGTTGGGCATACACACCTTCACCAGGCATATAATTAGGAACCAGAGGTGTTGTCGTCTCTGGTAATGTAGCCGGAGTGTAATTCTCTTCTTCGGCTAATTTCCTTTGCCTTGCCACATCTTCGTAAGTGGTTTTAGCAGCAGGATTATATCTATCTATATTATTGTCAGCCATAAATTTTCTGCAAAAAATCGTTCAACTTACTAAACTTGTCATTCATATTGGGCGTGATATTTATTCCTCTCATATACGGATCCCTCATCTGATCAAGACGTTCTTGAATAGCCTCCTTCACGTATTTTACAAAGAAGTACTGAGGACACTTCTGGTGAATGCTATTCCAGTAATCCGCATACTCATCATTACCTGGATCCAAAGGAACAAAATCCGAGAACAACAATGCAGGATTTTTAGAATTTTTAGTCCTTTTGTCATAGAAATTGACCGCTACCTCTCTTGAACCCCTGTCATCCATTCCCTCCAACCGAACTGATATGTTATCAGACATGTCAATAAAATTATCAACAAGGGTTTTAACAACATTCATTTCTTCTGGCTTAAGGTAAGAACCATGAACCTTTACTATATCATAAAGATCATTCTTAACATCAGCCTTAGAAGCCAAACGGGGAAGACCATTACGTATAAGATACTTATCATAAGAATAACCTTCCTTCTTTCCGGTATCTACAAAATCACAGGTTCCAAAACTTGATTTGTAACCATCCACCGGATAATTACGCTCCTCGACCGAAGGATCTATACCCGCCTTAAGAAGCTCATCATTCGTAATCTCAACCCTTTCTGTAACATGAGAATTTCTACCGGAACCTACTTGAGCAGTCAAGAATCTTCTAACAGTGCCATTATCTATCTCGGCATCCATATTAATGGCATTAATAGCAGTAGGATCCAGATTATTTACCTTTCCTGCCATGTAACCAGACAATCTTCTAAACTGAGCCTTCTGCAAAGACTTTTCCGGTGAATCGGCATTCCAATTGTATCTTTTGTAAGAATCAAGGTAATGATACTGAGATAACTTATCAGAAATCTGATCAGGAGATACAGACATTTTTATCCCATCCTGCATCTGACCTGCTATCATATCAGACACTCTACTGTTTTTCTCAGCATATCTTAGCTGGGTAATAGTTAATGGTTCACCTTCCTGATAATCTTTTAAATCTATATCACCATCCTTATCTATGGTCATATAATCTGATATATTAAAATCAGGATCGCCGTTGAGTTTCTTCATTCCATTAATAAGAGCCAATGTACCAGTAGAAGAACCATTATTCTCGCTTGTAATAGCATCAGATATGTTTTTCCCCAACTTGCCGGCACTCGCCTTAGTTCCTAATGACGGAGATATAGCACTAAGAATATCTATTCCTCTTGAAGGGTCCATCATGTATTCTCTGAACCCTACGGCATCAGATACACCAGTTGTTATGGCTGTGGCGAGCAGGAAGGCTCCAGCCTTATCATCTGTATCGGTAAGATTTATAAAAGAATTTCCTTTCATAAACTTAGCATTACGAACTTTACTGATAATATCCTTATTTTTTTTAGTAACTATATTATCTATTTGATAATCAGTTATGTTATTTATAGCCTTTGTAGCTCCATTTGCCTTAGAATCAGAAAGAAGTAAAGCATCATAAGCTTCAGACAGTCTGTTATTTCCTTGTCCAAAATATCCGTTTTTCTGACCTCCATTATTTTTTAAATAAGAATATATCCGTTCTTCAGGAGTCATATTAGCATACAATCCTGGGTCAGTTTTTTCTTCTTCGTATGATGCTGCAACGATATTACTTCTGTCTGTAGGAGATAATGAATTATATAATTTCAATAAATTTGCTCTACGCTCTGTGGAAGAAGATGTGAGTTGTTCATAAGGGATATTAGCCAAATTAACAGATCCTGTCTTACCCGTTCCAGAATTGATAGCCGTAGGCCCGTCCATAGGAGCCATCGGCACTCCTACACCGCCTGCTCCTCTTGTGCCTCCGGATGAGCTTTCAGTGTCCATCTTGGAACCGTAAGTACGCATGTATTCGGTTTCAATCTTAGCCTGTGCAAGTTGCTCTTTTGCCAACGATATTTCAACCATAGACTTAGCATTATCAGTCAAAAACTTTTGCTGAGCCCTATCCTCTGCCAACCTTGCAAAATAAAGATCATCTTTCTTCCTTTCAAAACTTGTATTGTCGTATCTCCATGCATCAGTCATCTTATCGAAAAGATTATTGGTAACAACAAAATTAGCAGCCGCTACCGGATCTGATGAAGCTATTATCATATCTGCCTCCCTCTTGGCTTCTGCTTTCTGATTTTTAGCTTCCTGTATCTGACTGTCAATACGATCAATAATATCCTTATTATCCCCTACTGATTTCTTTTTTGCTTCCAATGCTCCTATGTGCCTATCGTATCTTTCGACATAAGACCCAATGTATTGACTAACCAAATCCGGATTACTGAACACCGGATTGGTAGCTGCCATGTATGATGCTTCTATTCTCATCTGATTCCTCATGTTTTCAGATAAGTTAGCAGACACAAAATTCCTTATCTGGGAATCAGTAAGCTCATCTACGTTGACTTCTATGATTCCACCAGTAGGATTACCTTTAACATCATATTCTGTTGTCTGAATCTTCTTGCCTTCGTTGTTTTTCCTAAAATCACTGACCAGCTTATTTATCTCCTTAGTATAATCGACATAAGGAGAATAATGAAGACCTCCCAACCTTGATCCTGCTTTACCATCTGACCTCCATTTGTAATAAGGGTCCAAAGCATGCCATTCATTAATAGGAGAATAAAGTTCAGGATGATTCTGTTTTATAGATTCTATTTCCTTCATAACCCTCTTGCCTTCTTTTGTGCCGGCAATCGCGTTAATGACCGTATCATCTAACACCGAACTTATCTCTCCTTGTATGGCTCTCGTAACACCATCAGAAGAAAGATCCACGCCTTTGAATTTTTGATTGATGTTAGCAATCACACCTGACATCTTATCTTCCATATAAGCGCGGGCTTCAGGCTTATCTATCTCTTGACCCATAAGATAATCTACCTGGGTATAGATCTTTTCACGAGCAGCATCAACCTTCTGCTGTTTGTACATCATGACGTCCTTAACAAGATCTATGTTGTAAGGACTAACATACGGGGCATATTGCCTTAAAATACTATACTGTGAAGCCACTATTTGGTCCTCCTTCTTCTTTTAATTTCATCATCTTCTTCATTTAAACTTCTCAAGTAAGGTGTGGAATAATCACCCATATTCATCACATCCTGATTACCTTGAACGTAAATAATTTGACCACTTGGAAGCATTCTCATATTTGGAGCTATGGAAGCTATGGTATTCAATGATGTACGAACATTGAACTTATTCTGTATCTCACTGTTTATGCTGTCATAATAACGAGCAAGATTTTCATCCCTTATAGCCATAGCCTTCAATAACCCAGATTCATAACGTTGCCTTTCCGCTATGTTCTTATCGTCTGTCTGAACATAAGCCATTTCATTGAATCTATCAGCTTCGTTTATTTGCCTTGCGTTATTGAAATTTACTTCGTTAATGTACTTGGCTATATTGCTTCCAGCTATGGCGTTCATATTAGCCAGAATAGCGGAGCGCTGGGAGTCGGGCACGTCACCTACTGCGTCCAACTGAGCCGATGTCGCGCGGTTGAGCTCGTTGATATACTGATCAGCAGATTGCAAAACAGGATCTATTCTCGGAGCCTGATGCCTTTCCAATCCCTCTATCTCTAATCCAGTATCAAGCATCCTCAACATCTCAGGGAATATAGGGCCTGATAAAGCAGGACTGACACCTTTTCTTCCGTTTGTATCATCTTCTTCCTCGGCTTCCGTTTCTACAGTAGTATTAACAACAGGATTTTCTTTCTTCACTTCTATCCTGCCTGGAGAACCTGGGTTGGGAGATTTAGCGCCGGTTCCTACAGGTTCAGCTTCTATAGGTTTTGATGCCGGATTTACGGCTTCTAAAATAAAGTCTGTTTCTGACATCAAACCGCTATCTTTTAAAGCAGCAAACTTATTATAATCGGCACCCAGAATCTTCTTAGCTGCATCAGATTTATCACCAAATAAGTCAACATAATTCTTTATCCCTTTTTCGTTCAACAATCTCTTTTGTTCAGGAGTAACTACATCCAATCCATAAAATGATCTGGTTGCCGTAGTTTGCCCAAATTTGTCATCTACGGCAAATGAGTTATATGCCGATTTACTTCCTTGGTCGTACTTACCAGCATCTTCTCCCCAAAATCCGTATTCGTCTCTAAATTTCTTGGCTTTTTCGGCATTGGCTATAGCACCTGATTCTGCCAAAGCCCATAGGTTGTTTAGTTGGCTATTGTATCCAGTCTGGAATCCTTCTGTATTAAAATCTCCATCCGTATTGTATTTATTAGCCCAACGGTTAATATCAAGCAAATTAGAAATAGCCTTGTTATTTACCCTACCATAACCGGCGCTACTTCTGTGTTGCAGATTTTGATTAGAATTTACACCAGAATCAGGATTAAGGATCTGTTCTCTGTCCGCAACATCCACTATAGACATATTAAGAGCACGTCCAAACTGCTTCATTAAAAGCTGCTGTACTTTCTTACCCCACTCTATTTGCTCTTTGGTAGGGCCGCCTTCAGCCATTTTCCTAACTCTCTTTACATACTCATCGTATATCCAATTTTTAGCATCAGATTCAGATACGTTAAGAGCCTTAGCCTGCTTTCTTACGGCATTTAAATCAACCTTTCCGCCATCTCTAAAGAAAGCATCTATCTTTTCTTGGCGTTTGGATTCCTCTTGTTTGTTATAGACAATATCAGCAAAAGACCTGAATTGCACCTCAAGTTCGTCTATTTCCTTTTGATTATCATTTACGTACTTGGAAAGAATGGACTTATTCAACTCAGAAGTATTTTTATCCTTAACATCCTTATTCTTTTCCAATCTCTTGAAAACACGTTCCTGATCATCATACTTTTCGGACAATCCTATTTTTTTCTTGTACCTATCAAGAAGCGTAGCATACGTATCTTTTTCCGTAGCTCTAATGCCATAATTTTCCCTTACGTAAGAAGCGAAATCATCATCGATAGTACGGTAATCTGAAATAATATGAGCTTCTGGCAAATCAACGGAAGTGCCGCCGTCTTCATGCCTGTTACCTTTTGCCTCCATAGGACCAACATCATCCGGAGTCAAAACGTATTCTCCTTTTTCTATCTCAACATTAGCATTACCCTCTATAGATTTAGGAAGAGGGTAAATGTATTCTCCTGTCATATCAGACGTATCTATTCTCTGTCCATTTCCAAGGTTAACGCCACCACCTTCACGTTCCCACTTGATGAATTGCTGACGACGCTCCTTGGCAAGTTTTTCCCTCGCTGCCTGCTCGTCTCTGCTGGCTGCATACGCAGCAGATGAAGCTCCCATGATATTACGGGTAAGACCTAATCCTAAACTAACACCAGACAAGGCAGCTTGAGCCACATTAGCACCGACCTTATTACCGGCTCTTATCCGGCCAAGACTTGTACCGAACATTTGAGCTCTGCCGGTTAGATCGGGTGAATAATATGGGGTAGTCATAGGATCCAGAGGATTACCATCTTGGGAACGTTTTTCTTTAGAGGAATCAGCATCCGCATCACCTACATTCATTGCATTATCAACGACTGATTTCTCTACGTTTTTAACCATGCCCCTATTATCAGCGAGATATCCTGCATACCCTGCATCATTGTTTTCAAAAAACGAATCGGATGTAAGCATACTGCTAAATGGATTTATCTCACCCTCCTCTGTTTCTAAAGTCACATCAGAAGGCATATATATATTCTGAATATCAGATTCACCCCATTTATTAACAGGCGTTCCATAATCAAGAATAGGCTGAGTAGAGGATACATTAATATCCTGTTTCTTATCCTGAACACTACCGCCAGGAGCGAATATCGGACGATTTTTTATGATTCGTAATTTCATACTATCTTTTTTCACAAAGATAAGAGAAACGAACGAGAAAATCCAACGTTATGGGATACGTTTAAAAATCAGGGACGTATGACAGACAAACCGCCCGAATCAGGGTCGTACTTAAAACCGCATGCCCGGCGATAGTTCTTAAGCGCTCTCTTGTACAAAAACAGCACTGTCTTGGAAACTACTTTCTTCATAGATTTGGTTAAAACCTCTTCTGTTGAAACAGACATCAGACATCTATTCAAGAACGACCTGACATTGAAACCGAACAAGGTCTTCACCATTTTTCTAAACGTTCTAAAAAGATATGATGCAGAAAGAGCCTTTAATCCATTGCGAACCAGTCTCTTATTAAGATAATTAATGGCTTTTTCAGATAGACAAATCCTATTCTTTCCTTCGCTGTCTACCTCTGACGAGAACCACGAATACAAGGTGGTAGGATATTTCTTAAGGTGATTGATGAAGGAAGCCATTATCCCTTCTTTTAAAGCCCTTTTGTGAGCTACGCATGCAGCAATCTTCTCTTCTCTTTTTAAAGAGCTATCAAGGCATCTAAACACTGTCCTATCGTCTCCGATGAAATACTGAGGACGTTCTTCCTTAAACTTAGCCCGGTATGCAGCATATCCTTCCTTACGGAGCATATCTATCTGAGACCGGATATAGAACCTTACACACTTTTCTTCAGCTTCTTGCACGCTTTTAAAATAAGGAACTGACTTTCTCCCATATCGAAGATAGTCATAAACCATAGCCTCTATGAAGTCATTGTATGGGAAGAATCTTCCAAAACCAAAGTTCCAAACTATGAAACATCGCACTCTATCTTTCCAATAATCAGATATGAGAAAATTGCTACAATATCTCAACTTCCTGTCTTTCTGATAAAAATGATGAGTATGTTTGTCATAAAATAGATTAAAATATCTCAAATTGCCTAAACACTGACCGGCTGGACGGCGTACTACATTATACCCTAAGTTGCTGAAGCTATTGTATATAACTTCTATCGGAGAGACCTGCTCTTTCTTAAAGAGCTTGTCGTGTAACTTGTGAGGATCTGTTATTTCTTTTAACTTTGTGTCCATATTATTTTTGTTGTTTTAGTGCAAAGATATGGTTTTTCATCATACGCTCAAAGAAGAAAATGCACGGCCTTGTATCCGGTTTGAGAGAAATAGGATACAAGGTTTTTTGTTTTATGACGGTTTGGATAAGAGACGGGAAAACGACTCTGAACGTAACCTCCTGACCGTCAGTGGTGGGACAACAAATCTTGAATTAAAACTACGCCTATGAATAGTCTCCGTTTTCCTTAATATTAAGACCATTTTCAATGATCTTACCCATTATATCATTTATATTATTTTATATACTTTACCATTTATTCATATAATTGTTTACAGTGAATGAACTTAACGACCGAAGGGAGTTAAGTGAGTGAACAGATTAACAAATTACTTTTTCCGTCTATTGTATTGTTTGCCTAATTGTGTTAAAGGATTGAGTATCGTGACCGAAGGGAACGATGCGAAAGAACATATAACATTTAAAAAACGACTGAACCTATCGACTGAAAGGAGATAGGTGATGGAGTGACGTTAATAGTTATATTAGGTAGCCAGTGGAGAATTAGGCAGGCTGGTAGGCGAGACGGGCTCCCATGCCCGTCAGGACAGTGGAGGTACGTAGGTCTGTTCTGTTAAACCAAGGCGATGATAGTTCCATCCTTCACGAAATCGCACAAAAAAGCCGGATTATCTTGATATCGTTCTTCAACCTTCGGTATCCGCATAACGAGTCTCAAATCCGGCTTCGCTTTATTAATATGAGAAATAAAATAATTGTTCTAATTGTCAGTGACGCCTTTAATGCGAAGCTGAATATTGGGAAGCTCGGCATTAATCAAAGCCATTTTCTTATCCTCTTCGCTTTCTTTTTGATTCTGTCTATACATCATATTATAATCACTGTCATCACCATCCTTTTTCCCGTCTAACGTCAGTAAATGATTTATGATGTCCTTACCATACGTTTCAGTCCATGTACGGAATCTCTCTTCCTCGGACTGTCCCTCCTGGGACGGGGCTTCTGGGTTAGGGAGGGCGGCTGCCACTTCTACCTCTGGAAGTGTTACCGATGCTGCTATTTCACCATCATCTCCGAATCCCATTTGGCCATACGAAGATACGGAATTTTCTTCAATTTCCAAACCAAGATTTTTAGCAACTTCCATAGCATAGTTATAACGGTCATCATTTCTTATAACACTCTTATGAGGACGTCCTGTTCCTTGGTTCCAAGCTACTACAGCATCTTTAAGGTTATCGGCGTTCATAAAATCCTGCCGGCTGTAGTTGTAATACCCTGGTCCTTCTTTTCCTTTTCTTGTGTATAAGAAATTAGAATATCCGGTTTTCCCTTCGTATTCGTCAGCCAAGAACTCAAGTTGGTCTTTGAATGTGGGTGTAGAATGACCTTTCTTTTTGGCATGCTTGAATAACTTATCCATGCGTTCATTATGCCATTGCTGTATGCCGTATGATGTTCTATTGTCTCCATATATGTCATCTTTAAGACCGGATTCAGCCATGAGATTACCTATGATAGCAAGCGCCTGTATCTTGGACATACCTCTCTTATTAGTAAAGTATTCATATGCTTCACGCTGCTTGCCAATTACTCCACCTTCTTCGTATTTCCTTACAAACCTTTTAGGTAAAGCCTTGTCATTATTTCGAAGCACACTACCTTTCTTAGGATCGTATTTGATACGTTCCCTTATTCTAAGAGGGACATCCCTTTCCGGTATGATGTCTTCCGCTATCTTCTTTCGACTAAAATCATAATCATCCTTCACATCTAACATACCGGCATCAGGATCCCATCTTACACTGAAATTCTTCAACGCACCTAATCCGGAAGCTTCGTTCACTTTTTCAAAATTGTCACCATATACTTCTTCTCTAAATGGACTTACGCCTTCATTTACTAAAATCCATTTTCCTGGATTTTCAAATATATTTTTATTTAGTTTATCAAGGACCTTCTTGTAATCTCTTATTTTTAGTTTACTTTTTTCATCAGCATTCTTATATGCCTCGTCAAGCATGTTGTTTATATATTCTTTATCTAATAAAGATTGTATCAAAATGGCTTGTTCTTGAGGCAATCCCACGTACTGAGCATTATCATCATCGTCATCAAAACGATACTTGCTTGCCGGTAATCTACTTATATCTCCATCCGTGTAAGCCTTCCACATTTTTTCTTCAAAATCTGTGGCTGTATCTTCTCCGGATCGCTCCCTATTAGGATCCAACATTCGTTTCACAGTAGGAATAAAATCGGCAATTAAACTAATAGGATCAGTGTCTAATATTGGATTAACGGATTCATACCACTTATCAGGATCAGCGTTATTGGATATGCCAACTGATTTCATATTCGAATCAGATACCCTGACCTTATTTCCGTCATATCCTCCACCTATATAACCTGTATAACCGTATTTTGCGGCTACATGACGAGCGTCTTCATACTTTGAATCATTAATATTTTTTTCTATAGATTCGTTCTCTACAGGCTTATCTTCAATCAAGACATAGTTACTGTCATCATCCACCGTCCAGGGCTGGTCTGTCGGCGTAGTGAACACCAGGCGCTCGAAGGCACGGCGCTTCTTCTGGCCGCCCATACCTTTCTCGTTTTCATTGTGATTTATTTCTTTCACTGCCTTATCATAATCACCTTCTTTAAGGTATTTGAAAAGCATTGGGCTTTTAGAATACTCTGGTCCTCCTGTATTGTAAAACAAACTAAACAAAGCATCTCGCTGATTATTGTTTAGATTCTTGAAATTAGGAGTTCTTCGTATAAATTCCGGAACAAACGTATTAACTACACCTTCAAATTCCTTATCGGCCTCTTCTACTGTTATACCATTCTTGTATTTTTTAAGAAGATGAGGAAGATGAAATCTGTACCCGATTGTTATATTTCCCTTCTTATCGTCATATAATTCAGGCTCAAACTTTTCCCACGATTTCAAATATTTTAGGATATTTTCTGAGGGCTTCCAATCTGATTTATTCTTCTTTGCCATCTTTTTCTTCCTCTAAGAATCCAAACATTTCACCTGCGCAGTTACCAACAAATCCAGCTATGTAAGCTGCGTGTTCATCTTCTCCCACCTTAAAACCAAGAGACATATTACAATGTTGGCATACCGACATAGCTGCATGAAATGATTCATGACATATGTTTTGTATAGTCATATCATTCTCACTTTGAAAGTTCCATAATAACTTAAAAGCTCTATCATCCCCCTTATCACGAACAAGATTCATAAAAGAGACTTCTGAATCTAAATCGCCTTCATCTCCCCACTCTCCTTCATGATCCAATTCTGCATTCTCAAAACGATCACACAATGTTTTGTAATCTAACCCTACGGTGATAATCAACTTTAGTGGATATATCACAAAATCAAATTCTTTTTCTTTCATTTTTCTTCCTCCTTCTTAAATTTGTGGTAAGCATCACAAACCTTGTCAACCAACCATCCCATTAGATAGGCAGCGTGCTCATCTTCTCCGGCGTCAAAACTGTAGTTAATATTAAGATACTTACAATAAAGGGAAAGACCGTGCAGACATTCGTGTCCTATGGTTCTAACATCCATATCAGACAGTGAATGAAACAAGAAACATATTTCTTTCCTGTGATTGGTTCGGTTTCCTACGAAAATAGTTCTGCCACCATAATCATCAGTCCACCCATCCCAGCTCTGATCTTCTACTTCCAGGTTAGCGAACGTCTTAACTATATACTCTTCATCTGCTCCAAGTAATACCCTTACATTATAGGGGTATATGTCATTTTTATATAATACTTGTTTCATAACAAACTGTTTTTCAACAAAGATAAACAAAAAAGCCGAAGATATACTCACGTACTTCTTCGGCTATACCTTTAAAGCTAAAACTTGTTTACTATGGAAATTACAATTGAAGCAAAATCAATGATTATATTTTTATTTTCTTAATTTCTTCAATCATATTCTTATATCCGCAGAATTTGCTGTTAATAACATCGAAAATAGATTCTGACCAGCCAGCTATGTTCAAGATATTAGATCCTCTGTAAAACATCTCACTTCCATATCCTTGAATAGAAATAGAAACGATTTTGCAATTTGGATTCACTTTTTTAAACCCTTTCAAAAGTTCAGCGAATTTACCATATCCATAACTGGAACTTTTCTCCCATACAACAGATTCACCGTCTCCTATCTGCATATCTGAAATAACGTACAAGTTATCTACTTTGATCTTATCTTTAACGCACTTATACAAGAATGCAAAAAGACCGTTTTCAGTGGCACCACCGCATTCTTCTCCGGCAGTAAAAGATTTTTTGTTATTCCATAAAACACCTTTACTTCTATCATATTCGTAATTGATAAGTTCGTCACCAAACATACCAATAAATACGTCAGGAAGCACAGAAGCAATCATACAGCCAAATAAGTTACCAATGACAGCCGTACTTGTTTCGCTAAAGGCAGACACCTCAGAAGATCCTCCCATATCTCCACGTACAGAGCCAGAGTGGTCAATCAGGATAGCCGACCGCCCCTCCAATACCGGCAGGTTCTTGCAGGAGATGGTTATGGCTTTCTCCAACGCATCTAAAATCTTATGTTTATTACGCGCTGTTAATTTAGCACGTTTTTTATCCGACTCAAATACAATATCATTTTCGGAATCATCAGTGCCTATATTTTCAACCTCTTTGAAAGCTGAAGCAAAACGGAAAGGAAGCATCTTCGAATTAAGCACCTTCTCTTCTATTGTAAGCTGCCTACAAACTTCATCTATTTGATCAGGCGCGTATTTGATTATGTTTACAAGGTTACGAACCATATTAAAAATAGGCATACCTTTTACATTAGAAACCACGTCCCGAATAGCGTCACCTAAAGCTTCTTTCTTTTCCTTATTGTCTTTCTTGTCCTGTCCGGCTTTAGACATTTCTTTTTCAAGAATCTTGCTTTCGTATAATCCAGACAAAGACCGACCTTCTATAAGGTACTGGAAAGCCGTTTTGTTAGCCTGATTGCCTTTAGGGTGAAATAAGTTTACTAAGTCAACCATAGTAATGACCCTACTGTCCATCTTATACTTATCAATCCGATACGGATCAAGACCTTCCAAAGCCGTCTTAAATCCTTTCTTAATAGCGCTGGATATTCCTCTTAACTTCTTTGGATTTTTGTCGTTAAGAGCCGCATAGCAGCCAAGGATTTCGCTCATATCATCAGGACGCATAACGATCTTATTATAGAACCTTGAAGCCCATTCCTTACCCGATGCTTTGCTGGCAAGGACAGAAGCCATAAGATGCGTTACCGACCTAAGCTTTCCTTCTTTCCTGACATACAATGCTGTTTGTGCTGCGAAATATGGATCTACTTGATCCATAAGGTCCTTAATCCTGTTCACCTTGTCTTTTTCTTTCTCATAATAAGAATCAGACAACATGGTAGTCATTACCGTAGATACCAACTCTTCTTCTGCGTTAGGCTTATACGCCTTCTCTCCCATGTGATTCACGATCGTAGGTTTAACACCTTCATCCTTTTTGTTAAACTTTCCCATTTGTTGTTGTTTTCTTTAAAGTGTTATACAAAAAAAAAGCAGTGATATTACTACCACTGCTTGAAAAAAAAATATATCAAAATGAATACTCAATGAGGGAAAACCTGAAGTTAGTGTAAACAATGAAATAATGGATTTGAACCATCGACCTATACTTTAAAAGAGTATCGCTCTATCCATCTGAGCTAAATTCGAAGTAACTAACCCCATCACCACTCATTAGTTTTTATGTATTTCAAACAGAGGAAAAACGGAGCCGGATAATTAAAATGAAAATATTGGATTCGAACCAATGAAAAGTATTTTTACAGAATACCGCGTTATCCACTACGCTAATTTTCGAAGTAACCGAACTCCTCACCATCTATATATTTTATTAAAACAGGGAAAACCTGGAATGTGTTTTGATATGAAAGGAGGTTTTGATCTACCAACTGATCTAATTTTTCTTACATGAAAAATATAGAACTCGAACCTATGACACAAACCGAAGTATCACCTTCCATCACCACTGTTTTATATCATAATCTCTCTTGATTACGATGCAAATATAGACACTAAAATATGATTTACAAATTAAAATGATTTAAAATGTATTAATTTGGATAAATAAATGTAGTGAATAATATAAAGTGGTTATACACAGCCTTGCACTTAAAAGTATTACCCTCTACTTGCTAATAGGCAGAGGGTAATACGATATTATCTATTCTTAATCTTATCTTCAGAAATCAACCACTGGAATATAATCTTTCGGTTGCTAATTACTTTCTTTATCCTCATCAGCATCCAGCTACCACGCAACCTATCCAGCCATGACCGTCTGAAATTAAGAGAATCAGGATTAACTGACTTATTTATATCGTTATCGTCCTTGATCCAAATAGGGGTCTCTGACCGGTCATCGTCAACCCTGTTGAAGAAGTCATTTAACTTATGTCTTCTATATACCTCAGTATCCAGGACCTCAGTATAGTCGCCTACGATTTTCGGATACGATATACGTTGCGCTAAATTATTCTTTTCTTCTGGAACAAGATGAATTTCACCTGAGTTGTTTGTGTCGTTGTAGATAGTTATCGTATCTAAACCTACTTTCCTGTCAAGAGTGTAATTCACATCATCGACGTATTTCCTTGCATCAAGCTCGTATTCTACAGAAGCCAGCGTAGAGCCATTATATTTCTCTTTTATCGGCACTTCTAATATAAATGGATATGTTGCTCCGTAGAATGTCTGGAAGCTCTTATTCGTCAGCAAATGGCTCCATAGACCACCTTCTTCATCTGATGCCGGGAAGTTTATTCCTGTCTGGAAATATTGCTGCTGCTCTATATAATAGTCAGGGCAGAATGAGTAATACGATATCCATTCTTGCTTCAGACACGAATATCCGATAGTGAACGACACGTCCTTGAAATACTGTTCGTCTTTTAAGGATATTTCCTTATCGTTTGACAACACCTCTGTTTCATTATACAAGAACCTTCCACCATCATATTTATAATATGCCGGGTTCTTAACAGGTATATAATCTTTTTTCGTGATAAGTACCCTCTTATACCTATTATCCCATCCAAGAGACAGACCAAGACCGATAAATTTGTTATCCGTATCTTCTTCTGTCATTTCTGCACCGGTCAAGATATTAGTTATTCCGTATCTAAGAATCTTAAACGGAAGATGACGCTTAAGCCAATGTCTGATACCTACACTAAGTTCCTTAAGATTACGTCCGTTCGGATCGGTCATAAACACCTGTGCTCTTTTAGTATCTACCCAGAAATGACCAAATTCTGAACTAATTATTTCAGTACTCTGGGTTCCAGAATAACCAAGGTCGGTCGTGTTGTACTCCAGAGGCCGGGACGCGAACAGACCGCCGGTGCCCATCTCGGCCTGCCCTGGGGAGGTGCGCTCCTTGATTACGTCTATGGCGTTATGGAGTGAAACCTGGTCCTCAAACCTGACAAGAATCTGATCGGATTCAATACGCTTCATGTGAATAAGCTTACCGTTGCTGGTTGGGAACTCATGATAGTCCATAGGTTTGTATGTCAGCCACGGATCTGTTTGACTGTTTTCAGATACGTCAGCCCTACTCCATATAACACCATTAGGTCGCTGGTAAGCACAATCATAAAAACGACGTTCGTATGTCGCCGGCAATACATTAGGTGTCAACGTCATTCTTGATGAGTAGATAGGACTTATCTTGTAATCATTGTCCCTATGGATAGACACGTTCTTTTCTTGTGTCCACCAAGCAAAATCACCATGAGCCGGATAAAACCATTCATGAGGCTCTACTCCTTCTAATCGGAAATTGCAGTTTATTTCCGATTCTACAAGGAATTGAGGAATACCATAAGACCACAGATAAAATCTACCATCCACATATTTCTTAGCCTCATTTTCACCATTTAAATTATACAAACTTTTTCTATTTGGATAAAAAGAATACGTTCCTTTGCTTGATGATGTCCAGCTATTAAAACGTTCGTTGTCAGTATGCTCAAGCATATCTTCTCCAGTATCGTAATTAACGAAATACTTAGGGAATCCAACATTCCGGTAATCATTGTAAGCAAATGGTATCATATCCCCTATACCAAAAGCAGTATTATAAAAAAATGGGAATTTTCGCTTCATGGAAAACCTCGATATGTAGGTGTCACCGCCAAACAAAGGTTGCTTCCCTCCTTGGAAGAATCCACACCCTCCTACTGATATCCATTTTATATCTTCTATAGCTCCATACTGATCGGGCCTGTATCGCATAAGCTTCATATACGGAGAACAGATATAAGACAACATCTTCGTCCTTTCAAAAGACTCTTTAGATCCGGCATCAGAAGCCATGATAACAGGGTCATGGATACGACTTGTATCATATACCTGGGCCTGCATAGGATACGATACAAGATACTTTGAATTTAAGATGCTTGTATCAGGATCCTTTTCTCCCGGATCTCCAAAAGATAAGAACATGGAAGATTCCCTATCTATGTTATTTATAAACAAAAAATCTTTTGAAGCGTTTTGGTTATCATCATCTACATCTTCTCCAGTAACCCAAGATGATGTAGTAGACGGATCGGATATGGGGTACATACCTGATTTAAGACTCTTGGTGTTAGCCAATCCTCTTAATCTGTTTTGTTCGTATGGAGCCGTATCATCAAAGCCCATCATGCTATTATAGTAACCTACAGATGTATAATAAAAAGCATGATTCCTTCTTGGGCCATTGTTTATGAATGTCGTAAGCCAATCATATCTGTACTTACCATACAATACCGGTCTTTTGGCAAGCGTATCAGATATGGTGGCAATCATTGAAGCAAAGATCATTGCCATATTGATATTTCCTATCACACCTATATACGCAGACGTAGAACGGTTCATAAGCTCTTCTGCTATCTGAGAAGCTATGGTGGCCGTGGATTCGATGTTGGCTAATGTGGCCGCCATCTTATATGATTGTTTTCCTAATATCGTCCATTTGGGATGATCTTCAACCTCATCAAAGTTTCCTACAGACATTCCCCTTATAAAACCTTCTATAGCTACCTCCGTAGGAGTCTCAGGCTTATTGAAATAAATATCAGGAGAACTAAATGCATACCATACGTTTCCTCTTCTGAAAAATGGGTGAGTTATAAACGATACCCTTTTTTCAGTTGCGTAATTAAAAGAGTCATCCGATAAATCATTATACGGATAATTAGGATACAGATTAAGATTCGAGTTTTGACCTGAATACCTGTACATGTCGTAAGCTATTCCGGTAGCTATAACAGAACGATTAAGACGTCTGTCACCTCTATATATCTCATAGCCTGTAACCATATCTCGCTGCTCTTTGGTTATCAATCCAGAATCTACAGCAAAATCAAGGAAGACGTTAATCATATCCTCGTCTACTAATATCCCTATAGGATAAATATCCGAAGGGACATCATAAGATCTCACATCCCGGTTCATAAAAAGCATATGATCGTTGTCTGGGAACTTGTAGTGCCGGATAGGTTGTTGGCAAAAGACGGTACTGGTGTCTACCGTACCATATTTATGACCTTTAAAAGACATCATTCCCTTATCATCCGTAGAAGGGGAACCGTAGTACTCAGTAAGCTTGGATACGATATTGTCGTAAGCTTTCTTGGAATTGCCTTCATATCCATGATCACTTATCTTAACCTTACTACTGTCATACAGTTCAAAATTAGCAGGATACTTCTCAGACGATTCCCAGTAAGCAAAATCACCGTACTTATATTTTCTTGGAGCGCAATTTATGGGGCGATCCCCGCATATCGTACACTGACTGGCGTATTCTACAGTAGCCCTTAACGATATTTCTTTTGCCCGTACATTTATCCGGTCTATTTCCTTTTCTCTGATACCAAAAATATAAGGGTATATAGTTTTACCAAGGACGTAAGATGTGCCCACCAAGCCTCTTGATGGATTCTTGCTATGTTCTTCTTCTCCATCGTCTTTAACCTTACAGAAATCAATTTGTCGAACGGTAAAAATCCAAGGGCATGATACGATAGGGCAGTCTATGGCTACATACAATCCATCAGGGTACTTATCGAAGAAAGATTCGCCTATGTGTCCAAAGTAAGGACGGGATGCTCCAACAATAACATAATTATCGCCTTCATCCATGACCTTCTCCCAATCAAAGTTGAGATCATCCTTATCTATCTTCCTATTGCTTCCTTTGTATCTTGGATCTAATGATTTCCAGAAAGAAAGACGGACATATTGTGTGGACACAGCATCCATAAGACCATCTATCTTACCCAAAGATTCCAGATAAAGAACTTTGTCCTTGGCCGGGAAATCAGGATCATCCCATTCTTTAGGTCTTGTAATATGAAGGAAACGGGCGTTACGAAGCACGCATTTCGTAAACCTCCATACCAATAACTCTGATGTAAACATCGTAGAACCTTTAACATCTTCAGGAATAAGAGCACCTACGTTATTGTCAGCTAAATTAGCATAAGAATCCCAGGTCCATCCATCTCCGTAATCTCCTTCTGGAACATAACCGGTATCAAGGAAATTATATGAATAATCATCTATCTTTTTCTCTATCTCAGGCCAGGTGTCCCTTATCAGGGCTCCAGGCGCTATCCTTGACCTGTAGGCGTCGTTGTGGATAGTACTCGAAGAACGTCCGGCCCTCCAGTCCGGAAGACAGTGGTTGCTATCTGGGAAACAAACCTTACTTTCTCCTTTATCATCATTCCACACATCATTCATAAGAAGGTATGCTCCAAGAAGTGTAGAAGATGACTGGAATGAGTTATAATCGCTTCTGGCAACAGTAGGATTAAGACAAGGCTCTTCTATAAAACATCCGCAAGTACACGGCATAGAATCCAGAACATAAATAGCTTCGGCTATAGACTGTAATATAACAGACGGTTGTAACAGAGAATCGTACACAGCGCACGCCTTGGTCCCGTCATCACCCGACCAGTATCCAGCCCAATGACCGCCATCTTCGTCATCGGCAAAGAAATACTTATCCATGAACTCTATCATCTGTTCCTGTAGTTCCCAGTTAAATAGCACAGAATACTTGTCTTGCTTTTCACCGCCGGTAGTATATAGGTAGTCGGTGGATACGTGCTCCATATCCTCAAGATCCTTATACGTATATTCTTCACGGAAACCTACAATACGATCTACCGGAGCTGTAATAAGCGAATACTGGCGGTGCGCATCAGTACACTCGGCTCCAAACTCAGGAGCCTCGATACCATCTATAGCTTCTTTTTGTTCCTCCGTATTAGGATCGTCAGGGTCTCCGTAGCTGTTGAATATATCGCATATTTCGTTGGCAGCAGCATTATTAGGTTCTTCTGTAGCGGTATTACATGCGATGTCTTTTATATTAGATGAAAAATAATTAATCACCTCATCTATTATAATCTGACTTCTGAATGTAAAACTAACGTTCGTATAAGTTTTAAAATCATTTTGCAATGTTATAGTTTGACCGATAGTAGCCGGATTTTTACATTCTTCTTGTCCGGTTTCTTCATCATCAAAATCCTTCGGATCTCCTGCCGTATTATAATACTGCCACTTGAATTTACGCTCTTGCCCTGAACAAGGTGGAGCATATTGGTTTATGGACTTATATACCCTATCGGTATCCTTATTTTCTATTTCTGCCGCAGCATCTTTATAAGGGGGAGGTATTAACACAAATGCCGGAGTTTTATAACCGTTGGAGCACTTAAAAGAAATAGCAAACGGATACACTTCATTTCTCATATACCCCACATACAATGAACAGGCATTACCATCCTTATACAGATCTTCGTGGGCTACCGATGCCTGCCATTGAAGGAAGTGTCCCATGAGGGAAACTACAGGCTGTAAATTCCATTCTTTTTCCGCCGTAAGACCATATTGAAGAAGACGATTCCCGACAGCCACAATCCCCCTTGATGTGTTATACACAGGTTTTTTCAAGGATATGTGTTCGAATGTAGTACGTTTGTTATTAAGATCCGAATAATACAATATAGTCTTTTCTGATACAGGATGGATACCTTCTACAAAGTAATCAACAACCGGTTGAGTTTCTCCGTTGTATCCTACTGTATTTTGAATGACAACAACCTTAAAATATTCAACTTGACGATCTATGTTAGATACGACGAATCTAATACCTAAATTAGTACGTTCTCCCCATTTGCCATCTTTTTGAGTAATATACTGTTCATCGAATATAGGGACAGGATTAGTAGGATTAGAATAACTTCCAAGCTCGTTTCCAAACTCGTCACAAGGAGCCACAGTAGCCTGGTAGACGCCTGAGCGCAGACTGCCCCCGTACTCTATCTGAGCCGGCTCTATGCACATGGGTTTGAGTAGCGGAAACACCCTAAGTTTCTCACATGCCAGAAAACAGCCATTCTCCTGCATGAACTTTTTCCTATCGTATTCTTTATCACATATCTTATACCCATGATAATGATACCATATATCACCTTCATCATCAGGAGTCAGAGCCTTGTCTACAATAACATACCTGGGAGGATTATAATCGTCAGTCCAGTAAATACATTTCCCACATTTCTCTGTCTTTATTTCTATGGTTTTTATAGGATGGTAGATAGAGAACTTAAGGCACGGATCTTGCTCGTTGTCTTCAAGCAGGGTTTTCATGCCAGAACACAACGACTCCGATCCTTCTACCATAGATTCTATATCAGAATCAGACAAGATACTTGTATCGGATTCAGGCTTGAAATAAGTTATTTTAGATACGCCTGTTTCAGGATTTGTTATAAAAAAATAGATATTGCCCGAAGTAAGATCATTCTTATAACCAATAACTTTAAACCCATCGAAATCAATGCATTTAAGATTACTGTGCTCGTTAGATCTCATTCCAACATTACCATCCTCGGATTCTATGTTGGCATTCAAGGCAAACGTATAATGCTGATCCGTAAGACTCGACGGATGCAGATCGCGATTCATACCTGTTTGAGGAATCGCTATGTTTCTGTTATCTTCTAATGCCATGTTAATAACTGTTTGTCACAAAGATAGCAAAAGAGATTTAATAATGGATTTCTAAAGTAGGTGAAGAAAAGAAATACATTTTCAGTCTCCTACTTTATCGACCACGCCTACATAAAAATCGGGGATAGGATTATCATTGAAATTTCTTATTTGAATATCAATATAATTAGGTGATTATATACCACTTTACACCACAAATATAGGAATTATTATTTATATATAAAAAAACAATTTCCTATATTTGTGGTGTAAAGTTGTATATAATCACCCTACAATATTATCCCATTGAAATTGACTCCCTTCCATTACAGGAGAGAAACAATTACCCATCACCATATTAACATTTTCAAATCTTCGTCTCATAACATTTACTTACGATTTATATTTTTTACCCCTAATTAACACAGTACCATCACCGCCGGTTCCTTCCGAGCCGCATCCGCCTCCTCCGTAACCACCACTTTTTCTGTTTCCTCTTCCGATTCCACATCCTTCATCATAATCGGATTCACCTCACATACCACCATCTCTATTTCTATCAGCTCCACCACCTCCGGCATTTCTTTTACCCGTCGGTTCTCCAAAATCTCTGGTTGTATATCCTTGACCTTTTCCTCCTCCATATTTCGTTCCAGGTGGGTGATATATCCCATTACCGTCTGTTATTCCAGGGGCATCAGATCCATCCGATCCAGCGTAAAACTCATCACCTGATTGATCTACAGATCCTCCACTTCCACCATTTCCTCCAGTATAAGGACCACCTGTTGAGTTTTCTCCGTTAAGAAGACCATTACCAGAAGGATTTCCGCCATCTGCTCTGTAAGATGAGTTCATAAATTGAGAGAATCCTCCCTTCTCAGGATAGCCATAATACAGACCTGCTCCACCTTTTCCTACTATGATATTAATTTCTTGACCTGGTGTTACAGATATTTGAGAACCTTGTTTTATTCCTATATTGTTTCTTTTGTAGGTCTTGGTATATCCACTTCCGGCGCCAGAACCGTTTCCACTTCCACCACCTCCACCAACAAGAAAAACATCCACCTCGGTACAACCACCAGGGACTACCCATGTGTAATTGCCGGCCGGATAAAACCTTATAAGAAAGTCTTCAAGTTCCCTGTGTTTATATTCGAACCTCCTCCTCATAATTTACACAAATATATAGAAAGAATCATTGTGATATATACTACTCTCTGTTGCAGAAGTAATACAATCAACATCTTCATCTGCATTATTAATAAGATCTCTCATTCCATCGTATCTATTAGAAAACATAAAAACGTACCTCTGGTCATTTATCTGAAACTTGTATATAATACCCTGTTGTTCACTTGCAGGATACGGGTCAAATCTAATCCATATTGTCATTAGTTCGTAACCGGTAGAAGTGCTTGAAAACGAAAAAGAAACTGAACTATGAGTATGAATATTAAAGGCTGTTCCTTCTCTAAGTTGATTCAATACGCTATTTATCTTATCCTGGCTAATTGTATCGGATTTGATTTTATTCATTAAATTAAATAACCCGATCCTATCTCCAGGCTCGATTTCTGTTTTTACACAATGATAAATAGCTCCATTACCAGATCTCTGTTCCTCAAAATATCTTCTCCTACTCATAATGATACTCCTTCCTATAATAACCGAGGAAACTAAACCCTTCCGACTCCTTCCTCAAAACATCATGCCGATTCCAATACTTTTCTAAGTCGAAAGCCTCTCTTTCGAATACGATATTATGATATGCCTTATCGTGATTGCGATATATGCACAACCTAATCAGGTACTCAATTAAATACCATGAATAGTATAAAAATATCGGAATAAGAGACAACCACAGCATCCACCATCCTGCATTACCGAATAAGAGACACAATCCTATTGTAAGCAATGATATAAACATACCAAAACAAAACATTGTATGATACTGATTGCAATGCGACTCTTCATGATATTCGGCCTTCAATGATATACTATCACGTTCGGTAAATACGGCTCCAAATAACATAATTGTTTTGTAGCCGTCAATGAACGTAAATAACTTAGCTATTTTTGATTTATAATATATTTTCATTTCCAAAAATAATTTTAAACCAATTACACAAAATCAAAAACTCAATAGGAGAATTAACTCCATCCCATTCCCATTTTTCGAGATAAGATCTTAACTTGCTTTTATCAACGTCTTCACCCCCTCTAAGAAAAACAAGATGCGGCATAAATAGCTTTCCCCCTTCCAGAGACTTATTAAACTTACTAACCAGCCTCTTTCTGAACTTAGGACCGTACCATGATTTTTCATTTGTGGATCCAAGACAATAATAAGAATTGTTTTTAACCTTAATACCAAACCATTTACATATGTATGGATGATATACTCTATCTGCTAAGAATATAAATGGCTTATACCATAGACAATGCCAGAATGTACTGCACTCGCCACCAAACTTCTTAAACGCCCATCTGAACCCTCCAGAGAAGTACCAATTGTTAGCCCCTCTCTTAACCTTAACTTTGTATTTAAGATTCTTGTTACGGTTGCTAACCCTATCCCACGGCTTGACCTTATCGGTATCCATATCAGGAAGGAATGTCCAATGATGAAGCAAGGCACTGTAATAAGGATTGTATATCTTGTGTCTGTTCCTAATAACGTACTCAAAAATATCGTATCCTACTTGCCTGGCTTCTTCAAATCCTTTTTCTGACAAGAAAGCTAATATAGGAGCCAGATTCCAGATCTGATCTTGTGAAGTGAATGGGGAGAAGCATGGATCTTCGTCTTTTAACTCTATACCATTAGTGTACCCGGAACTTATCTTGGTAAGACCGAATTTGCTTGCATCTTCGCTATGGATATCGTCTCTTAAGAAAAATCCTTTTTCGAATTTGAAATAAATACCTTTATTGCTATTAAAAAATAGATCATAGGTAGTATCAGCAAGACGAGTAAGCACCAGTATGGCATTACAGACATCATCTTCTGTCTTATTGCCGAGAATCATTTCCGTATATACAAACTGAAGATACTGGGCCAGGTTAATAGTTCCGTCGCCGACCCAGCCTACCCCGTTCTTCACCGACGACAGTGGGATGCACGAGGCCTGCTCTGTGTAGCTGGAATCATAAACGAAATCCCGGTAAAACACCTCCTTGATCTTATTGTCTTTATTCCAAAGGCTTTCCATATCTTAACCTATAACAATAACACAATCACGCTTTTCCTTATTATAAACCATCGTACCCATCTTAGTGTACAAACCTTTTATATTTTGGTAATTGGTTTCCCCATGAGCTGAAACGTTGGTAGTGATGCTGTCGGAGTAAACTTCTTCACCGCCTTCGTTAATGAAGTTAAATCCTTGTTTAACCATCTCTCCTCCAAGGTAGGCTGTAAAAGACACAACGACATTTCCTCGTCCTCTATTCCCATACCAATTACCATAGATATCGGCATTGATATTAGGTTCCGACTCGTCCATGCCCGGCGCTGATAGCAAGGTCTTCATCTTAATAAGTGCCCCTTCGAGTCCTGACTGCATGTTATCACCACCATAGATAAGGTAATCACCTACCTGTTGTTGGGTAGTAGCCCACTGCTTGCTCCATCCAACGTACTTGTTATCCACATTTGATATGCCTGTATTGGTAAAACCGGTTGCAGTATCAAAATCGGAACCGTCTTCTGATTCCCATCCGTACCTAAGAACAAGATAATCGAACTCAGGAATTACAACGACCTGCTCGCCGGCAGCTTGTGTGATTGTAACGCTCTTACTCTCTCCACCAGCCGTTACCTTAGCTACGCCTCTACGATCTTCAGCTACCGGATTAGGGCCGGCTGTGAAGATAATATTTGCCGGTCCTACGCCTCTCATTTTGTCGGCAGTTACTATTTCGCTTGCACTAACTTCTAACATCTTATTTATTTTTTAATATTTCGAATACGTATATCCAACTCGACAAAAATACTATCGGGCAATACATTGTCTCTACCAAACTCGCATCTCCTTTAAATTGCCTGATTGACCAAACAATCATGGATGCGATAACACCAGACAAGTATATAAATAGAACTACTTCTGTCATACCAATTTAAGTATATTGTCAATTATAGGATACGCCTTAGTATATATCTCAAACTCAGCACGGCGCCGCCTAAGAGGTTCGTACATGCCTTTTAATGTCATACCCATCATCTTAAGTTCGGTCTTAGCATTTTTCAGCTTAACCAAATCTTGCTGTGCATACAACTTGAACAAATCGGCTGCCCCTTGTGCTTCTCCATTATACATCAGTTCCTCAAAGAATCTCATCTTTACAAAATTATCTACATAATCCAATACCAGACCTTGAGGCGTGTCTGGTATAATTATATTAGATTCTCCGTCGAAAGGAAGAGACCGGTACTGCATGTAAATAGGACCATCGAAATTGGCATACAGGAATCCGTTTACGATATTTATCTCATACGGACTATCCTTTATTACCTTATTCCGGCATTTACTTAAACAAGAATCACGAAGCATAGGCTTAGCAAGACCTAACATTATCGGTCGGTCATAATAGCAACGAACTTCATGATCGCGATCATGAACATTGATATAAAATTTTTCAACTATCACTTTCTCGCATTCGTCTTTACAACATTCATCGCAAGAACACCACCTATAACTTCTTTCAGTGCGTTCTTTCCAAGCTATTGTATTTTGAAGCTCTGGTATTACCTTATCACCTTCCGGCACCTCATATCCCTTGAAATCGCATTTAAATGCCAGAATAAGATCAAAGTAATCTCCCGGCATACGAGCCTGTCCTCGCTTGACGTCTACTACCGCTTCTTTGCGCATAGTAATATCGCCTCCAAACTTCTTCAGGGCAATTTCTACCCATTTGTAGATGGATACCTCATCTATCAGATCACGCTTGTCAAATGATCTTAAAGACGATTTTAACTCTATGATATAATTTTCGACTGTCATCTCTTAAAAAAAAATGGAGGACAGGAAACAAACCTGACCTCCACAAAGATATGAATAATATGTATAACGCCCTATTTTGTGTTTTCAAAAGTTAGGATCTTCAAACTTGCCGTACTTCAAGAAAAGGCTCCTACACTTTTCCTTTATCCCCTTAAGTGTGACTTCATATCCAGCACCAGTCATGTAGATGGTTTGCTGATTAACTCTTTCCCCGGAATATTTGTCAACAAAATAAGATCGATAAACACCAAACTTGTTCTTAACAATATCACTGTACAGCTCCCATTTACCCTGTCCATTCCTGAACATAAACTTGACTTCCTCAAGAAACAAACGAAGATTCTTTTCTGCGATGATGATTCCATTCTGCTCAAGCTTCTTCGCCACATCTCTTATTAGCCACATGTTTTCATGATCCACCTTCTTAAATGACTCAGAAAACTCTATATCCCCTTTCTTTTCTTCTAACGTATTTACAGCTATTTCTTTTTCCATTCTTTCTTGCTCTGCCCTTTTATGTTCAGCCAAAGCAATAGCTTCCGCTTGCTGAGCTCTACGATACTGCTTAGCCCATTCTTCGGCTGCTTCTGCCGGATCAGTAAAATTTGGAATAGAAACCAAGTTTGATGTTAAAAATTCTTTTATCTTCGAGTTACACCATAATCTAAAATCAGTATCCAACCATCTCGCAAAATCTATGGCGAGATCTTCAAACATCCATGTACCTCCTCCATTTTCAGGACTTCCAAGCATAGTTGTAACTATCTGATTCTCAGAAATGTGGGAAAATTCCACCATTGACTTAATTAATTGATTTACAGACGGCAACCTTAGATACTCGGCAGGTTTCTTATTGAATGCTTTTGCCATCTGTGTGGCATTTAGCAATATACCATAAGAAGTTTTTATAAAAGAAACATTATGACCATTATAGCTAAAAATTTTAGATAATTTTACAGATAAATCCATTTCGTTGGATTCTGACGTCAAAATAATGTTACTATCCTTCGCATTGTTTTGAAAATTGTTTACCTTTGCCTCCATAGAGCTTTATTTGTATAAAGATATTTTGTTAGCATTATATCCGTCCGCTTGCGAAAGTAGACGGATATGCAAAAGTAGCGATTATCCTGTATCCACAAAGGGTGATCGCTACTTTTTTTCTACGACTTTCTATGTCCTAATTCTTTATCTTCGAAAACTCTCTTAATCTGGAAATCTTTAAACACTCTTCTTTTAGCAAGTATTTCATTGTACATAAATCGGTATCTTCGTCCTTTATTCATTTTAACCCTTAACTTCTTTTTTAAACTATCTTGTATTACAAAATGGTAATATCTTTTGGAGTCTGCGAAATCCATAGCCAGGTGGTTGTAGAGGTAGCCGTTGGTGCCGAGCCTGCTCACGATGTCCAGGTCCCGCCTGACGGCAAAGCGCTGCCCCGGTATAAGCACATGGCATAAGTATCCTACGTTATCTACGTAAACACCGGCATCAGCTTCCACATAATGTTCTGATACGGTTTTCCATATAATAGACAACAGTCTTAAAATCTCTCCTCTGTCTCTTATCATGCCTTTCTTAAAACCATTCTTTCTCTTCATAAGACGATGGTAGTAAGCTGCAAAATACGGTGATTGTATTGATGTTCTTTTCATAATTCAAAAATTAAAATTATACATTTCAGATAATTAACATTAGAATATATTGTTGCGTCAAAATACTATTCTATACTTGCAAAGTCTACCGATCCTCACGGACAGGTAGACTTATATTTTACAAAATTAAAATCGTAGTAAAGTTATGAAATCAAATGTTGTTTTACAATCAAAAGATCGAGTTTTGTTAGGAATGAACGTGTCTGTTATGTCTAAAGATGGTTACATATGTATAACAGACGCCGTATCGGCCATGAACAAAAAAAGAAAAGAAAAAGGGTTAAAAGAAAGATGGATTAACGAAATAATGCTAACTTCTTCTTTTAGGGAGAGATGTTTCGAGCTTTTTAATAAGTTGAATGACAGGGACTTATTGAGTAGGAGAAATCTCGGACTCAAAGATAATATCCTGAATATCAGCAGTGTAATGGATCTTAGTAAATTAGACCTTGCCTACAAAAAAGGAAAAGGAGTAGATCAAAAATGGTTTGTCAATCCATATCTGTTTGTTATGATTGCATTAGAGATGGATCCAGAAATTTACGCAGAGGTTGTCATTTGGCTCACAGATGGTTTGATAGAAAACCGGAACGAAGCCGGCGATGCATACGTTAGGATGTGTAGCGCAATAAGCAAAATAGTTCCAAACAAGAATGACTTGAAAGACAATATAAAGAGAGTTGCTAAAGCTATTAATTTCATTGTTTTTAATAAACACGAAGATGGGATAAGGAATACTGCCAGCAAAGATGAGCTCAATGACATAATAGCTATAGAGAACGTCATAGCCTCTGTTATTGATGACGGTTTTATCAAAGATTACAATTCTTTGATAAATTACCTCGGAGATAAATGGAAAAGAAAATGGGGAAACCCTGTTCTTGCATTGAAATAGTACAAAAAAACACCCGGCCAAACTATATAACTATGGCCGGGTGTCCAATAAAAAGAATCACTGAACAATTTGACTTTTCTGATTGGAATCAAGATTCGGATTTTCATCAACAGGAATCTGTAGCCTGAACGCTACTTCCTTTATCGTCTCTGCTACCACGTACTCAATTAGCTTGATAGGACAGATAAATTCGTATTCCCATTCAGACTCGCACCCTTTAGGTGTAGGATCACAAGCCATTAACTCCAGAGCCTTCTTTCTTCTTGTTGTAAAGAACTCTACGTTAATAAGCTCTATATGGAAATCCGGTATATAAATATAGTCGTTTTCTACATAATAAAAAGGACGCCGTTCTTTAACGTATTTAGCATACGGTCTTTTTTGTTCATTACGATACGACTTTATTTCAGCAAACTTAAAAAATATGGTGTTATCTACGTTAGTCACCTTAGTAATAGCCGGTCTAAGGGCAGAATAAAGAAGTCCTGGAAGCTTATGCTTTGACCGCATCAAAGTATTACATAACGCAAATTCGGCATCGCAGCAAACTATTTTATCAACTTCAATCATCTCCAGGCAAGTAACGTAAGTTAGGAGCCGGTGGTCGCCAAGTAACGTCCCGTCATCCCACCTCTGGGCTGTATAAGATTCGGCTTTAGTTCTACCGATATTCAATATCCATCTCCGACTAACATGCGAATCTTTGTCAAGGGCATGAATACCGTTTACGACTCTTGATACAAATTCACCATTAGTGATCATGCTCCCCTCCTTTCTTTTGCTCTTGATTCTCTTGATTTAGCATTCAAGATCCTCATATAAATATCTCTTTCACTCATGCCGGATATGGTTTTTATAGCCTCATCCAACATAACTTTCGTATATAAAGGTTTAGGGAATCCCTTTATCTTAACCGGATCAGGAACTAACTTCGCCTTCCGATATTCATAAAATCTTTTAGAAGTTACATTAAGATAAGAAACAGCCTCTTCTCCGGTATAGTACTTAGCCGGATTAGCAAGCTGCATCCATGTCTCAAGATCGTTGGCTGTGAGATGATCGCATTCTCCGCTTAAAAACATCTCCTTTATCTTATCGCATACCGCCGCACCGCTTTTACGCAGCGTCTCTGTCAGAATTTCTTTCATTTTCAAAACATCCTGTTTTAAATCTTAAAACAATAGAGGCAATGATTATCAAAAGAGTAACAGCCATAACAGACCACACTACGATATTGTGTTCAATAGGCATCTCAATATTAACCGTAACCCATTCTACACAGATATTAAAAATCATGCTATAGATCAATAACCTATGCCATATACAAAACCTGAACATTCTTGAAAAAGCCAAGAGAAATAGGTCCCATGATAGAAAATGACCTAATATCGGATACAGCCAATTAGTGATACTAAAAGGATAAAACTCATCAAAAATGCTGGCTAACATAATAACCTGCATCAACACAGGATAATACTTCACAAACGTCACACAGACATTCCTTTGCCCTTTACTAATAAAATTGTTGCTCATAATATGTTGTTGTTATGTTATTAAAATGGGGAAGGCGATCAGCACCTTCCCCTGGTTTTCAATCACTTTTTAGTGCTCGTCTTCTTTCTTTTCATCTTGCCTCCAACACTACCGCCTTGGCGCATTTTAGGTTTGTCTTTCTTATCGACTTCACCACCCTGACGAGCTTTCTTTTTACAAGCCATGATACTAAAAATTTAAAATTGAATGATGTGCAATATTAATCATTTTTATCCTAATAGACAATATTTAAAACAAAATATTATAACCCAAAAAAAACATTCAAGGGAGAGGACTAAATCTTCTCCCTTGTTGATTATGCTGGATTAAGATTTATTTGAGAATAAGCATATTTTAAAGTACCCTTTTCATCTCCACACTCAGCTCCATCTACTATAAAGTTATAAGAAGCAGGAGATTCATTATATACATTGAAAACACCACCTTTCTTAGAGATATTTTGTTTTTCGTACTGCCTAACAGTAGAGGTATTATACACTTTGCCTTCGTAAGACACGTTTATAGTTCGTATATACCATGTAGTATCTCCATTCTCATCTCCAGAATGAACATATCCGGCTAATATTCCTCCATTAACGGCCCCGAAATACGAACAAGAGCTTCCGGATTGTCTTCTCCGGGTTGTTGTTCCGGTGCTTATAGTAGCTCCTAATATCTCACTATAATTAGCATCCACCACCTTAATATCGCAGGTGTAGATTCGGATATTTCCATTTTCATCACCAGTCCATTCGAATCCGGCAATACACTTTCCGGCACCAGAATTATAAGAAACATTATTCCTTCTGTATGTAGCCCAAGAACCGTTTTTCAATATAATGTGAGCCGGTACAGGCTTAACCTCGGCCTTGCCCTCTTGGTTGACTGTTATGTTGACAGTCTTCCCAGATTCATTTTGCTTCAATGTTACAGTACCACTTCTGGGAGAAGAAGAGCTGTTTGCAGACGAGATTATCATAAATGAATAATCATAACCTGACAAAACAGGACAGGATACCCCTGATGGCTTTTCTGTAACTTCTGTAACCCAACTCGGTTTAGATGATACAGTGTATCCTATCTTGCTTCCATTCTTCTTACTTTTTAATTGGATACATAAATATGAGTTATTTGCACCTCCATTCGCATCGGCATTCCAAGTGCTTTGGTTGGTACTAAATTCGTAAGTCACCGCAATATCTTGTGTAATACTAAGAGTAACAGTCTTTCCAGATTCATTTTGAACAAAAACAATATCACCAGATCTGGAAGAAGATGTTGTATTGGCAGATAACGTCACCACAGCCTTCATACTTTCAGATGTCTGGTCTCTGTAATCTACAGAACACCAAGAAGGTTTTGACTTAACAGAAAAACCTATATATGAATTACTCTTAGTACTTATGATAACTTCTTCAATATTCTGAGATTCTCCAGTTACAGTCCTCGACTTGCTCGTTCTTCCATCATGGAACTGAAATTCGTATGGAGCATATCCGCATTTTCCAACTTCAAGCTCGTATTTTACATCTTGATTTCCACAATCATCGTAACGAACGTATTTTACCTTATTGCTATTGCTTCCAGTTCCACATCCACTTTCGCTCCAAGATCCGTAAGATCCGCAATTACAGCAATTTCTACAACTTACGGAATATTGACGATCTATGCTACCAGAGCATCTATCACGATAAGCATAATACCGAGTATGACCTACGCAATCTCCTGTTCCGTAATAAGACCAGTCTGTACAAGATTCTCCACCTCCATTAACCCATCTTGTGTCGTTGTAAGAAGAAGAACATGGATTGGTGTCACGTTGTTGCTTCTGAGACGTACAACCGTCACAACGGGTACTTCCAGTATCCGACCAAGAAGGAGTTGTGCTATCAGCTACGCAATCACCGTTTTTGTTAGCTACTGCCTGACCTTGGGAATTTACAGCATCTTGAGCCTTCTTATTAGCATCAGCTTGACTGATATTGGACGTAAATGGACCACCTACTTGATCTTGGGTTACGGTAACAGACGAACCGTGCTGACAGCTTCCGCAATTGTTTCTGGTGAAGACCTTACTTGCCTTACCGGTCCAGGTACAAGTTCCCTGCGCGTCAGCAAGAGCCTGGCCCTGCTGCTCGACGGCAGCTTGAGCCTTGCTATTTGCGTCTTCCTGACTTACGGTAGACGTGAAAGGACCGCCGGTTACATCATCCTGATCTATGGTAACCTCAGATCCGACGCCGCCGTCGGCACACTGTTTTGTAAATACCTTGCTATATGTTCCGGTCCAGGTACATACCTTATCTCCACCTTCTACCCAGCGTTCATTTTCTCCACCATAGCATTCGTTGGTATTAACCTGTTTTTTATAAGATTTACCACCTTCGCATTTGGTTTCAAGTGGTTCCGAATCTTCCCATACAGGATCGGTGTTATCTGTTTCACACGTTCCGTTCTTGTTAGCGTAAGCCTGACCATGGGCTTCTACGGCTTCCTGAGCCAACCTATTTGCCTCTTCCTGACTTTCATTGGAATAGAACGGTCCACCTACCATGTCTTGTGTTACGCTCATCGGAACGCCATGCTGACATGATCCGCAATTGTCTTTCGTAAATTCCTTGCTATATACACCTACGAACCTACATTTACCTCTCTGGTTGGCAATATCCTGTCCTTGGGCTTTAACAGCAGCCTTGGCCTTATTATCAGCATCTTCTTGACTTACGAAAGAAGTAAAAGGATTGCCTTCAACATCAGCTTCACTTACCTCTACTTCTGTTCCTGAATCCGGTATCTCACAGTCGTTCTTCTGGAACGTTTCTGAATAATGACCGGTCCAGCTACAAACTTTATTTCCGCCGTCTACCCAACGTTCTTGATTATGAGTTTCAGAACATTCATTGGTGTCACGTTGCTTTTTCTGAGACTTACCTTCGCTACATCTAAGTTCTTCCGGTTCTACGTCTTCCCATACAGGATCGGTGCTTAATGGCGTACAGTTGCCGTTTTTATTAGCATAAGCCTGACCGCCTTCTTCTACGATCCTACGAGCTTCTGTATCTGCCGCCTCTTGACTTTCTGTTGATGTAACAGGGCTTCCATTTACCATCTCAGCCGTAACCTCCATCTCTACACCTTTATGACAAGCCTCGCATTCGGGAACGAATCTCTTGCTGTAATGACCGGTATAGACCGTCATATCTTCGCAATTCCCTTTATTATTGGCAATAGCCTGACCTTGCTCTTTGACAGCAGCCTTGGCCTTGTTATTAGCATCATCTTGGCTTACGGTAGATGTGAAAGGAGCACCAACAACATCTTGTTCGGTTACCGTAATCTTAGATCCTACCTGACCTTCAGTACAATCATTTTTGGTAAATTCCTCACTGTATTTACCAGTCCACGTGCAATGGCCGTCCCGGTTAGCTATGGCCTGGCCCTGTTGCTCGACAGCAGCCTGAGCGAGCGCGTTAGCCGCCTCCTGGCTTTCGTATGAAGTAAAAGGACCACCGGTTACATCGTCTTGGTCTACTGTTACCTGAGAGCCTAAGCCTTCTCCTTCACAATTGTCTTTTGTGAATACCTTGCTATATACACCAACAAATTGGTTTTTATCTATGCAAGTACCTTTCTTATTTGCAAGATCTTGTTTCTGTTCTTCCATAGCGGCCTCAGCCAGCGCATTAGCTGCCTCCTGGCTTTCCCTTGACACAAAAGCATCTGGGTATCCGGCAAGATCCCTTTCAGTCAAATCAACGAAGCTTCCGGTCTGAGATTCGGCATCGCAATCATTTTTCTGAACACGAGCCGAAGCCTTTCCTATAAAATAATTAGGATCCTCAATGCATTCACCATTAAGGTTGGCTTGTTCTTGACCGTTTTTCTCTATATCATCAAGAGCCTTCTTATCAGCATCTTCTTGACTTACGTCTGATGTGTATTTACCGGCTTCTACTGTGTAAGTGTAAGGTGCTCCGACAAACCCATCTTCGCAGTCATTCTTATAAAATACTTTTGACTTCTCTACGTTATACCATAAATTTGTTTCACAGGTGCCATGCTCATTAGCATAACCTGGACCTTCAGCTTCCAAGGCATCCAAAGCCTTCTGATTAGCATCCTCCTTAGAAACAGAAGAAGAGAAGCGGCCGGCTTCTACAACGTACTCTACCATAGATCCAACTTCGGTTACCTCACAATCTGTCTTTTGGAACATCTTGGATTTCCTGTCGTTGTACCATTTTATGGTATTACAAGTTCCGTGAGAATTAGCATAGTCTTGACCCTTGGCATCCAACTCAGCTTCAGCCTTACGGTCAGCATCTTCCTGGCTTATGGTAGAAGAGAACTGCCCGGCTTCGATAGTCATAGTAACCAAACTTCCTTCTTCAGTATCAGGATCGCAATCGTTCTTTCTAAACGACTTTGATTTCTTAACATTATACCACAATATGGTTATACAACGACCATGCTCATTAACCCAGTTCTGACCATTTTGCTCAATGTCTTTCATAGCCTTGTCATCAGCATCAGACTGAGATATGATAGACGTGTATTTTCCGGCCTCAACAACATACTCAAGCTCTTCCCCTTTCTCTGTTTCAGGATTACATCCTTCTTTTGTGAAAAGATCTGACTGTCTTTTATTTCTATAAACTACCTGTTCTTTTTTTTTATGAACTAACGTACATTCTTCAGATACGCTACCGTCCCTGGAAGACACCCTTATCTTGACACTTCTGTTGGCACCAGTATCATTTTCATCAAAGTAAATATTAACCTTACTGTTAAGACCGCCTTCTTTCTTATCTATGTTCGCCCAACAATTATCTACTTTCATTCCTAATCCTCCATCTTAAATTTTCAGGATTTGTACTTACGTTGATTACCTCCGGTGATCCATCTGAATCAAGATCAACAACATCCTTGTCCAGGTGAATCTCCTCCTTATCCACAGACTCGCATTCAACTATTTCAATAACATAATCTTTTATATTACTTTCTATACTTAACTGCGTGCTTGTTTCATCACCCTCAATTTGTTCAAATTCCTTATCCAATTTAATGTAAGGAACGACCTTTCCAGGCTGATAAATAGGAATCAGTACACCATTTATAGTTATGTTCTCATTAACTTCATTCCCATCCTCATTGCCAGGCATGGAAACAATCATCGAAACCTGGAACGTGTCTTCAAGACCCGGATCACCAGGGAAACCATAATCAAGCCTAATATCATTGACGTCAATATTAAGACCGGAAGCGGTAGTAAATGCTTTTATGACACCCTTTATATCTTTCTCACCCGTAATAAGGGCATTGATAGAAGCAGCGTTGGTAGTAATAAGGATCTGCTTATCTCCACCAGATATAGGGAACTCCAGCCTGCTAACCGAGACTTCTGTGATTTTAATGCCTTTTTGCCTGAAAGTTATAGCTTTCATACTTTCAGTATCGGATTTCTTCACAATTCGGATAGTGATCCTGTCTTCCCTTCCTTTCCAAGATGGAGCATCGAAATTCATTTTATCACGACCGACACCTTCCTTCTTGTCCGAGGTAAGCCAAGAACCATCATCCATCTTATATATTTTCTCTCTCGACATAATTATCCTCCCTAATTTAAAGTGTCAACTCCCATTCAACTCCATCATCGACAACCACCTGAACCGTAGCCGTACCTCCTGTAGCTTCAAATGTTATGTCAGTAGGAATAACGTCGAATATCTCTTGTACACCTACACATCCTAAGCCACAGATAATGTCCTTAAACCATTCCTCTTTAGCATATTTTTTAAGAACCTCTTTAAAGAACTCACGAAGCCAATCCGAATCAATGGATTCCTTAAGTATGGTTTCTATTATTTCCTTAAGCCAAGATTCGTGCATTTCCTCTTTCAGAATCTCTTTAATAAGCTCGACAATAGTTTCTTTATCTAACTTATCAGAAGGTACAGAACCTTCAACGAGATTACCTCCACATATAAATCCTTTGCATTTTTCTGCCATTTCTTATCCTCCTAAATTAACAATGGAACCCATAAGAACTATTTGCCTCTTCTCGGTACACGACCCTCACTTCAGCAAATTCATCTTGTTGACACATATCCCGGCAGAACCTAACAGTACGACCCTGGACTTTATACATATCAGAAGGCACGACACCTCCGCAATAAGACACAAGCAAAATCTCTGCCGGATCTTTCTTTAGAACCACATGAGAAGTACCGTCAAACACTTCTGTATTAACAGATCCACTTACGTTAATAGCCCTTGAAACGTATTTAGCTAAATTAGCTAAAGCTCCGTCTAAAGGCATACCATGATACAAACCAGCTTCTTCTATAGTTTCTCCATCATAGAATATGTTAGAAGAAGGAATATTGCAATGATGCGGGCGTTCGCACCCACCATGACTGCCAAAACAACCGTTACCTGTTATTGCCATTGTTACTCAAAATATTTATTTTTTGTTTTAAAAATTCTATTTCCCTATCCTGGTATTCCATACGGCATATCATTGCATTGATTAAAGCCGTAAGATCAGATTTCTGAGCCAGACTGAAGTAGCCAACGTTGATGCCGTCCGCGCAGTACACGCAGTTCGTGCAGGTGTATCCGTCCGGGCATGGCACCGGCGTCTCGTCCACATGTGGGACATATACGTGTTTGCCACTTAAGCCCTCACCAATTTGTGCACTCTTTTCCATTTTGTAACTGTTTTTCAAGTTGTTCAACCCTTTGTTTTAAAAGCGTATTTTCTTCAACCATCCTATCCAAAAACTTATCTATGTTTTCAAAAACCAGCTCTATATTATGCATAACCTCATTATAAGGCATACCTGGAGTTAATTTGGATATGAATGTCTTGCATCCTGTATAATGAATGCAATGATCGCTTAAATGACCATACGGGCAATCGCATTCTTTTGGAAGAATTTCGCAATTGTCCGTACAGTCATTACACGGATCAGACCCGATACAGATATTAGATCTCAGAATATCAGGTCTGTCATCTTTACAAGTGTTACATGAGTTCATGACTTTCTTTTTTTTGGTGCAAGATAACAATTTTCATTCACACCATCACAATGAGAAGTCAATCAATGTATTCTATGTTATTAGGTGATTATATACTAAATATTATTCTAATAAAATAAGGCGGCGCCATAGTATAGTATATAAGGCTGCGCCATCAATGGGTTGCACCCATCAAACCTGCGGTTGACTGACGTCTAACAACAGTTGGGCAAGGCCGCAATAGTAGCGAAGCGAATTATGGACAGCGGTATTCGCAATCAGAGCACGAGGCGAGCACAAACCGTTGAGCGCATTACCGCCAAAACGAGCAGCCACTCTGGACTTTATACCGACAGATGAAGCCCAGTAGCAATTGTCCCATGTGTAAAAACATTCTCCTGTTCCGACACTTCCCCCTTTTTTATCCCTCCATCCGGTATAAGGGATACGGTGTAAAGCATAACTATCTCCTAAATTTTGGGTAGTTGCTATCTTTTTATATTTAGATTCAAAATTAAAAACCTCACCATTATTTATAGTAGACCTTTTCTCATATGTCCATTTCTTTTGATCTGGCTCTATATAGATATCAATAGTATTACCTATTCGAGTGACATTAGGATCATTTAAACAAGTCCCTACCTGTTCGTATCCCCCTCCGCAATACCTAAAGACGTCTCCAGACAAATTCATACCATCGAATAAAGACATCCTTAAAATAACTTCCAAATCAAATTCTGCCGGTTCGTCATTTTCGTCTAAGGCCGATATGGTACCAGTCATTTCCTTAAACACAATAACATTCATATGACCTTCGGCCATACTTTTGGTTCCCTGAACGTTCTTATACCAATATTTTCCTCCATAAAAATCAAACTCTGATCCTTCTTCTACGCCTGTTTCAAATGCAAAAGAAGCCGCCATCTGGCTTTCCATGCACTGTTCTTTAGGATACTCTGAATTTATGAGGTTAGAAAAATGAGTTGTTTTAGTAGGTTCATAATGGATAATAGAAGCATTTGTAGCCCATGCTCCATACAACCACGACTCTTCTCCTTTTTTACGGTATTTCACTCCTCCGTATTTGCGATAATTGACATCATTACCTATTCCGTTATTACTTGATATTCCGGAACCGAAAGTGTCTGGATTAACTAAGTATTTAGTACCGTACAACATTTCAAGGTATATGATATACGCATTCAAAGTCAAAAATCCACCTTCTGAAAAAGGATAAGAAGATTCAGTATCTACGTTATTAGCCCTCGAATACTTAGCTATATTGATTTGATTTACGTCATTGCTTCTCGGATAAGTTCTTCCATTTAGAAACATCGTGCAGGCGTTACCAACTCCGGCTCCGGATTTACAATTTGTTTCTCCTTCATACAAGAAAAAGAAAGATCTTGCCTTAGAGTCTACTGTACATACCGGTCCAGGAGATAAGGCCGTGGGCGGCAGCACAGGGCACGCCTGGCGCAGGTCAAGTCCGTCCAGCATAGGAACCGTGTCCGCGTCATACACCCCAGACCATATTTTCCCACTTTTGCCAACTACCTTATCAACTACATACAGACTCTTGCTACATCCTAAGAATATGCTATAATTCTTTGAAGTAGTCTCCCAAGGTCTTAAAATCCTTACCTCTGATCCTGATACATTATAAAGTTTTTGACCAATACCATACTCTTCGTAAAAAGCCTTAGCGTCAAATGCTCCGGCATCACAATACTTATTTTTATGACCGCTATCCAAATACAGTTCCACATCGCATTCGGCTCTCATTTCCTCGGTTATGCCCACCGTAGGAGCAAAATCTCCGTTTTCAAATCTAAGGAGATTATTCTTACGAAGCTTTCCGACCGGACGCACTTTGTCTCCGGTATTTTGAGTCATGTCTATAAGGTAAAAATCCCAAGAAGGGAGAAGGCTTTTGTCGCCAACTGATTCCGTGGCTTCTGGAGGAAGCTGATCCTCAGTCCAAGCGGATGCTGATCCTGAAGCACCTTCTTTAAGAACGTTGAAAGTATTACCATCAGACAAAACAAAAGGTTCAGATCCCTCCCCTTTCTTCGATAAAAACTTTTCCCTCTTACCAACTTGATTAACGACGATGCTCTTCTTGGCCTTATTCCCTTCATCAGAAATAGTGTAATTCAAAGTCGTATCAAGACCTTCATTTATTTCAGAAAACACCGACACCAGTTTGTCATTCTCGCCTTCTGTCGGATTAAATTTTACGTTGCTCATTTTCAAAAATCAAATTGACATTCATCAACAACGGGCTCGCATTTGGTATTTTCATTAACCCATTTCATGCCCTCTTCTTCCAGTATCTTCTTAGCCTTTTCATTGGCATCATCAACACTAATGAAAGACGTTACGGTACCGGCGTATATCCTCCTGTATTTCTCAGGAGCCTTCCATCCTTCCTTACAACGCTTACTAAACCAACCATGTTGGTCTTCGTTGTAATAAACGGTTTTACATACTCCAGATTCGTTAGCGGCAGCCTGCCCTTCTTGCTCAAGAATCTTCGCAGCTTCGTAGTTGGCTATTTCGGTACTGAACTTAGACCATACACGCCCAGCCTCTATCACATGATGTGTAGGTTGTTCTTGTTTTTGACCATCAGGACAATCATTTTTAAAGAAATCACCTTCCTGTCTTGTGTTATAATATACCTCGCAACAGCCACCTACTTTATTAGCATACAACGGACCTTCTTTCTCCGCAAACTCTTCCGCTTTCCTATCTGCATCATCCTGGCTTATATCCGAACAAAATTCAGCCTCATGAACGATAAACGTTTCTTCAGAACCAAGATCTTCCGGACAGTCCGATTTCTTGAAAGCTTTTCTGTATTCTTTGTTGTAATACATCTTTTTCATGACAAGATCTTATTAAGTTCTTCTTTGAATTTCTGAATCTCGTCCGGGCACAACCCGCATTCCCCTTCACATACGATTCTTCTCATACGATCTATTTTAAGAACCATATCCATATCAGGCTTAATACCTACCTTATACTTATGATATTGTAGATACTGATCAGCCTTACATGCTATAAAACGATCAGCGCACTCACATAAGTAAGATGAAGGGAAAAGAATTTGCTGTGTACTTCCGGTAGCTGCCATATTATTTCACGGTAAAATACCTGGCGTATTCTTTATTTATGTATTCAGAATAAGTAGCAAGATCATCCGGATCCGGGCACTCGTTCTTCAAATTAACGATCCAACCTCTTACCAGCTTTTGAATATCAGCATACCTTTTACTTACACCTCCTACAAACCTGAACTTGCGATGAAGGTCTATAATTTTCTTGTCCAACACAGCAAGTTCATCATATTTCTGAATACAAGCCGCATTAGAATCAGCTTTAGGTGTCGTATTCGACTGAGGCTTTATAGCCCGACTTTTATTAATAGAAGCAATGTTGCTTCTTCCACATCCGCATCCCATAACTTATTGATATTTAATTGATTATATTTTACAACCACAATTTTCACAATTATTGAGAACGTAAATCAATTTAGATGCTTTTTCATATAATTGTTTTACGTTTTCAAAATTCCCTAATCTCATATTGGCTTCAGCCGCAGCCAGCAGAAACTCTATTTCTTTTATTTTGTCAATAACGTCATCATCCTCATGATCACATAACACAGTTGACCTGGCCCATATCTTATCTATGTTAAGACGGATCAGATCTGTTTTTAAATACTTTCTGTTAAATGAATAAGAGGAAGGACTGCCTTTTATGGTAATATCGTATATACCATCTTTTAGGTTTTCAAAATCATTTCCGCGACCCGGATTTATGCCAAGGGTCTTACTGTTGAATACATTCAACTGATTCTTACCAAGATAATAAACATACTTATTCTCATCTTCAGGTGGTACGATCTCTATAATAGCCGATCTGTCTGCCAGTATCCCCCATTCCGACTGATCGGCTATACGAAGCGTTTTAGGGTTGTTGGTGCTTATAACCTCAAAATCAAGATGAATGTTGTTCATACTCTCTTCCCATCCCATTCTGGTAAGGGAATCATCGTATCTGGCTGTTATATCAGCTCCCTCTACTTCAGTACTATTAACACGTACCTCGGTACCATTTATCTTGACTCCTACTATTTGGGCCACCAACGACTTAGCCATACCAAACATAGGAACAATGATTTCCCCGTTATAATCAGTTCCTTCATTTGGATACTGCACTACCTCCGTCTTGTACAGACCGTCATTTCTTCTGGCTACTATTCTAATAACCATCTGATTTTCTACATCGTAGTCGGTCATTACTATCCTGACATAGAAAATATTATTCCTTATCTGTGGTAAAATATCAATGTAATTCATTTCCTTCTCTTTTTCTACAAAGATATAGAAATGAAGCGATAAAACACAACACTGACGTATATTGTTATGGAGAGCAAGAACCCTACCCGCACATTCGAAGATCTACTCCGTATTCCCGGAATATGTCGTCGAAGGATATATCTTCGTCGGAATAATACACTTCGCATATCTTACGGTACTTTTTCAATGCCAAAATGTACAAGCTCATCATGTTCTTGCCTTTTATTTTCTTAATGGCTTTTGTGATAACCTCTTCAGTAGATACACTCATTAGGACATTATTAAAGAAGGTCCTAATATTGCAACCAAATCTTTCTTTAACCCTACTCCTGAATAGTCGATACAAGGTTGTGTTCTTCAACGTATTCAAACCATTCTTCTTCAACCTTTTATTCAACGACTCAACAGCTTTATCAGAAAAACATGTGCGATTTTTCCCTTCTCCATCCACATATTCAGAAAACCAAGAATGGAGCGTTGTGGGATTCTTCATAATCCTATCAATGAAAGAGTCAATGATGTGAGTTCTAAGATCACGCTTGTGAGCATGACAGGCCGCTATTTTCTCCTCTCTCTTTAATGACATGTCAAGACAACGAAAAACTCGACAACTTTCATCTATGAAATATTCAGGATGCTCTTTCTTAAATTCCTCACGATAAGCCTTGTATCCTACTTTTCTAAGGTGAGATATCTCAGAATTTATATAAAACCTAACACACCTGCCCTCAGTCTCCTGAACCTTTATACTATATGGAACCGATCGACGACCGTATATAAGATAATCGTACACCATGGCCTCCACAAAATCAGCATACGGGAAATAACGGCCAAATCCGTAGTTCCAAACAATAAAACAACGCACTCGATCTTTCCAATAGTCGGTGATTACAAAATTACTGCTATATCTTAAATTGAACTCTTTTTTAAAGAAATGACCTGTTTTGCTATCATAATTAAGATTAAAATATCTTAAATTTCCTAAACATTGACCTTCCGGTCTACGCACTACATTATAGCTAAAACGGTTATACTCATTGCGTATAACCTCTAAAGGTGAGACCGACTCTTTCTTAAGAAGTCTGTCGTGAAGCTTGCGCCCGTCTTTTATTTCAATTATATTTACGCTCATATTATATTTACGTTTTGGGCAAATATAGCAAACCAGTTTGCTTGCTCCAAATTTTGATAAAAATATTTTATCCTGTCCTTCGTTTGAGAAAATAGGGGGCAGGTTTTTTTGTTTGCACCTATACCATATCTCAAAACGTATCCGTATTTCTATATTCGGATCGTAACACGCTGAGCATCAGGGTGGACCAAGTTATCTTGAATAAAAACAGTCCCGATTTTATCGTTCCCGCTTTTATTCTTCATTCCCTGAATTATTATTCATCTTGTTTTAATTAATTATTTGTTATTCATATTATTTTAACTTTTAAGACCTTATTCTTTATTCCTCATAATATGGAGTGACTGAAACCGAATCGACCGAAGGGAGTGAGGTGAAGGAGCGTATTGCCCTATATGTTGTTTGGCTTATTGTTTAATCCTTTAAGTGAACGAATATCGTGACCGTAGGGAGCGATATGAGAGAACGTAGAAATATTGATTTAATTCTTTAGTGAATTTATGCCGAATCGAGCGAAGCGAGTGAGGTATGAATGAACTTTTGTTTAAGACCGTAAAGTAGCCAGTGGATAAGCGGGCAGGGCAGGCGAGGCTGTAGTGTGTCGTAGCGCAGGACAGCCCAGGCGGCAGAGCAGGTCCCTTCAGGCCGCAGCACGAGGCAGGCCGGGTAGGTTGCAGGGTAGGGGTTGCCGTTGTAGGATAGAACTTCAGGATAGGCGTAAGACAGGCTTTGTCCGTCTTACATCAGTGGCTTCTCACCATATTCTATAAAATACACCCATACTCAAACAAGGAGAAAAACCATCTTTAGACAATCCGTATCCGGCGGTGATTCCTAATCCCCACCGTCTACTTTTTTCGTATATTATTTCTCTTTTGTGGTAGATTGTCATCGTATCTAAATTTGGTCGGTATCCACTTATTACCGCTCTATAATCATCCGTCTGATACGTTTTTCTCTGTATTGGTATATTGATATAAACAGTGTCTTTTATCGTATCTTTTTTAACTATAGCATCCATAGGGAAAGGTATTTCTACCTCCCCTACGTCAACTATATACTGAGGAACAGGAATAGGTTGGATAATGGTATCTATTACCGTATCTATTTCTATATCGTGTATTATTTCTTTCTTCTTGCATGTTTTACCAAACAAGAAAGATATAAAACACAGTAGAAGAACTCCTAACACATGACTGACTCTCATTTTTTGCAAACACATCTTTTGCCCTCCTTATCTTCGTCTAAAAGCTCTTGTATATCACCGTTGTTAATACCTTCTTTAAGCTCTTCTCCGAATGGAACTTTTTGCCACCAACTTACTTTACTAAAGAAATACTTAACGCCTTTTACTATCATCAAATCAGGTGCAAGGTCACCGAGGCGCTTGAATGCCATCCCACCGTATAATATTAAGGCGAATATCGTAATCCACTGAAGAAGCATATCTATAAACTCTGGAGATTTATGTCCTCCCATAGACATAATAAGATCCATTCCGGATATGGTAAACAACCCGAAAGAGCAGGCCGCGAACTCAAGAAGGATTTTCAAAACTCCCATTTCGCTTATGCATGTCAATATCTTAAAAGGCCTCTTTCTCTTTCTTCGGATATAGCAGTGTTTGATACTTTTTATAGTAGCTAACAAAAGATTTATAGCTAATATAAACAATATAGAATATATAAGGTGGTGAATCTCCTGGAAATTCATCCACAACGCTGATAATCCGGAAATGAGAAAAGCCCAGAAACTTTCTAAATTCATCCTTCCTACAAAACGATAAGCCATATTAGAACATAGTTACTTTCTTGCTACTTCCAAGAGAGTCATATACGTCAATATGGACCCAATTGGTACCTGATTCTAATCTAATGGGACAAGGAAGTAAATCCTGCGACTGAATTATTTTATTCCTTGTCTCTTCTGCCGTCATGCCCTTGGCATCGAAATCGATGGCTGCTCCAAGCATATGAGGACTGATATACAACGACCCTGATACGGTCTTTGATTTTACTATATCCGAGATATTGTTCCTAAACCCACGCTCATCAAACCTTCCACCTGACTTCCATGTATTGACCGTCATCGGAGTTTTCAAAATGTCTTTCCTTAAAACCAGTATCGTGTGAAGCAATTCAGTTCTTAAATACCTCCAACAAAGATCTTTATCTCTACCGTATTCTTTAGGACCAACTAATTCAACAATACTAAAATACTGACTCAATTCTTTTATAATATCTTTTCTTTCCATAACTTAACCTTTTTCACAAAGATAATCAGAACCTTACCGAATATGAAAATAAGTAGGTATTGGATTAAAGAAAAACCCCTGCATAAATAAATATACAGGGGTTATCCATAACATTAACAACAAATCACGACCTAAACAACCCTTACATATCCGGCTGATACAAGATCAGCAAGATTCTCGTAAGCCAAAGGGATGCCTGAATCTCTTATGCAAAGATACTTAATTTCTTTGTCAATGTAATACTTTCCATTCTCTAAAATAGAATTATATACCCAAGGAATAGGATCGTCTATCGTACCTGAATGTTTTTCCTGAACAACCATATACAAACTTTCGGTTCCACCTCCCTGACCAGGAACCCAATCGGCTTGGAGATTGTGATTTTGTCTTACTTCAAACAGGGTCCAATCCAAATCCGAAGGTTTGTTCTTGCTACGGAAACGCTGCCCTTTTACAACAGCCGTACCCATAGGAAGACCTTTGTCGCCGTAAACTCCATCCTTATCCCAAATAGGGTACAGCCCCTTTATCTTAAGAGCAAGATTCTGGTCGGTATTTTCCAGCATAGCCGGCGTGTTGATCATCGCCCTCATATACATAGCTGTAGCCTTCTCCGGATCATTGGCTTCAAGGATCTTATTTTTTTCTATGATCTGATCCTTTGTCCTTACCAACTTCTCAGGATAGCCTTCATCTACTTTCATAGACTCAACTTCACTCCTGTTGGTTTTAGAAGCTATTTCCTTTTCTATGGCAGCAGTACGATCGTTGCACTCAGATTCATATACGTGCATTTCATTCATTGCCGTATTAGCTATGTCAAGTTCGTATTCTGAATCTGCTACAGATACAGTATATATCCCACTTCCTTTTGCTACATCAATATCGTCTTTAACCCTCTGCCTCATGCCACTGTTATACCATATCTGTTTACCATCCAGACTATAAGAACGAACAGCATCAGAATAAGCATATTCTCTGGCTTCAGAAACCTTCCTGTCTTTAGCCTTGGCAAGCAACTCCTCTTCAGTTGGTCCAGGAGGTTCCGGGTCAAGCTGCATGGCAATAACTTCTTTCACACTCGCATCAGGATTGTCTTGATGGAATTTTTCTTGATCGGAGTCAAGTTGAACCCATTTACCATCTAAGAAATCTTGGTAAGAATACCCTACTTCGTAAGAAGAGGAGTCCAACTCGTATCCTTCCCAGTAAAAACCTTTTACGTTTTTATTTACATAAAGCATACTCTATCCTTTCTATTAAGCTTGTTCACCCACTCTGATAACCAACTTATCATTGATACACCAGATACTTAATTCTATAAAACTATTGGCCGGTATCGTAACACTGTCACCTGACATGCTCTGGAACTGGCCAGAAGTAGGAAGCGGCTGCGTGATGTCTGTGCCGGTGGTGTTGTTGACCCGCACCTGCCATTCCCTCCCAACATACTCAGAAGATACGGTCATAGACAGATTCGTAGCAGAAGCGACGTTGGCTATGATATTATGAGCACCTTTTGGTAAATTTGCCAATGTTGTAACAACCTTAGGAGTCGTAGCCATAAACTTCAAATAAGACAATATGGTATTAGACAACGTAACCATATTATTCATAACCTTATATGTCTTATCTTGAGTAACAGTATATGTTCCTACCTGAATCTCTATATCAGATTCAGATACGCCTTCTCCAGTATTGGCATCTGAAAATGAAACAAGTACAATCTTTAATTCAAAAACACCTTCAAAATCCCTACCATCTAAAAAATAATCCAAAGAATAATAATTACGACCTAACTTTCCTAACGTAATTTTATTATTGTAAGCATCCAGGACCTTCCCAAACGAAGCTTCATCAAGTGTTCCTGAATTACCTGAAAACATAGATAGATCAAGATAATTCGAATCTACTCCTGTACTTACCATACCAAGCGATTCAAGTACCTTAGTTCCACCGTCTTCAGTAACCAAAATATATTCGTTATACACGTTTTTAGTTTCTGTAGATGCCACATCGTCTTTTACAAGATACATGACATTATCCTTCGCTTCTTCAACAGTAGGAAGTTTGCTAACAATCTGTTTCTTCCACCCTGCCGCCGAAACAGCATCATCTATGTACTGTTTTGTTACATGATCTCCCCATGTCATATTACTAAGAAGAGTCTTGCTACCGTCTTGACTTCCGGCAGGGGGAGCCGGGATAAGGCCTCCTTTGCCCGACTCCGAGCCCGTCCCAGGAGCGGCCTGCACCACATTCTCAAGTCTGGAATCAACCTCCAGACCTTCGAATTTACTGTTATAACCTACTTCTGCCATTTTTTATTTTTTATTGATTTTGTCCAACAATTTCTTGATCTGGTCTACGATATCCATCACCGCGCCAACCTTGTTTTTTACGTCCTCAACCTTCTGATCAATCTTAGAATCCAAAGCCTTTAAACGGTCTTCGTTTTTACGATACACTAAATACAGAGCTAAACCGATGATTGCTATCGTAAGAATATTGGCCAAAACGCATCCGATTATTATCTGAAACATAATGATTATATGGTAGATAACGCTACCACACGCTTTAATTATTCAACTTTCCACAAATATAACAATTGTCCCAACCATAACAAGATCAAAGACGCTCGTCATTAACATCAGACACCCATTCTTTAGATGAAAGAATAGATTCAAACTCAGAAGAAGAGCTGTCATATACCGGATACGGGTATTGAGGATCGTCATCAGCCTGCATGTCTAAAGACTTAAATAGAAGGTCATAATGATCTATATGTAAAATAACCTTAGAACCGTCTACGCTCGCTCTTGGGCTGTCTATTCCTAATTCACGTCTCTTTTCTTCAGATACGGAATCATATACTTCTTTTGGTATGATAATGAATTTCATATTACTTTGATTTTAGGGTTTGTAAATAGTTATATGCTTTGATACAGTCGTCTTTGGAGAGGAGTTGATCGTTGTAGATGCCTAAGTTCTTAAAAGCCATTTGAGTATATATTGTACTGTTATAACCGATTGACAAATCCTTACTACTACTTGTGATAGGTTGTTCTTCACTAAGTAGCATTTCCGACCAATCATCAAAATATACACGTCCATCTGAACAAATAGCCTTTAAAGATTTAGTGTTTAAAGATGAACTTTTTTCTGTGTTATTTATAAATAACTTCAATCCATTATTTTCATTAAACAAATAGAAAGATGGAGGCTTTATTAAGCCTGCAACCTTTCTTTCATCAATTATAAACCTCCATTCCCCAACAACCGTAAAATCCTTACCCATTTCAAAAGCTGACGAAGTTATCTTATCATCCACCCCATCAGTAACCAGGTACCCTTCGTATTCGGGGATTTGCTCTATGGTAATATTACAGGAATCATTTACATTAGAGCATCTAAAACCATATTGAGTAACATCATTAGGAGAATTATAAGATGGTATTTCATAAATTCCATCTGTACTCAAATCAATTATTTGATTAGCTGGCTTATTTCCGAAATAAAATCCAGGAATAGAATTAGTTACTTTTATTTTTACTTTTTTAATTGATGAATCTTTATTTACAGCAGTGTACAGTACAGGATAATCAGCTAAAACAAAAGATTTTATATTAAAACTTTTGCTGGTTTTATCCGATATGACTCCATAATCTGGAATGCTTATCCAAGATGTATCACTGAAATTGTAAGCGTATTCCCCATACCCACTATTCCCACTAAATGCAAAATTCGACAGTACAAGATCATTACCATTGCCCGTAATGTTGGCAATAGTAGCACGATCTTTGTCCTCGTTGGTCTTGCCGGTGACTGTCCATGCTTGGTCGGGGAAGAGCCCGGGATATTGCTTTTTGTGCCAGTTGAGAATATTTTCATCCTCTTCATCGGTTGTAAAGTGACCGTTGTCGATGATCTGACCGGCGATGCCGGCTCTAGTAAAAGATGCATAAGTTGCATTCTTCCATAAATAATATAGCCCAGCGTTTTCCACCCAGTCCCCACACGTACCTGTTACAACTTTATTAGTTAATAAGTTCTTAATACATATATTATTACCATTTCGTTTACAAGCAAACAAATTAAGCCCATTAACAAAATCAGCATTTATATAATAGTTATTACCCGCTATAAAAGATACATAAACCAAAGACGAATATTGCATGGAAAAAGTTTTTTTGCTATCAGCTCCACACAAAATCATATTTCTTGTCGGATTATTCTGAAACGGAATAAACGCCGTGTACACCGTATAGGTATCCTCGAAGTTAAATTCCTTCTCTGTAACCGCAAAGTCGTCTACTCCGTCACCGAGGATAAAGCCTGGGTAGAGGGGTAGTTGTTCGATGGTAAGTTTAGATCCATACCATCTTTCAGGATATTTTTCTATAGATAAATAGAGAGCTTCTGCCAAAAAGTTAGACGGAATTATTTCATACACACCATCTTCTGACATGTAAAAACGATTGCCCAATCGATCATCCAAAAAAGCATCGCAACCTTTTGGTATGCCTGTTACTTTTAAAACGCAAGATTGACGTAATTTTATATTATGGTACAATAAACCCAATGAGGCATTTTCTTTAAATGTTGCTGTTATTTTAATGCTGTTTCTTTCAAAATAAGCCGCCGTTGAATTTGTGCCCCACTCATCTATGTCTACAACATACCCGCCAACCCCGGACATCCCCTTCCAAGCGAAATTCTTGAAGGATAAGAACCGACCTTTATGGTCCGCATCCTCAATCCTCGGATCGTCCATCGCTGCCATCATCTCGTTCGTCAGGCCGCCGAAATGCCAACGAGTAACATCACCAGGAAGTTCAGGAAAATCATCTATCTTACATGGCAGGTCTAATATCATTTTCGCATACTCTTTAAAAGGTATGGAAGCAGGTACATCATACCCTTTGGATATAAGGGCTTTCCTTATATCCTCTTTGGTATTTATGACCCTCATTAACTTATCTGATATGGTTCCCATTACACTTCCTCCCCATTTATGTAATCTAATACCGAACCTATGTCTCCGATGTCCGATTTTATTGACTCTCCTTGAGAATGTATTTCAATAAGTTTCTGATATAAGGTGTTATCCCCTATACGATTCTTATCTGTAGCTTGTTCTTCTATCTTAGTTATCGTATCAGGATCCTCGTACTTAACGCCATCAGGACCATACCATTCGTCTGTTAAATTCGTGTATTTATGACGAACTGGAGTCGGTTTAGACTCCAGTGTTACTAAAAAATATTCGTTACAACTCATGATAATAAGATTTAGTGGTTACAACAATTGCATCTACAAACCGTTCTCACGTAGCCAGAGGGAATGGCAGCCAGCTCCGTCCCTACGGCGATCGCCGGGTCAGTGCTTTCCATGACCGTCAGCGCCATCTTGTCCACGTCAAGGTCATTGTCGTAAACGATTTCTCCCTCAACGTAGATGCTCCCTGCATCAGAAACGTAGCAGTTTTTGACCTGTCTTATATGGCGCTGTGTAGCAGACGCAAAATCACACTCGATACTTAACCACCCTACCGGTATCTGATCGATATTGGATCCGATATTGTAATCAGGGTCGGTTGTTTTAAGAACCATATGTCTCAATTCCCTTGTATTTCCGTATCCGTCCATTGTTATGTATGTTCGGATCTGAACCTTACCCTTTCCCGTCTTATAACAGTTTTCTACTATTTCTGTATCGGATGTAGTAGCATCAGGGAAATCACAAACAATACGCTGCCATCCTTCTTGTATTTTGCTGAATGTGGCGCCTCTTTGTATATCAGGGTCGGTAGTTTCTAAGACAATAAGATACTCATCCCGGACACCTATTATGCTATCTACCGACCTGTATCCACCAAGATGTATTTTACCACCAGGAGTAGTATAACATTCATCTACGGACATAATATGTCTTTCTGTAAGATCAGGAAAATCGCATTCGGTTTTCGTCCATTCATTAGGTATCTTATCTATTTTCGTCCACTGAGGATAAGCGGCGTCCGTTGTCTTAACAATATAATAATACTGTTCCCTTACACCAAGAACGCCATCAATAGCTTGATAACCTTTTATATTGACCTTACCACCATCTGTCTTGTAGCATTCGTCTACTTCAACAATTTCCCGGTCCGTCATGTCAGGGAAATCACAGACCATCCTCACCCAATCTTCGGGAATGGAATCCAGCACGGCCCCTACCTTAATATCAGGATCGGTAGACTGAAGGACGGTATAAACCTTTTCCCTGGTCCCAAGAATATTATCTATGGCTACCAAACCTTCTACTTGCACTTTTCCTTTTTTAGTAGTGTAACATTCAAGAACGTAAGTTACGTCTCGCTCTGTCATGTCAGGAAAGTCACAAACCATTCTAACCCAATTTTCCGGAATTAGCCTGAAAACATGGCCGGCAGGGAAATTATCGTCCGTCGATTGAATAACGGTATAAATAGATTCCCTGATATTTATCTTATCATCTATGGCTTCTAATCCTTCTATTTCAACCTTACCATCCGGAGTTTTATAACATCTGTTGACGAACGTAATGTCGCGTTCTGTCATATCAGGAAGATCACAGTCGATCATAACCCACTCGTCCGGTATTTTAGCAAGAACCTTACCTACCGGATTATCCATGTCAGTACTGTCGGTAATTCTATGGGTTTCTTTAAGAACATCCATCTGATCGTTAAGAAGATACCAACTCCATACTTCAACCTTCCCACCAGGTGTACGGTAACAAGTTTTGAAATCTTTGATAACTTTCTCGGCTATATTAATCCACTCCCATTCGGTTGTGGCCGGAATACCAGAAACAGGATGCTTCTTGCCTTCTTCGTCAAGATACCAATAACAGCCATTTAAGGACACAACCACCTGGTAGATTTTGTCCCCTATTTTTATACCGGATTTGCTGTCATCTACCGGTTGGGAGGAACCCCATTTTCCAACTATGTTGGTTATTTTGTCAATGCCCCTACCTAAGGCACCGACTAAAGAATCCACGCCGTTCATATGAAATCGATCTATTTCAAATTATTTTATTACAAAAAAGGGGGTGGAGGACCAGCCTCCTCCCCCTTGGGATATATAGAAAAAAGGAAAATCAAATCTTGCAGGGCTTGATATTTGCCGAAGCAGCTAACAAGTCCATAAGGTCTTGAATACCTTCGTGAGCACCATACGGTACATGGAAGTGTACTGTAATATGATCATCAATTACCCTACCGAAGCCGTTAGAGTAACGTGCCGGCTTCAGCGTTACTGAATAATCAGCATACGGAGCCAACAGGTCTAAGCGGGTTTCTTCATTGGTAAACATCCGTTCCATAAGTTCTTGGTGAGTCTTACGGAAGTCGAAGAACATACGTTGTTCGCGTTCTTTATCCAGCAATTCAGCGCCGAGGTGAGTACGCGGAGCCCAGTGCTGTTTGTATTCGGTATGGATCGGGTTGAAGTACGTGCTGATAGCCTCGCGCTGTTCATCCGGATAACCGCCATTTACAGCAATACGAACAGATCCTTCTTGGAATGTCAGACGGTCAATCAAACAGTCGGACGGAGAAATCATGTAGTCAATACCACGGAACAAGATACCGCATTTGCAGTTCTTAGGAATCGGATCGGCGATAATAGACTGATCTCCTGCTACGGCACCCAAACGTTTCCAGTTACGTCCACGATAAGATTCGGGAGCTTTAGATACGAAGAAGTCTTTGAAAATTTTATCACATTCGTCGCAAACCATGTTAGTAACGACCGTTGTTTTGAATTTATGTTGACATCCACCAGGTGTACCATAATCTTCGATTGTCAGATACGGGAATGCTGCCTGCAATTCTTCTTTAGCACTGTTACCACATTCATCATCCGGCAACGTGATTTCATAAGCTTCTTTCGAAATCTTACAAGAACCACATGCTTCCCAGCTAACAGTAGTAACAGTAGGATTGCTACACATATCTGCTGTTTTAGCAACGAACGTTACTGTGGCAGTCGGATTGGTTTCTACAAATGCATCGATATCAGCCTTCGTCAGTTTCTTGCTTACGGCCACAGTGTACATACCTACGCCGCCATCCTGGGCTGCTGTTTTCTCGGCAGTGCTACTAACGGCATTCTTAATGCTTTCTACTACAGTAGACTGATCAACACCATCATCCTCTAACGTTACGGCATAAATCAAACCTCCGTCTACCTTAGTATATCCATCAGGGCACTCTTCGCATCCTTTCATGATAGAAGACAGCTTTTGAGTATAATCAGAAGGCTTACCACCTTCTTTCATCACCTGATATTTAGATGTAGAAAGATGACGTCCAACTCTCTTGATATCCAAACCAGGATAAGCAGCCTTAAGCTGAGCCAAGGCATAAGCGTCGCCGGTATCACACATTTCCATACAATAGAAATTCATGTCGGTTTCCACCGGAGCTTTTTTCAACTCATCACAAGAATGGATAGGATGGATTTCTACAAAATCACCTACCTTTCCACCGCCTGCAATCGGCTGATTCTTGATACGTTCGATTGTTTTCAAGATAGCAGCCAAAATATCAACATCTTCGCAAGGATCACATTCTGAGCACATATCCTCACGACCCGGACAGTTTTCGAAAATGATGTAATCATCGATATTCACCTCACCCATCGGATAACCACGAAGCTCAAACAAACGTCCTGTCAGCTTAATATGGATAGGGATACGATCGCCTTTTCTTGCTGTAATAGCTGTACTGTCGTCAATTCCGTTATAACCGAAAATAACTTCATCTACTTTAATTTCTTTGCTCTTCGGAGCAGAAGCATACACTTCTATAATTTCATCAATAGCAAACGTAGGTGTAGAGAATGATTTATCATCAGATACACGGTCGTTCACCATCTCATTACGTCCGATTCTGATCTGGAAACGCTGTTCGTCCTTACGATATCCTTTCAAGTCTTTCAACGCTTTCAAACCATCTTTAGTCTGCTCACCATCCAAATCATAGATAGCGATCTGACCTTCTTGAAGCAACAAAGAATCTACGTCCGCCAACTTAGCGTGCGGAGGACAGATAATGTGTCTGTCATACGGTTTATGGATAGCCATAGCCTTATAATATTTTAAAAATTAGTATTCTGTTATCTGTCTCAAAAATAGCGATAGTCATATAAGCAACAAAAAGCATTAGGAATTAATTAATTCTTAATGCTTTTTTGATAATGTTTAATTTAGGATGTGCCTTTATTCTGCTATAAAGGAGATTGGACGTTGTTTGAGTCTATTTGATAACGTCCGTATTCGCTTTCATTCAAAGCAAATTGCTTTTCAATCATGTTAAGAATAATACCGATTAATTTGTCATCTAATTCAGGATCTATATCAGTCGAATTAGAACCATCAGATTTAATATATCCTTCGATGTCAACTTCCTTCGGATATCGGTAATACGTAAGATAAACGGTGTCTACATCAAAACCAGACTTGTACACCCTTACCGAATCTTCGCCTATTGTATAGAATGTTTCCCTGAAATCAAAATCAGGTTTGTTAAAAAAGTCGGCAAGAAGTTCATGCGGGTTTTCATTCTTAGCCTCCCACATGGTAAAATCAGTGACCGTGCATTCACCTTTGGTAAATACGCCTGATATGTTTGAAAAAGAAAAGAAATCAGAAGGCAATGAAAACAAAGTGCTTTCCGGATTATCTTTATCTCCTCTCTCATCAAGTTCTTTCGAATACACAACCAGCTTTTGGATATAACGTATATCCTCTTCATTTTTCTTATCAAGGATATAACGAACAAGGCGGTTTTGCTCGTCATTAAAAAGCTGAACAAAACGTGCCTTGTCAAGTTTTATACCACCGTTGGTCATGTTTTCTTCAGCCTTCTGTAAGGCCCGGAGATAACAATCAACGATTTTCATAAATTATTATTTTTTGTCAGCGTATTGATCAACATCGAAACCTTTCTCATCTTCCTTTTTCTTCTTATCAGACTTAGCTCCTTCTATTTTTTTATGCTTGTTCTTTAAAGCATTATACGCTTCCAGAACACGTGACTTGGTTTCTAACATCGACTTATTGGAAGCAAGGGCCATAGATGCAGAGATGGCGTCGGCGCCCAGGAGCTCGCCATTCAGATACAGTCCGTCGGTGTTGACGGTGACAGCCAGGCCCTCAATCATTTCCCTGATCATACGATGGAATTTAATCACCTGCATCCCTTCGGAAGATTCGTCGTCAGATAAGAACCTTGAGCTTGCTTCTTTATACATATCAACGTTCGTATTCTTGGCGTCAATCCAATTAGTGAATATGTATTGAACCATGCTCTGATCAAGCTCTACGCTGTATATGATGTCAAGATACAAAAGCAGATCGTAGATGCTTTTTCTTTCAGCCTCAGATCCTTTCAGTTTGTTCATGAACTCATATAAAATATCAGCCTTATCAATCTGACGTTGTTTCCTGATATCTACGGCCGTAGTCTTGTCTTCTACACAATAATAAGATTCGACATACATCGGATTACCATCTTCCTCTTTAGGAGTAAGAGACTTGGACAAAATAGCTATATACAACTCAAATAAATCACGAACGTCATTAGTGTAGAACAAACGACCATCATACAAGTCAATTCTGTAAGAATCCCAGAAATCGAAATTCTTTTGGTCCAGGTCCTCATTGACAGTTTCTTCAAACGGATACCGAATATTCTTAATACGCATATCCATTTCATTCTTCTTGTCTTCAAGTGAGTAACCTTTATAACATGCTGAATTGATGAAGAAACCGGTATCATACACCCTAAGATCCTTATCCCATCCACAACAAGATACTGTCTTGTTCCCAGGGAAAGGAGTCTTGGAAATGCCTCTTTCCTGATATCCGGAAGGAGCTTCTTCATCCATCTTACCTGTTATAACATAAATAGAGTCGGAATATATCTTCATTCCTCCTACGGTAGCCAGCAGTTTCTTAGACTCATGGCTTTCTTCAAAAATCTTTTTTCCCATCTTTTTATATATCCTATGAAAACAAAATTTGCGGCCGGTTTTAAAGCCGACCGCAAGTTAATATTAAAAGTTATGATCACAAAGAACTTGGTAACAATTCAATTGTTACGAACCGGCTGGTATCTTTTACCCAACAAGCCGATACAGAGTGGCACCAGAATTGTTCTGACATACGAGGATGGCTGGATACAATTTCTTGAGCCGATACTCTGGATGACCATCTACCTTGTTCGTAACCCCACCACATAGAACCGATATCAGGCTTAACGTAGAATACGTTGCTGTTGATATTGCCAATACGAGCTTCAGATGAAGCAGGGATGCCGGCGAATGCATTGGAATATTCAGGAGCGGTCAAGTCTTCCATAATACATGAATATGATGTGATAGGAGTCATACCGTCTACCAACTGGCTTCTATCTACCATATCAACGTAATCCAAAGAAGGTTCGTGTTCTACAATGACCTTACCAATACCCGGAATAGTAACACCCTTGATCTTTACAGGTCCTAATTCAAGAGCATCGTTTGATCCTGTTACCGGGTTATTGATGATACGTTCTGTACCCATAAGCGGAGCTAAGGCGCCTAATTGAGAGAAGAACTCATCACGGAAGATTTCAACGATGTTCTTGTAAGCCATAGCACCTACCTTGAATTTCATTACACGATTTTCAATCGGCATATCGCTACGGCCACGGAAAATATAGTCAGCAGCAGCCAGGAAGTGTTCACGCTTGATACCACCCGGACGAGCGTAGGAAATAACGAAACCACGGCGCAGTTGGTGATACAGACCTTCGTTTTTCATTAAAACACCATTATGGCCCTTTACTCTACCTCCGCGCATGAACATAAGTTCGTATGCTTCCATCTTAGCCAACTCAGCCAAACAGAACATAGATACTGTATTGGCTACACGAGCCGTACGCATATCAATGCTTCCATCACCAAGACGAGAACCGATGATAGCATAACTTGTATCACCTCCTCTGATTTCAGAAAGCTGACGAACTTTCTGGTAAGCCTTGTCGATGAAATTCTGTGTACGTTCATCCGCATAAGCCAAAGACTTAATACCTGCGTACATAGTCGTTTCACCTTCAACACCACGGTGTCCACCAAGCGTAAATTCACAAGTCATAGAACCGGCCTTAGAAGCACCTCCTACACCAGAGAACTGAGTAGAGAACTCACCAAGAACGTTTGTTACCTTCCAGTATTTAATACCGGCACGAAGCATGTCTTTCGGGAAGTATTTAGCACGAGAACGGCCCCACAACTTACACCAGTATCTCCAGTTTTCACCTTCTTGTTTCGGAGGACGCTCTGTAGAGATAAGAGCCTGGCAACCGTTAATCACATCGTAAGTAATAACATCTCCTTGTTTAAATTGTGCATTCAACACAATTTCGAAGAAGCTTTCATCAATACCAGGTTTTGCATATTTCAAAGACGTGTCTTCTACTGTAACCACCTCATACGTTTCTGATACCGGAAGATCATAACGGAATGAACCATTGATACCATTTACGGTAATAGTAGCATCCTGTTTGATCATACCCATATACATAGGCAGAGGATAGTTTGTAATGTTAGAAAACAACTCAAGCATACCCAGATGGTTCTTATCCGGATCTTCGTAGTACCAATCTTCTAAAGAGCTAAGATCGTGTTCTACGATACTTTGCTTAACGACTTTAGCGTCGGTATATCCAATCACCGTGTCACCATTCATGGTGGCCGGGAAATTTTTTGTTAAAAGTACATTAGCCATGAACGAAAAAATGTTTTAATTTTTAATCTATACTGATTTCATCGAACTTCACACCTTGAACTTGATCACCTTTATCATCTACCGGAGCCACCCTCTTGTCTTTATTTGTATGGCTGATGAGCTTATAAATTTTTTTCTTCTCATCAACTACAGCTTGATTCGACTTCTGTTTTATGAACTCTCCTGGGTTCATAAGAAACATAATCAAATCTGGTGCTTCTTCCGGATTCATCATCATCTCCCTTACCCTATTAAATGCTTTGGTAATTCCGGGATTCGATTCAGAAGGTTTTAGGGCAAAATCAAGAGCTTTAGATACCATAGTGTCATTTAGTTGATACTTTGCCTGGATAGAAGACTTAAGGTCTTTCTTATACCTTCTAAAATCTTCTGCATCCTTCGCCTTCTTTTCGGCAGCCTCTTTAGTACGTTGCTGGATAATATCATCCATTCTCTTATCAAGCTCAGCCTTATACTTTATAGCCTTTGCTTCAACATACTCTTCACCTTTATTGATAATGCCTTTGAAAAACTCATCAGCTTCATCTTTAGGCAATCCAAGAAGATCAACATAATGGCGAACGATCTTTATCTGATCTGCTTTGTTTTCAATGTCAAGCTTTTCTATAGGAGCGACATTCGTATCATATTGCTTAAGAATATCAACGATATTAGCGCCGGCCTTATCAGCCTGGATAAGCTTCTTAGTAATATCAGAAACAGAGGTAACATCTATCTTATCCTTAACAATGTCCTCTTTCTGGCTTTCAAGGACTGTAGATAGTATGTCACACAACGAATCTTCTTTACTAAAATCAAGATCATTGATAGTAATCTCTTCACCATTTTCACCGCTAAACACCACATCTTTCAAATCGGGAATGATTCCCCTTGAAGAAAGGGCATCCAATACTTTTCTGTAATTGACAACCGGGGTCTCTACCTGATCCTGATTAACGTCAACTACATTCTCTTCTCCTTTTTTATCCTCTTTAGGATCAGGAGTAGGATCAACAACCAGCTCTTCTTTAATTTGAGAACCTTCTTCTACAGGCTTCTCATCTTTTTTAGCCGGTTCATTACCATTAATAGGCAGAATATCTTCTTCCCTATTATAAACATCATCAATCGGACCGATACTAAAAATATCGTCCAATTCTACTATTCCATTTTTTTCTAATTTTCCCATACTGCAAAAATATTTAAATACCTATATTTCAGATAAAAAACTTATAAGTGTTTAATCTTCACTAAAAATTAAATATCCCCAAATTTTATTAGAGATTTTCTAATGAAATTTGGGGATATTTAATCCTTAATTCTTATTGATTCCGGCTACATACCTTTTAGTGGCGTCTTCCCTCGCTCGTTGAGCAAGCTCTTTGGATTTTAATTTTAACTCTTCCATTTTCATTCTCATTTCATCATCATGAAGTTTGGAATCGTTTTCAATTTTCTTATCCTCTATCCTTTCCTTGCTTTCTATATCAGCTTGCCTTACGGTCTGATCTGAAACAGAAGCCAGGAAGTTGAGGGAGGTGGCGTCGCTCTTGGCGTCTGCCGCCCTGCCTGCCGCCTGTATCTTCTCTTGAAGTATCCTGTATTGACCTTTCTTGTCTTCCAAAGCAAGTTCATGCTGACGTTGCTTATCCTTCTCAGCAGCTTCAGCTTGTATCTGTTGCTGGTTAAGCTGCATCTGATTCTGTTGTTGCTGCTGCATCTGACGCTCGTTGTATGCGCGAGTATTCCTTGCATTCTGTATAAGTTCCACCATAGAATCTGATGTGAAGATAGATGCAAGATCGTAAATGTCTCCTCCGGCCGTATTTAGCTGCAACATAAAGGTCTTGAACTTTTCAAGCTCATCCCTTTTCTTCGAGTTGGATAAAGCTTGAACACCAAGATGCCTTAGGCTAAGACCGTCGGTTCCTATAGATAAAAACGCTCTGGTAAGGTCACTTTTTGTGTACATTACAGAAATATCCTTTCCTTCTTCCTGGCATTGTTGAGCGACAGCCAGATGAAGATCCAAAGCGCGTTTCTTGAAGTAACCGAAGTTATCAAAGTATATCTGTGTTTGTAACATAGATGCTGTAACGCCCTGCTGGACCCCGGTGGCAGTCTCATACCTGTTGGGACCGTTAATTACTTGAGGCGTGATGCCAACCATTTCAAAACACTTCATCCTTGACCATTCAGCAAGCTCCATTCTTGTTTTAAGCTGCTCTGTCTGCGACAAATCATAGACGGCAAACTGGTTGAAAGGAACACCGCCTTTCGTGTTTTGAGATGAGGTATCTAATGTCAGAGCTCCTACAGACTTAGCCACATCAAGAAGGTTAGCCCATATATCAGCCACATCTTCACCCAAATCCTTGTATTCACTTGGAACCAGATTTATATCCCCTAAGAAGAATTTACCGATCTCCTTTTCAAGAATATTGTTTATCTGATTTATGGAGAAATTATAAAATATTTGATATGGCTGAATCCTGTTGGCCATAGAAGTACCGATATATCCGGCAACGGGTAGAACAAAGTCATAGATGTTACTATCCCCTTTTATCTGGTGATCGATAGGTTCTCCATCCAGATACAGGTTATCCTGAGCGAGAGCCCCGCCACTGATCTTAACCCCGTACCTTACCTGTGGAACGTAATCTACGAAATAGGTATTAATCTCCGGGTTCTCCATGCCCTTACTCATGGTCCTGGTAATTTTCTTAATACCATTTTCCTGTAAAAAGTCTTGAAGAAGCTCGTCAGTTACCATTTCAGTAGTTACTAATCCGGTTTCAGTTTGGTAGGTAATTACATACACCTGAGCTGGGGATACCCAATATGATTCAGTTACCTGATACAAATCACTACGAACATGCTCGTCGCTCAAACTCTGGGCACGGTTATAGTAATTACCATGCTCTAAATTTGGCATGAATCTGGTTCTGTGATATTCGTTGCCATTACTATCGTATCCGGTATATGTGCCGGCTGGAATACCGTAATAATCTTCATAAGCTTTTATAGAGGCATAATCATTATATCCTTTCCAAGGTATTACCTTATTCTGATATAACATCCCTACACTCGCCGATTTGGATAAACTTACATAGCTCCCATTATCACCATTATGATAAGTGCCATTGAAATTATCAGCACCTCCTATAAGCTTTTGCTTGTCTTTTGCCGTAAGAAGATGCCCCCACCTTACTATAATATCATTGGCAGTATAATAATGAACACGACCAATATAATCCCCATATTGAGGATACTTGCTATCTAATGTCTTAGAATAAAACGTATTCAACGGAGACCACCTCTCCGGCTTATAATAGTCGTATCCTACATGATAATTTCTAAAGCAACGACCGGTAAGAAGATAGTCAATGAAATTCTCAGTATCTATCTCATCCATGTAAAAACGCCCCCTGTCCGCCTCAAGCGTATGAGAACCCCATATAACCTCAGCAGTTTTCCATTTTGTATTCATGAAGTTCTCTATCTCAGGAGGGGTCATAGATGCTTTCACCTCTTGTATCTGCTGAGCATAAGCCTGCTTTTCTTCTTCGCTGGCAAAATTATTATAATCCGGATCCAATCCTCTATTTAATAACTCTTGCCTAACCCTTCTGTCCAATTCCTCTCTAATATAATCATGAAGAAGATTTTCCTTCGTGGCAGAATACTGATTCACTTCAGATTCGTCCAATCCAACTACATTATACTTGTCAGAAAGGTTGCCCAACCATCCTACAAAAGCATTTACGATCGTACCTATTATATCATAATGACGTAAGAATGATGGAATATTCACATTATCCCTTATAGACTGAACATCCTTAAGATAAGGAATTACGTCTTTCAGCTCCATAAATGACAGCTTGCCTTCCATCATCCTATAAAAATCCTTGAACTTTTGGTTCTCATCAAGCTGCTTCAAACCAATCAATTCAAGAGAATCCATAGTGGCTTTAAACCACTCCTTGGTTTTTCTCTTGGTAGGTATCGCCTGCACCGGCAAACCTGAAAATACTCCTCTGGCCGGAAAAGCCTGATCTCTGTTAAAATACTCCATGAGCTATATGTTTTTTCACAAAGATAGGTAAATTGTTCTACCTATCTCATTTTGTAAGGGTTATGTCTTCTTACCGTAAATCCTTTGACCTGTTCTATCTTCTTGCGCTCTCTCTTCTTTTGATTCTCCTTCTGAGTCGTACTTTCAGGCATGTAACCCATATCATCATAATACTTAGCCAGAAGAAGAGCGTGGCCGAAGGCTATGATACGGTCGGTGTTGGTCCCGGGGCCGAAGGCTATGATCTCATCAAGAAGTTCTATATCAGGGATACGGTAAATACCTTTCTGTGTTATTTCATTACCATCATCATCATACCCAACAACAACATCCTCCCAACAATATTGAATAACGGTATTGAAAAGCATACGCTGATTGGGAACCGTAGGAGCCAAACCGAGCTTATTGTTCTGACGGGCGCCAGCACGAATAATCTTACCGGCAAGACGTTCGCCATCTTCCAGTAACATAAGCTGCTTATTTCGTCTCGTAAGATAAAATTCATACATTCGGTCGGCATTCTCCATAAGACACTTAGCTCCATACGCCTCTTGAAGTATTTCACAATTCCTACAAAAATCATCGGAAGATGGAGGACGTGATGCGTATGATGCTACTATGCAATAAGCAAATGGATCGTTGATTTTTACATACCTTTTAAGTACATAAAACGAACCAACAGAATCAGTATCAGCCTTGTCTGATTTATAGGGGTCAAGCGATGAGACATAAGTGTAATCAAAAACACCTCCTTCTTCTGGTGGATCCTCATATATAACAACAGGAGAATCTATGTTACCACCTTGAAACGGATAATCAGCAAGCTGCTTATCGCTAAAATTATACCCCATTTTCATGCCGTCTATCTGATAAATATCCACTGTTTTACCAGGCCTACCTTCTTCAAGAAGACGGCTTTTGTGCTTCAACGCATCTTCTACAGGGAACCTATTTACGTTCGTATTAAGGAAACAATCATCTATAGACAAAGGGAATGCCATTCGTTCCTGGACGTATAAAGCTCTATCCTTTTTGACAAGTTCGTCAAGACGTGATTTTATTATTCCAGTATTTTTATCAAAGTCTGAAACTTTTATTTTTATCTTCTTAAGACCGGGAGCATTCTCTACTCCAAGATACTTATCAAGAGTCGTTTCTTTCTTTTCATACGCATGAGACATCTGGGCCGGAACAAAGCATCCAGATTTACATATACGCCATGTTGGTTTAATAACTCTCTTATTTAGAATATCATAATTCATTATAATAAATCCATATTCGTCCGGAGAGTTCATGATTTTCTGTGCATCTTGAGACTTTTCTACATTACCGCCAGTGTTATGAGTTATAATACCATTTGCTATATAAGTGTGAGTATCTGATGCAGTGAGGTTGTAAACAGGCTTAATTTCTATATACTCTATCTTATCTATCCTTTCTATTATCACTCCATCTAAATATTTTGACCTAAAAGATCCAAATGTGCTAAAATTAGAACCGAATTTCCTTATAGAATCAAGTTTCTCTCTTCTATATCCTATATCTGTTCCAATTATATCACAATATTTAAGCATGGATAATTTATCCAATATATTACATACATATGAATCAAGAATAATTGATCTATCTGCTGGATTTTTAGATGGGCTATAAGAAATAGTACTATGTATTCCAAATTTAAAAAGAACATCCTTTACTTCTTCAAGAAGATGCCTATTACAAGATCCTAAACTTATACGATGATCCCTATTATTGTTATTAGAATAAAAAGTAGCATCAGCATCAAAATACCCCCTAATCATCATAATAACATCCTCTCTTCTATATGAATGTATATTTAAAGGAAGTGTTTTGTTTTTTTTAGTCTGACCATATATACCAAGTTCCCTTAACTCATGGCATATACCTTTTATTCTTATTTCCCTATAGTCTTTTCCGTCCTTAGTCTTATACTGTTTCTCTATACAACACTCATATTTAGATCGTATATAATCATACACCTCATTATCACTGGTAGACACGACAGGAGTCTTATCAAAACCATAGCTCCCATCCCCTATTAGAATACCAACAAGATATGGATCAAACATTTTTTTATCTCCCCATATATCCACACCATCCGATACACATATTTTACGACCAACTCTAAGAGAGTCAGCTCTTCTGAAGTCAGCCCCAAAATACCTAAATTCACCACTTCTTTTCTTTATAACAGTCAATATGGGATGATCCCCACTGCATTCAAGCACCCTTCCTCTTTTCGTTGTTATTCTGTAACACTCTTTCTCGGCAGGAGGTTTCATCCATGTTATGTCTTGACTTACAGCTTTTGATGATATATTATCGAATCCTATTATTCCATCTTCTTGTTTTAAATCCTCTATCCTACACGGTTCTCCGTTTGATTTGTACACTATTGTACCAGCACAACAACATCCAGCCATCAAACAAACGCCCCTCATTCTACCATGCATCATATGAGCCGGCCTACCGGCAAGCCATGCTCCAAGCACCGGAAATTTACCTACCTCATCATATATAGACGTATATGGAGTTCCGCCTGCGGTCTTCAATGAGCCTCGCGTCTTTCCATCATCAACGTTGGTGATTCTTATTCTGGCATGAACATCACGTTGGTTGTTGATGTTTCTTGTACCTAAAACAACTTCTTTAGTCCAGTCGTTACCGGTCCTGTTTATAGTAAGATAAGGAGGAAGATTATCAAGTCCAAACTCAAGATACTCTCCCATATTGGCAAGGTCTTCTTTACTTGCTCCAATAACATTATGCGTCAAATTGTACGTCATTGTAGCATTACGAGCCAGAAGAGAACTCATTATGGCCGTATTATGAGTAACGATGTAATTGGTGGTCAAAAATAAATGAGAATCATTATCAACGGTTATACAAGTGGCATGCTCCTTTCCGTATATCGATATGGATCTTATTTTTAATTCCTTACGATTCCTTGATAGTATAAGTTTGTTCCCCTCCAATTTAGCATACCAACCTGAAGCCCAAAACATACGTTGTACAAAATTTATGACATCCATATCAATATGAGACAACGTAAGCTCTTCTTCTCCGGTTACTACGTTTCTGAAAGAACGAATGAAGTTTTCTATAAAATCTTTCTTTTGATCTATGGACGATCTTAAAAACTTCTTACAAACGTATTTATCAAAAAACATATCCCCACCATAGCCACCGAGATAAGCCGCCAGCATCGAGGCGTAGGCCGACGGCGGAACCGGCAGCTTTGCCGTAGGGTAGTTCAGGGCCTCACCTACTGGAATAGACATACTCTTATAATCTAATCCAGCTATGGATCTAAGACTCCTAACATGCCATTTTCCGCCATGATTGACACGCCATTGGTGATTTCCGCAACAAATAACGTTACGACCGTCTTCGAATACGACTCTGTAGGTGGTTACTTTTCCTTGAGGATAGACACCTACGACTTCTACTAAATTCCCTTTATCGTCATATATCTTATCCCCTACAACGATATTTCCTATCATCTTTTCCCGGTCCTCAAGATAAAGTATCTCAGAGTCAAGAAGGGCTTTTCCAAAACGACGGCACCCGAACATGAATATTCCTTTATTCTCTTCTTCCGCCTGCTTTAGAAATTCGGCAAACATCCATTCATTATCACGAAGCTGAGAATTTCCAGGAATACGATCATCTCCTACGTCAATCATCATCTTCCAGAAATTGATATGCCAATATAGCCAAGGATGGATAAATACACCATTTATGGTAACACCGTTAAGGAGTTTCATAGCCTCATTCTCCCAGAATTGCTTGACATCATCGTCTTGCTCTTCATAAGAATACAGGTCATTCCATAACGGGATATCGTTACCCATATTTATATAAAGTTCTTTACTGTTAAAATTCATGACAAAACTATTTATCGAGCTTGTTCTTAGCTTCATTCTTAACAAAAGACTGAATACCTGATACTGTTTGTCCTCCTTTTAGGCTTTTCTTGTTTTTGGCAGCCTCAAGCTGATTATAGACATCCATTATCCCACACATCTTAATATAAGATTCAGTCCATTGCATTAAGCTATCAGACAAGCTTTTTTGAAACCTAAATTCTTTCTCCCTCTTATCGGAATCTTCTATTTTATCCCAAGGGTTTTCAGATAGATAACGTTCTGCCTTATCTATCTGATCCCTTAGCACAAGAAGTTTCCGATCTACGTAAGAGACATCATCATTAGTCGGCTTTCTTACCTTCATTATTCACTATTTTTAAAAAATACTCATACTGAGACTTAAGCATATTAAACCTGTCTTCAAGAGAAGATGGATCAACACGATACTTGCACATGTTTTTTATTCCTTCCTCAACAGATTCTTCCTTGAACATAACAGAATCAGTATTATTGTCAACGTACATAATAAAATCTGATTCTCCGTCGTTTACTATCCTGTCAAGAACCTTCTTGCTGTCATCATCTATGTTAAGATCATGACCGGCATTAATAGATAACCTGTAAACTGCCTTTATAGAAGAAGATACTTTCAGCATCTCTTGTTGATACAAGTTGGTCATAAACGACTTTTCCTCCAAATCAATAAAGTCTTCTAACTCTATGTTGTTTTCCTCATCCTTCTTCCTAATAATATCCTTAGTTATCTCTTCCATCTCCTCTCCCACCTTATCTTGCGCAGACAGTAGATGGTTGTAATAAGAAATAAGATGCTTTATATCTGAATCAAAATCAATCTTCTTCATTGTCAAGAACCTTTTTATCATGAATAATAACGTCCATCAACTCCATTGATAAATTATAATCAGCCACTTCAAAAAGCTCGCTGTCTGTCAACGTCCTTAAAAAAGAAACAGACAATCCTCTTTTCTTTGCAAAAGATCTAAGTACGGCATAGAGAATGTCCCCGGCAGAATAATCAGGGAGATCGTCACAAGATGCCTGCAACATAGAAAATAAGGACTTCCTTTTATCCTCGCATTGTAAATGCCTTGCTTTACCACATCCGCCCATAACTTAACTTTTTTGAATTATAGTACCTTCAAAATTAAACGGAATTTTTTCCTCTTTTTTAGACCCATCTTTTTGATAGTGAACAGTCATGTGCTTTACGAATCTTCCTATTCCAAATCCTGCTGTATGTATCTCTATATTGAACTTAAAGTGACGGGAGTCTATGATATTCAAATTAGATGACGTACAACCACAAGATGTCTCTGATGCTGTTATCTTCATATCATGCTTCGACTCAAGAACAAATGAAAACCTTATACTGTTCCCTTTTTCTACCGGTTCGAAAATGATTTCAAATGATTTACCGTCTTTAGAGAGGTCGATATTGTATTGCTTGTCATCTGTAGAAATAACATTAAATTCATCAGAATCCATTGTAATAAGTTCTAACCTGTTCCATCTTGACTTCTCATCATAAAAATCAATAGAATACTGACGATCCATCCACGAAGGACGGGGAAGCCCCTCCCCAAGCGCACACTCCTCTGTCTTGCTCCAGGCCTTCTGCTTGATGAAGCACGTACATACCGAACAACGATTTTTACCTATTTTCTTGCTTACGTATAAAGAAAGAGGAAGCATAGAGTTAGGGACGTTCTTGGTATTGAATTTACATCCCTCACACTTTTCAAGACGTTCCTTGTACCAATCGGGATAATCTTCTTTTTTTCTTGGAAGTTTTTTTAATATCGTATCCATAAAAGCATCGTATATAACTTCCGCTTGCAAAATTTTTTTCATAACTTATCTGTTAAATTCCTGTTCTTGAATATTTTGTATTTCACTAAAACTATGACCCTTACGAGATTTAAAGATAGATAATTTGTTGTGTTTTATCAACATATCCCCACCTTTTATCTCACCTGAGTTATAAGCATCCTTTATCATCCTTATCTTAATATCAAGGCACTGAAGTTCTTTTTCCTGATACTTAGATAATTTTTCTACCTTGGATTTAAGACGCTCAAGATTGTGTTTGCGCCTCTCCATCCCATGAAGATTACAAACCATATCACCCACATACGGGAACGATACAGACACGTTATCTGTGTACGTACATAAGTTATTGGCATAAGAAATACTGGCTCTGAAAACGTCACGTATTTGGTTTCGGTCGTAAACGCCCCCGGTCTTATCCATCACATCATCTATAATATGTGACTCAAATGATATAGGGAAATCATTCTTCGGCATCGTCTTCAAAAGTTTTCTTTCTGTAAAATAAAGAAACCAACGCATATTGATCTCTTGAACCCTCCAATACAAAAAGACGGCGCATGTTCTCTATATCCGGGCACAAACACCTTGTCCTGTAATTACCTTCACGGTCAATCAAAATACCACGCTTCTTCATCTCCGTATCCAAAACCGATACATATTGAAGATCGGTACTGAAACAATGAGAAAACTTCTTCTTCGTCTCATACGAATATCCAAACACAAAATAATAGGCAAGAAGATTTAAGTGCCTCGCATCTATGACATTCTTCTCATTGCCGGAAGCCATTAGGTATCCGTTATAAAACAGAAGTATCTTCTTAGCCATATCTACCGTATTGGAATAAGGTACTAAAAGCCTATAAGCCCTATTACTAACATCTTTATTATCACTTTCTTTCATGAGATTATCGTTTTGATACAAAGATAAGGATTAAGGATTTATAAATTTAAAATTAACGTATTTTATGACAATGGATTCAGGATTTATCCCGATATTTGCACTGTAGCATTAAAAAAATAAGTTCTTGTTGTTTGATTCTTGAATTTTGTTTCTATATTTGTAGCACGTTACAGATTTGAAGTCAATTCAAATAAAACAACAAGAATATAAAATATTAAGTGTCTTGTTGTTTTTCTACTTGGATTGATTCAAATTTGTAACGGGATTTTGGAGTTTTCCGGACGAAAAAAAAAGACATGAATCGGATGGATATCCCCAAAAATCCATCCGATTTTTTTTTGTTACAGATTATGAAGCTACAATTAGGTAGAAATATTAACATAAGTCTTAGACTTTTGGAGCAGTGGTCAGATGATTCGCTGTTCATGGAATTGTATGCTTTATACTGTATGATAAAAATCTCCCGCCGGGATTCGAGAATAAGATTCAAAAACCAGAAAGATCTTCTTCATAAACTTGGAATCGGGTATTCGAAGTTCAAGAACATGACAGGACATCCGATGTTTAACGAACTGTTCCGTATGACGGATAGTACGTTCGTTGCAAGAAGGTATCGTGTTAATGGCGTACAACTTACTCTCGGATGTGGTAAAGTGAATCTTCCAAAGAATAGGATTTTAATTAAGATAAAGAAAAATGAAATAACAAACCATGAAAAAGTCCTTGACAGGATAAGAGAGGCGATGTTTGTTAATTTAGTCAGAAACAATGAGTCTGTACTGAACAGTGGAGAGACAAACTCTCAGGCGGATGTCGTAGACGGAAGCCACTCGTATTATGGATTAATTGATTCGACGATAAGTAATAAAACAATTGCCTTGTACTTGAATGTAGGACTAACAAAAGCGAAAGAGATTGTCGGTATGGCGATACAAGACAAGATCGTAAAAAGGTTCGAAAACGTACAATTTATAACATACGTAGATAATCCTCGTGCTTACATTGAAGCAAATGAACATAACTACCCAATAGGTAAGCTGATTCCGGTATATAGGCATGGAGCCGTTTTCTGGCAAATAGCAAATACCTGGGCCTTGTATAAAAAAGGAGCAACAAACAGATGGTATTTTGGAGAGAAGGATATAGAGAAAGGAGAAAAAGAAAAAGTGAGTAAGAAAGACGATTTCAATTTCTTCTTAAAAGACAACACTCATATCCTACGTTTCTTGAATGCAGAAGAAGTTGTTTCCGAAGATGGCGAAATCCTTGGCATAGATCGTAAAAAGACAAAAGAAGAAGAAGCAAGGTCATTAGCTTCTGCTATGGCTAAAGAAGCGCATAAAGACTTCTGGGACGGATATGAGCGAAGTACACAAAACCAAATTATAAGAAAGTACTATCGCGCTATCATAGCAGAAGATAAGAAGCGAAGAATGGACATGTTCTTAAACTGTCTTAAACAATCATACGATAAGGTTAGTGGGTGGAGTAAGGAGAAGGTAGCCACGGTAAAGGCAGGCCTGGCTGATGCGGAAGCCTGCTGTGCTGAGGTGGGGACGTCCGTTGCCGGGGTCTGCGGTAGAGTAAGTAGGAGAATGAAAACCTATAACAATACCGCTCCTGACAAAAAGGCAGGTTTTAATGAGGTACGGGATATGTATGCTGAGTTCGCCGGCGAGATGGCTAAAGCGGTGGGATTGGTAAGCGAAGACATCTATACGTATGTTAAGGCAGAACAGTTTAAGGAAAAGATAGAGAATATGGATATATCTATCCAATCATTACCTAACATTAATACAACAGTAGACAATGATAAAGAATTAGATGGTGAATCTGTATTCAAGGATATACCATTTGAAGAGCTATCATTCTATAATGATACCTATCTTTATCCTATATCTCAGTATTCATCATTGTAATGTTTGGTACTTGAGAGAGGGTCTGTTCTTAGTAGTCGCCGACAGAGCCGAAAAACGATAATCTCGTAGAACATCGACGGAAACACCCGTTAGCCACCACTATGCCATAACCATATCTATACGAAATCATATTACTGTCTGATCTAAAACTACTTATCCAACTTATTATTTCTTTTTAATCCTAATTAATTCATTTTATATTTTAGGTTTTATTCTATTTTCATACTTTTGTTTTGTAGAACAAAATCAGAAAAAAGATGGCTATAAGTTACGACAAAAAAATCATGGAGTGCGTTCTTCGTTCAGTTATGTCCGAAGGTAATGTCGCACAAGGAAAGGCTATTAAGTCTATTTGTAAGTCACCAAAACCGCTGTTTATAACCGGTAAAGGAGGAAGTGGAAAAGCACAGCCTTTGTATGCTAAAATTTTAACGCCAGATGGTTTTAAGAATATGGGGGATATAAAGGTTGGTGATAAAGTTATGGGCGCAGATGGTAAACAACAGACTGTATTGGGTGTGTATCCACAGGGAATTAGACCTGTATATAAGGTAACTATGAATGATGGTTATTTTACATATTGCGATGAAGAGCATTTGTGGTCATATAGATTATCCAGTCATTATGGTAAAACTCCATTTTCGAGATGCAGTACACTAAAAGAAATTATAAGTACAGGTATCAGGAAGAATGTTAAAATAAAAAATGGTGAAAAACAGCCGTTAAGATATGAAATTCCAGTGTGCCGACCTATAGAATATGAAGAAAAGAAATTTTCTATACATCCGTATGTATTGGGAGTTCTTATAGGTGATGGGAGTTTAAATGGTAATATGGCTATTTTTTCTTGTTCTGATTCTGATGTAAAAATAAGAAATAGAGTAGAGTCATTTCTTGGAGAAGATTTTCTATTGAGTAAAAAAAAGGAACATCCAGCCATCACATGTCCTCAATACAGTGTGATTCAAAAAAATCATACAAAAGGTGGTGGGTTTATAAATAGGATAAAGGATTTAGGACTAAATGTTACGTCTGGGTATAAATTTATACCAGAAGAATATAAACTTGGCAGTATCGATCAGAGAATGCATTTGTTAAATGGTTTAATGGACACCGATGGAACATGCTCGAAAGAAAGAAATAGATTGACGTATTCTACTACAAGCAAGAGATTGGCTGAAGACATTGTTGATCTTGTACAGTCGTTAGGCGGAATAGCTAAGATAAATACGCTTTTTAGACCTGATAAGAAATACGTGTATGAATATACCGTAAGAATAAAAATGTACGATAATGTATTTACATTAAAAAGAAAAAAAGAAAGATATGTTCCTAATCCGGCAAGAGTTTCAAGGTATATAGAAAGCGTGGAAAAGGTAGATGATTCTGAATGCGTATGTATAAAAGTATCAAATAAAGACGAGTTGTATATAACAGATAATTATATTGTAACTCATAATACTACTTTCCTTAAGCGTATTATACCGGCATTAAAAAATGCGGTTGTTGTAGCTCCTACAGGTGTTGCTGCTGTTAATGCAGGTGGTCAAACCATTCATTCATTTTTTAGAATAGGAATGCAGCCGTATATACCTGAAATACGAAAAGGCGCGTTTATGGATAACTGCGAATATAAATTCAACGGAGGTTCGGAAAAGATTTTACAGAATATAAAGTATCTTATCATAGACGAGATTTCTATGGTTCGCCCTGATCTTCTTGACAACGTAGCTGATATACTTCGTCATGCAAGAGGAGACAAGGACCCGTTTGGCGGCGTGAAACTTATTATGGTAGGTGATTTATTTCAACTTCCGCCAGTAATTAAGGAGGATTTTTTTAGAGAAATATACGATACATCTTACTTCTTTAGCTCCAAGTCTCTAATGGCTTCTGGTATGGAAATGGTTTCTTTTGAAAAAATATACCGTCAGAAAGATGAGAAGTTTATTAGTGTCCTTAATAAGGTGCGTGAAGGGCAGATGGATGATGATGTATTTGATACAATAAACAGCAGATGTATTCAGTCTGATAATAATCAAGGATATGTTGAGATTGTAACTACCAACTCAAAAGCTACGGCTATTAACGAAATGAGAATATCATCGTTACCAGGATCTTTAAGAAAATTAGAAGCTGTTGTAAACGGTGATTATCCTAAAGATGCTCCGGTTGAAAAAACTCTTTTCTTGAAAGAAGGATCAAGAGTTATGATAACAAGAAACGGAGGAGAGTACTTCAATGGCTCTCTTGGTACTGTATTATCTATAAAAAAGGGTGAGATTGAAGTAGTCCTTGATAAACCGAAAGATGATGAGCATACTAAGGTTGTTATAACACCATGTTCGTTTGAGAAAGTAAAATACGTAAGAAACGGATATAAGATAGAATCTGAAGTAGTAGGAGCTATTATTCAGTATCCTATAAAAATAGGTTATTCTATCACGATCCATAAAGCCCAAGGCCTGACATTGGATGCGGCTATGATGGACGTATCTAATTCTTTTGAAACAGGACAGCTATATACGGCTCTTTCAAGAGTAAAGTCTCTTGATGGATTATATCTTCGCCAACCTATTCCTAAGACGGTAAAAACCAGCGATCAGGTGGTGATAAACTTCTATAAAAGGACTCTTGGTAATGGAGGTATTGTGAAACCGGTTCCAATGGAAGAGCTTGAAAAGTCAATGATTAATTTGTCAACCGGATCTGAAATAGATTTTGCAGAGTTTAATTTATAAAAAAAATATAGTTATGAAATTTGGAGAAGCTTTAGAGGCAGTAAAAGAAGGTAAGTTAATTGCTCGTTCAGGATGGAATGGTAAAGGAATGTTCGTATTCCAGCGACCGGAAGATTGGTTGTCTACTGATATGATAGTTAATAAAGTAAAGTCATTGCCGGATTCGTTTAAAAAATACGTAAACGATTATTATGACATAGATGAAACCAACATGATTAAATTTTGTTCTTATCTGTGCATGAAAGATGCTAACGATAATATTGTAAATGGATGGTTAGCTTCTCAATCAGATATGTTGGCTGATGATTGGATGGTAGTTGGTTAAGGTAACTTAGTTTATCACCGCTTTATTTCTTTTTATAAATCAATCAATTATTTGCTTTTAAAAATTACAGTTATGGAAACAAAAGAAGAAAAACAAAAGAAGTTTGTGACAGAATTTGAAATCAATGGAGAAAAGTATGGCGGATATATTTATGCTACAACTTTTTCCGAAGCTGAAGATTTTGTTAGACAAAGAAAAGCGACAGAGAAAGTTGTAGGTGGTCCGTGTTTAGAACAAGAAGAAATTAATCGTCTTTATAACCATTCCTCTTAGAATTTTCAATGATCCTTGTTTGTTGGCATAACCTTGAGATGGTGATACTATAGTATATAAGTACCTAATAAGAATATGGCAAGAGTAGATAAAATATTTCAAGACAATTTGGCTCTTATAATGAGCCAGCCGTGGGAAGAGGTAAGGCGACCGGTCTACGGTGACGGGACAGGCGTAAAGGTGAAGCGTATCCTGCAAGTATGCAACCAGTACGATCTTCGCCGGGAATTTCCTCTTGGTTCGCTTAGACCTACTAATCTTAAAAACTCCATAAAAGAAATTTTGTGGATTTGGCAAAAAAGATCGGTAGATATCAAAGATCTTGGTCTTCATATATGGGATCAGTGGGCTGATGATAATGGAAAGATCGAAGGATGTTATGGAGATATGGTGAACAGACATGTTTATATGGGAACCGGAAAAGCTCCAGAGGGTATGATAGACATCCATGATAGTCTTTACGGTTTTCTTAACCAAACAGACTTCATTCTTTGGTCACTCAAGAATGATCGTTCATCAAGAAGGATCGTAGCATCTATGTTTGATCCTGAAACCAATGGACTAAAACCTCTTCAAGAATGTGCGTTTCAGGTAAATTTATCTGTTAAAGGAGATGAGTTGTATATGACGCTTTATCAGCGCAGCCAGGATGCTATTGTTGCCGGCCTATGGAATGTAGCACAGTACGCTGCACTTATGATGATGTTCGCTCATGACGCCGGGTTAAGGCCCGCAGTTTTCACTCATTTCATCCAAGATATGCATGTGTATGACCGTCACGAAGAACAGGCAAACGAGCTACTTCGTCGCTCTATCTTCGGCCCGGTTCCGCAGGTTACTATCTTGTCTCGTATGGAAGGGAAAGGGTTTTATGATTTTGTAGCTGATGATTTTGAGGTATGGAATTATGAACCAAAGGAGCAAATAAAATTCGAAGTCGCTAAATGAAAATAAGCATAGATCGTAGAGTTAAAATGGTTCCTATAATGGAAATCAATGCCAGAGATGAAGTTAATGTCGGAGGTTTTGATTATGTTGTTGAAAACATACTTCCATGTAGGAAAGGATCTTATTCGGATTCATATGGAATCAGGTTGGTCATGTCTTCTTACAAACATGGCCAACTTGTAAGAAAAGTGGATAGCGTTTTTTCTATAGATTCTATTTTGGTATTTCTACCTAAAGGAGATTCTGTTGTAGTAGAATGTTCTTATAGAGAACTTGAAGAATGTTTCCCTAAAATATAGTGTAATGACAGGCGAAGAAAAATGTAACCGATGCGAGCAGTTTGGACCGAACGGTCTCACTGATTATCCATGTAAAAGGATTCCATCAAGGAACTGTCCTTGGTTTATTAAAATATCGGATAAGAAATATAAGAAGATTCTTGCCGATAGGGTGAAAAGAATTAAGGATAATGAGAAACTTAAGCAGGAAATGATGAAAGATCAGGATCTTGTTGAAGAAGTAAAACAAAACACAAAAAGATTAATGCAATGAAAAAGAAAAATATAAAACCAGAAGAAGTGGAAGTCGTTATTCCTAAAGAAGTAAAAGCTATTAACATATGTGGAGATATCAATAGTTTTATAAAACATATTATATATGTCAGCTTGGATAAGGTAAGCAGTGATAGGGTGTTTGTTAATAACGATGTTCTGTATATGGTTACATACGCATCTATAAAAGGTAAAAATATACCCGTTGGTGTATTAGCAAAACAAAAGGAAGCTAAAACAGAAGATATCGCTATGCCGTTTGAGGATATTGGAAGGGACGTAAATGTCGTGTATCCTATTGAAATAGGAAAGATGTTTAAAGGTTTTTACATCCTTAGCAACGGCGCTGTGGCTATTGATTACGAACTTACTGACAATGGAGGTTTTGACGATGATGACAACATTGGCGAAATTGACATGAATTTAAATTAGTGCGTTATGGTGTTATATATAGCAGCAGATCCAGGAAAAGATGGAGCTATAGCCTGCATCGATCAAGACAGCAAACTAATATCAAGAATCTCCACTCCAAGAATATCAGCTTCAGGGCCGGTAGACTTGACTAAAGAATATGTTTTTTGCCGGGATACGATCGTAGAAAACAATCCTGATAGGGTAGTATTTGTCATAGAGGACGTCCACGCACTGTACGGGGTCAGCACGTCCTCTACAGCCTCCCTCATGGAGAACAAAGGCCAGCTACATGGGCTGTTCCTGTCCCTTTGCATGGCATTTACGGACATAAGTTGCTCCGTTAATTTCATAGCCCCTAAAACATGGCAGAAATTGGTTTGGACGCATTCTGATAAGGTCATGGAGGCCAGTAAGGTGAATACTAAGAAAACGTCATTGGCTTGCGCTAAAAGGCTGTGGCCAAACGATACGTTCGTTAAAAACGAAAGATGTAAGACCGCCCATGACGGTATAGTTGATGCGATGCTTATAGCAGAGGCAGCAAGAAGAACCATTTAATCTATTTTAAATCATTTTAAATCCAATTAATTCGTAATTAGATTTTAAAATAATACATTTGCAGTGTTAGATAGTCATAATCGTAAGTTTTAAAAAATGAAAGTAAGAGTTCCTGGCATACTAATGAATGAGAAACTTTCAAACATTTCAAAGATGTTTGATAAGGTTTTAAAGGATTGTGTCACATCGAATATAAAAATTACTTTATATTTTGATCATATCCGGATACAAGCCATGAACGAACGTATAACATATACGGATGATATTTTTGATGTGAATACTGATGTTTCTTGTGACCATAAGTTTTCTCTTTTAGTAGATGCCGGGACTCTTATTTCGTTTTTTAAAAATCATAACCAGGATATAGAGATAGAGATTAAAAATGATTACAGTATCGTTTTTAAATACGATAGAGGATCTTTTTCTTCTACTTGGATTGAGGATAAGGCTTTCCCTGATTTCTTTTATCCTGTAGGTGATGGTATTCGTGTTATGAGCTCGTCTTTCATTCAGTCTATGAAAAGATCTTTTGCGTTTGTTGGATCGGATGAATTTAGACCGGCTATATGCTCGATTCTTCTTAATGTGAAGAAAGACTATATTGACATTGTTTCTACTGATATGTTCCGTCTGTTTATAAACAGGAAAGAGTATGCTAATGCAGTAGAAGAAAGGTCGATTATGTTAAGTGAGGTCGCGGCTTCCATCTTATACCGCTTTCTGTCTGATAAGGATACGGAGATCAGTATTTCCACAGATGGCGTTAGGACGTTCTTATGCTTTGATAATGTAATTATATCGGATATGAACGTAGAACAACAGTATCCTAACTACGAATACGTATGTAATAAATTCGAAAAATCTTCAAGGGTTAAGTTCGATAGGGATTTGCTTATATCGGTTCTTAATTCCATGACTTTAGTGGATAATGTTGTCAATGTTAAGGTAGATGAAGAAAACGGCATAACGGTAATGTCTGAGGATTTCGGAAATAGAAAAAAGATAATGGAATCAATGCCTTTTAATGCGCTTGAAGGCCCGTGTTTTAATTTTTCTATCGGTAAGGAAAATATACTGTCTTCCGTAAAATCACTTATAAAAGGAGATACTGTCATGGATTGGTCTGATCAGTATAAGATGATAAAGATGTTCAATCCTAAATACGAATCAACATACGTCTTAAATCAAACATTGTATAATCTATAAACAATTAATAATATGGCTTTTAGAGAAAACAGAAGTTTTGGTACAACTTATTATTTGTATATTAATTCAGATGGTAACTTGTATGAAAAAAGTAACGAACCAAAAGAAGGTTTTGTTCAGCACATAAATCCTAATAGCGGTCAGCCGGCGGGATATTGGAAAGAGTATTATAATGGAGTAGTTGGATACATTAACTACATCGGGTTAAAGTCAATCTCTTTCTCTAATGGAAATACTGTTACTAATTTCCTTATCGTATTAAAAGATTACGAGCTTAATGAAAACTATTGTATTTCCATACCTCTCGTTAATCAAAAAGGAAATATCAAGGGCTTTGTTAAGAGCTTCGTAAAATACTACGAAAACATCGATTTCAGTCGTGAAATTTATTTCAATGTCTTTAAGAAGAAGAAAGATGATGAGTTTGGCTCTTCGGAACTTATTATTGCGTATGCCGGAGTAGACGGAGAAGAAGATCAGCTTGTTGAACGTTTTTATAAAAAAGGCGTAAATGGTTGGCCTGATCCTGTTGAAGTTACAGGATTTGATGGCAAGAAAAGCCTCGATTATTCAGCTCAAAATAACTTTACTTATCAGAAGATTACTGAATATTCAAACAGGTTCAATGCTTCTATTAAAGACATCAGAGCCGGTATAATGGCTAGATTAGGGATAGGAGGAAATGCTCAGCAAGAGCCTACAGCTCCTCAGACTTATACCCAGCAGCCGGCCGCGCCTCAACAGGTTCAACAACCTCAGTCTGTTCCGAGTGCTATTCCGTATCAGAATTACCAACAGCCTGTCCAGCAGCCAGCACAGTATCAGGCACCGGATTATACGCCACAGCCGACAGCTCAGCCTGCCCCGTCACCTGCCACAAGGAGCACCAAGCCTCAGCATCAGACGCAGCCACAGCCGCAAGCACAGATGCCGAACTTCCCTCCTATGGAAGAAGAAGACCTTCCATTTTAATATAAACATCAGCCCAGGAGAATAACATCTCTTGGGCTTTTAAAGATTGTGTAGAATGATAGTAGAAATAGTTACAAGATTTCCCCTTATTAAACTTCGTAGGAAAGTGACAGAAGAAAGGATTATGGCGAAGCATGGGGATAAATTATGTATGATCTACTCAGAAACCAGAGAAAAATATAAGCAAGGAGATGAGTGGGTCGATGATCCTAATGATGCAGACATAAGTACTTTTCGTGAGTGCTATGAATCAACGAAGGATATAAAAAAAGAAGGTATTGTTTATTGTACTATAAAAATATAATTATGGACAAGTTGGAAGATATTGAAAGACTTCTTTCTGAAAAAGAAGATAGCAAGAAGGATACTGTTTCTGAAAAGAACAACAAACATAAAAAAGAAGATAAGGTTGTTAATAAAATACCTGAATCTTATTTGACTCCAGGTTATCAGAAGACTGTGCAGGTAGGTATTAAGAAACTTTATCCTGATGTAGTGGTACCTGAATACAAACATGATGGAGATGCATGTTGTGATATTCGTGCATATAGAGTGGTGAAGATGGTGAATGACATGGGAGTGGAAATAGATGTTCCTTCCGATTTTGAATCAATTACCTTATATCAAGGTTATTCTGTTAGAATCGGAACCGGCTTCAAGTTGAATATCCCAGAAGGATGGTGTGCGAATGTAGAAGGAAGATCAGGATTCTCTTTTGACGAGGGAGTGGTAGTTACTAACGCACCCGGTAAATGCGAATTTACCTACAAAGGAGAGTATATGGTTAATCTTACTAAAATCAATAAAAAACCGACCGTAATCCATAAAAACGATCGAATAGCTCAGATGGAAATCGTTCCACAATACAAAATGGTATTGGAAGAGGTGACAGATATTGAGGTAGAAGACGGAAATGAACGTGGAGAAAAAGGTCTTGGTAGTTCTGGAGTTAAGTAATGTTTAAATATTTTGAAAATGAGCATGTTAGGTTTTACATTCATCACAGACAGCAAGCTGTCAATGTACAGGGAGAAAGCTATTAAATCCGAAAATCTTGCAAAAGAAATTGAGGAAATGCAGGATAAGGCTGATTTTTACAAGGAAAGGCTTTCAGAACTTAAGTCAGATATAGCTTCAAAGGATAAAGAGATTTTATCTATTGGCAAAGATCTTTCTGAGTCTAAGGAAAAGATTGACGCCTTGAAGGAAAATCAGAAAAAGCTGATAAAAAGCGTCAAGAAGAAAACGGAAGAACTTGATGCGGTCAAGGCTGATCTTGACAAAGCTAAGTCTGATCTTGATGAGGCTAATTACAAAATCAGTAACTTGGAAGAAAAGAAAAACAGTATCTCATTTGAATTAAAAAAGAAATCAAATGCATTGATTGAAGCCAGGATCAGAATCGGAGATTTGGAAAATGAGGTTTCTATTGGAGCCAAGGCAATACAGGAGTTAGAATCGAAGCTGAAATCAATGCAAATAGAATTAAGAGGCTACCAGATAGGTATAATCGGTAAAGACAAAAATGATGTCGCTGAGCCGGAATTGGATAAAGATGAGGAGGCAGATAAGGATGTGGCAGAACCGGAGAAGTCTGATGTTGTTCCTGAGACGGATGTGATTCAGGAAGAAGCCGGTGATATTGTGGAGCCCGAAAACGAAGCTGAACGAGTAAAAGACACTAAAAAGAAGAAGAAAAAAAAGAAGTAGGTATTTTAATCCTTTTTATATTTTAATGTTTGCCATATTATGGGTTAGTACTTAACTTTGCGTTGAGAGAGTTTTTAGGATAATTATTGGTTAATATTTAGCTGTTATATGCAGGCGTCTGTGAAGGCTCCTGCATATTTTTAAGGTCCTGTAGCTTAGTGGTGAAAGCAGGCGGCTCATAACCGCAAGATCGTGGGTTCAAATCCCTCCGGGACCACTGTCCAATGGTGTAGTGGTAACACAACAGATTTTGGTTCTGTTATCGGAGGTTCGAATCCTCCTTGGATAACGATTAAGTTTTTGTGGAAATGTTAATTATCTGAATGTTTGCGGTGTGTGAACATAGAAAACATTAAATAGCCTGGTAGTTAAACGGATATAACAAAAGTTTCCTAAACTTTAGTTCCGGGTTCGACTCCCGGTTGGGCTACATGGCTTGTTGGATGAGTGGTTTAGTCAGGGATCTGCAAAATCTCGTAGGGCGGTTCGATTCCGCCACAAGCCTCTAAAAAAGTAAGACAATGAACTACCCAGAGCAACAAATGCTTAAGATCCTTAATAGGGATCTGTTAAGTAATCCGATGTATGTTATTAACAATCTCCATATATATGATTGGGAATCTGACTTCCTGGCCATAACAAGATCATTGTACGCTTATGAAGTAGAGGTCAAGATGTCTAAACAAGATTTCTTTAACGACTTCAAAAAGGATAAAAAACATAAGGTTCTTAAAGACGGCATTATTAAGGTAGGTGGTGTCATAAGCTATCCTCCAAACTATTTCTACTACGCCTGTCCGCCTAATATGATTGACGTAAATGAAGTTCCGTCTTATGCCGGGCTGATTTATGTCGATGTCAGTAAAAATAGGAAGAACGTCGTTAAGGTCGCACCTTTAATTCATAGACAGAAGTTTGATGTAGTGGGTAGGAAACTGGTGGATAAGTTTTACTACAATATGCTTACTTGGAAGAAAAGAGCTATTTCAAACGTGTATGCTGACCCAGCCAAGGAAAGAGAGAAAGGCGTGCGTGCCGGGGCTGAGGCTGTGAGGAAGTCGGCCTGGGATGCGTTCAGGGCGCAGTGCCCGCACATTGCTTTCCCCTATGGAAATGAATTTCCGATGTGTGACGATCACGAACAAGATCATCCCATGAGAGACTGCATTCTTCAGTGTGAAAAAGGTAGAATATTTAAAAACAAATTAAAATGAGCACCCCACGTGAATTAAGCAGGATAGCTAATAGGATAGCCGGTAAGATGACTGATGATGGATGGGTCAGCCCCGGTAGAAAGAATCTTGTCTCCGATAAGAAGGTTATGGAATTAATAGATTTGATCTTTAATGAAATATGGAGGGAATTAGATGACGGGAAAAGAGTCCATATCAGAAAACAGATGATTTTAAAAAAGATTTTTGTCAGTAGGCAAAAAGATAAATACTACATACAATGCATAGAAAAAAGGGACGCCAAATAGACGCCCCTTTTCTTTTTCTGTAAGTAATTGTTATTTCATTACTTTCCTTACCAACTTAGAAACAGCTTGCGTGATAGTCCACCTGATGTTAGCATTAACATTGATAGTCTGAGGAGTACCGTTTGCATCCAAGTTGATTACCTCCTTGTCTATTTCCAAGAACGGATCACCTGCTGTCTGGGTAATAACCGTATTAGCTGTCTGACCACCAGCGGCCGTAACCTTAAGAGTATTTACCAGATCGTTTATATTAGTGTTCGCTGCAATACCGGAGAATACGATACTGAAAGCAAAGCCCCCTGTTGCACCAGGGTCGTCGGCAATAACAGCGCCGTTGCTGGTAGCCTTGCCTGCCGCCTGATAGGAGGCAGGTATTTGCAGCGTCAGAGGATGAGACTCGTCCGGAGTTAAGGAGAACGTTAATTTAGTTGAGTTACTTGTACCGTTGATCGTTACAGTACCACCTCCTTTCCCTACGGATGCAGTAGGATCTATTTTTACAAACTCAGCTGCCGCAGCTTGGTTGATGGTAGCAGTTTTCTTAACACCGCCTGATTCGGCACCAAATTCTACTTGTTGCGTGCGCTGTACACGACCTTCGTATTTTTCACCTGATACGGTGACTGCCTGATCACCGTCACCTGATCCCGGATTGAAGGTTACAAAACTTATTTTCAATTCGGCCATGACATTTATTTTTAATTGATTGAGATACCGACAAATATATGATTATTTTTATTATCTTGTGTCATTGATTTATTTTTATTAAATACGTAGTGCTATGGTTTTTTTATCATATTTTAATCCTATTTATTTCTTTGATGATTATTTATTATGTATGTTTGCAACATAAATATAAAATATTATAACAATGAAGGTAGATTTTTTTAACAGTACGGATTTTTTAGGATCTAAAACTAAAGAAAGCAAGATCCGGAAGTTGTCAATCAGCAAAAGTAAGATAATGACTATCTCTGTCGATAATTTGAATTGGATGGGGGTAACGGATGCGGTTGTTATCGGCTTAGAAGAAGGGAAGATATTTGAAGGAGTTGAAAATACGGTCTTTTATCTGGCTGCTTCTGATGTTGAAGACGAGAGATCGTTTAAGGTAAATAACCTTGGTGTAAAATACAAGAGGATTTACTTAAAAGACCTGCTCGATTATCTTGGATGGGATATAGGAGAAAATTCTTATGCTGTGTATGATATTATAAAAGAAGACAGTAATCTGTTCCGTCTTCAGCTTAGGGTAATAAAAAAGAGTAGGAGTGAAAAATGATGAACGATATAGATATTAAAAACAAAAGAATATTGCTATTCGATTTTGACGGGACGCTTATAGAAACCGCTTCTGGGAATACGTTCGCTACAGACTTGACAGATATGAGGATTAAGATGGATGTGGTGAATAAGGCTCTTGACCTCATGCAGGAGAACGGTGTTAAGGTATTTGCTATCGTAAGCAATCAAGGAGGAGTAGAAGCTGGGTTTGTTTCTGGAGCTGATATTGAAGCTAAGATAGAATACGTACTGAGGTCCGTACATGATCTGGCGGTAAAGAGAGGCATAAGAGGCGTCCTATATGAAAAAAGGTTGTGTTATTCAAATGACGAACAAAATCCGATGAGGAAGCCTAACACTGGCATGATTGATGATGTCCTTATGGAATGTAAAGACACGGTAATGCGCGGTATGAACTTCAGTCAACTTAAGGGATGTTCGTTGATGGTCGGGGACGCCAGTGGTCTGCCAGGGCAGTTCTCTGATTCGGATAAGGTATGCGCTGAGAAGGCCGGCGTTGACTATATGGACGTTATTCAGTTTCTTGGTAAAGATCTTGATTTAGAGTATGTATTGTCCAAAGAACATACAAGTGAAGGAATAGTTATTCTCAACAACGATCATATATATATCCTTGAAAATCCATATGGTGTTGGTCTTAATATAAAAATCACTTTAAAAGATTTTTATAAGATTGAAACCGATGATGGAAAAACTGCAACCGTAGATGATGTGCTGAATATAAGGATTGATAAAGATCAGAATTTCAATTTATATAGTGATGTTATAAAAATAGAAACATTAAAAGACGGTAGTATCAAATATACAAGTTTGTATCATGAAAGTAAAGAAAACAGCGATAGTTTATCATAAATCGGATTTAGATGGCGTTGTGTCGGCAGCCATCGCAACTATGTATGAACACAGTAAAAACAAGGATGTTGTTTATATCCCGTATTCGTATGAAGATGATGTTAAGAAAGTTGTTGACCAAGTGCGTGACTTAGATGTTGTTTATGTTCTTGACGTGTCTTTCGGAGCCGATTCTAAAACGGTTTTCAAGAAATGGCTTGATGAAGGAAAGAGCCTGATGTGGATAGATCATCATAAGGGGATTATCGAAGATAGTAAGACATGGGGGTTCGTAGTTCCAGGGTTGAGGAGAGTCGGTGTCGGTGCGTGCGCTCTGGCCTCGGACCTGCTGATGGGGAAGGTGCCGGCGATCGTCCGGTGCCTGTCAGACTACGATGTGTGGAATAAAGATTCTGAATTAGGATGGGATACGGTAGTAGCTATCCAGTATGCCTTGAGATCAAAAATAAGACTCAATGTATTAATAGCATTGTCGTATTTGTATGATCACTTTAAAGAAGATATGAAGGACAATGAAATTGATCTTATTTTTTATGATCTCGCTAAAGAAGGACGTGCTATAATTAACTACATGGCTGGTAAAAACGAACAAGAGGTAAGTGCGTATTCGTTCGAAGCGTACGTTGATGAGGTGAAGGTCGTGGCGATGAATACCACCGAATTTAGTTCTAAGGTATTTGATTCTCTTACACGAGACTGGTTAGACGGTAGAAAAATTAAAGCCCTTATGCCATTTTGTATCATGCCAGGTGGTAAAGTACGGTTCTCTCTTTATGAATGCGTAGAAGACAGCGCGGATTGCTGTGAGGTAAGTAAAAGATTCGGTGGTGGAGGACATGCTGGTGCTGCTGGGTTTGTGCTTGATGTCACGGATATCAGATTCAGGGAATTTATAGAAAAACATAAACTTATATCACAATGAAGTGCGAACTGTATCAATTTACCCCAGAAGTCTATCCCTTTAATCTGTGGATATATGTAGGTAAAGATGTTTCTGGTATGGTAGAGTGTTTCAATAACGATTTTAGTTACATAGATAATAGTATGGGCGCAACCATAACCGTACCATATGGAGGATGCAAATCAGATCCTTGCACAGGATTTTTTGATATGGTTTATTAATAAGAACGTTATTGATTTTAACACAGTCTCACACGAAGCAGCCCATGTGTCTCTCAATGCATTTGATTTCTTAGGAGAAAAAGTAATGAAATCAGAACCTTTCTGTTACCTCGTTGGATGGGTGGAAGGAAAGTGTGAAGAAGTAAAGAAAGGAAGAGTACGAGATAAATTAATATGGGAAAGTAAGTGAGGTAATTTTAAAATATTGTTGGTTGTAGTAAGCAGGGAGGTCCTAAATAGGCTTCCCTGCTTTTTTTTATGTGATGAGGAAGAAAGGTGAAAATGTTTATGTTACGGTAGAGAGATTAAAAATGTTTATGTGATAGGAGAGAAGCTAAAAAAGGTTTATGTGATGAGGGATATGAAAAAATGTTTATGTGATGGGAGATATGAAAAAATGTTTATGTGATGAGGGATATGAAAAAATGTTTATGTGATGGGAGAGAGGGGGTACCTATCACGAACCTCCCGCCCCCGAAACGCGTTTTCTTCCCCACACCCCCTTCGCTGGAAAACCGGAAACGCGTTTTTATCTCAAATATATAAACTCTCTGATTATCAACCACTTATTTAAATTATTGATAATCAATGTGTTATTATAACATATTGATTATAAGCCACTTAAATAAGCATATATCCTACATATTAATGTACGCGTATAACACTGCTCTCGTTCGTTTTATAACTTTCTGATAATCAGATAATATAATCGAAATTAATACAAATTAACAAAAAAAAGATAGCATATATATTTGTGGTATTGATGAATGTCGTATATTTGCGTCGTGATCGAGAGAGATTACGAGTTAACATAGTGAACCTATATAGTGTACCCGTTGGGCTAACTATATATGTATCTGTAATTGCCTGCGTTGTGGGTCATTAATTTGAATATCATTTGTTTAACAATTAAAATATATTGGGATATGATTACGAAAAAAAATGTAAACAAACTACAGAATGCCGTTATCAAAGAAAATGCTGCAAATTTGGTAGGTGCTGTTAAACTGTACAACGCTCTATTTGCTAATGGAGCTGATCTAAAGGCTATTTGCAAGGCTTTGGAAATACCGGCAGAATACGCCGTAAAGGTTGCAGCCCTCGCCAAGGATAAAAAACGCCTGGTAGCCGTGTGTAGCCAAATGTTACCGAAAGTTGATAATACCTTTGTTAAATTTGCTTTATACTCTAAAGTATATAAGGATACCAATGCGGACAAAGAAAAAGGAATTGAAGCTAAAACGGCTGATTGGTGCGCTGAGAATGTGGTTTACGGTAGCGAATATAAAGCATTTGGTTTTACTACTGCCGAATCATTGGAGAATAAAAAAAGTACTAAATGGTTGGTAAAAGAAACCGACGAGTACAAATCTACTTATGTGGCTGTTAAGATCAAATCTTATTCTATTCGCACTGTGGCAAAGTGTGTAAGTGAATACCTCGCACATGAAAGCAACCAGCAGTAACAAGGCACGGAGAGCGCCGTTAAGCTCTCCAAAGGTTTGACGCGTACCGTTAAACGCGTCTGTACGCCGTTGTCAGTGGGTGCACGTCCCGCGTATGCTTTAGAC